>OLOH01001719.1_pt1 | contig 11926 bp, 7 predicted proteins | sample 1673221 | NCBI WGS metagenome assembly OLOH01 (sample SAMEA3136767, study PRJEB25190) | human gut metagenome
TTTTTCACCGACAGGGTCACCGTTCCGTCCCACTTCATCACGTCCAGATAGACCCGGGTGCCCTCCATGGCGTACTTGGCGCAGTTGGACAGCAGGTTATCCAGGATGCGCCACAGATGCCGCCCATCGGCCAGGATCCACGCCCCCTCTTTGGGGTAGCGCTGGATGACCCGCAGTTGGGCATCGCGCAATTTATCCTCGTACTCGCCCAATGCCTGGCGCAGCAGCTGGGTAGTCTCCAACCGCTGGCGATCCACAGCCAGCACGCCGGCGGAGGCTTTGCTGGCCTCCACCAAGTCCTCGGTGAGGGTTTTCAAGCGCTGGCTTTTCCGATCCAGCACGTCAATGTACTGCTGGGCGGTGGGATTTTGCAGGTTGAGCTTTTTCAGCAGATCTACATAGTTGATGATGCTGGTCAGGGGCGTTTTCAGGTCATGGCTCACATTGGTGATCAACTCCGTCCGGAACCGGTCAGAGCGCATCCGCTCCTCTACGGCCTTCTGCATCCCATCGCTGATGGCGTTCAGATCCGCCCCGTGTTTCTGTAGATCCCAGGGCAGGCCGGTGGTGTCGGTGGTGTAGTTCAGATCGCCGGCGGCCAGCGACTGACTGCCCTTGCGGATGACACTCCAACCCCGCAGCCACCACAGCAGTGCCGCCAAGGCCAGAGCGGCCAGGAGAAAGGCGAGAATCAGGGGCAGGGTCACAGAGCGCTGTCCGGCCAGGAAGCAGAGGAAGGCGTAGCAGAACAGGTAGGCGGCGCAGAGGGAGAACGCCTTAAAATGCAGGGGGATCAGGCGGAAGAACTGCCTCAGGCGATGCCCCAGCCGGCAGAGCAAGGTGGTGTGCCACCACTGGTGGGCTTTGACCTGGGCGGCCAGGGTGGTCAGCAAGGGCAGCCACAGAGCCGTGCCCACGGCGGCCAGAGCACCCAACTGCAAGAGCAGAACGGTGGGGAGGATGGTGTCTGCGCTGTTGGCGTTGCTGAGGGAGCCTTCGGCGCTTCGGAGCACCTCCCAAATGACCCGAATATAGAGATAATTGACGAAGATGGTCAGAAGGAACAGAAGATCCCAGGGGCAGTGGTACAAGCCGTTTAGGGTGATGCCTTCGGTGCCCAGCTTATGGCCAGCGGCGGCCAGCAGGTAGCACAGGCAGAACAGCCCGAATGTTCCGGCGACAATGGCCACGCCGATGGTGGGCAGCATCCGCCCCTGGTTCTGGCTGGCGTCCTGCTCCCATTGGAGCAGATCATCATCGATGGTCATGGGATCGGTGATGCCCCACTCCAAAACGCGATTTTTCAGCGGCGTGGTGGTCTGTGTGGTGATGCACTTGGACGGCAGGTCGATATAGTCCTGATTGTAGGTGATGTAGGTGTAGTGCAAGTCCGTGTTAGCGCTGGTAGCGGCACTGGCAATCGCCACATCCGTCCAAGCTGTGGAGTCTGCCACTGACCAATCCCCCTCTACCGACTCCGGCGGCAGGTCTTGTTCCTCCACCGTGATATAGGTGGAATCGGAGTAGGCAGGGTAGAGGGCATCATAAGTGCGCTCCACGGTGCTGGATAGATCCTGTTTGGCGTTGCCGCCCAGGACTTTGCCGTTGATGTCCAGAATACGGTAGCGGAAGTTGGTGTTGTCCAGCGCTAGCTGCTCTGCCAAGGCGTCATAGCGCTGCTTGCCCAGATAAGTCAGGCTTTTTTTGTGCTGGGACAGCACGAATAGATCCCAAGCGTCTTGGCAGTATTCCTCTGCCACGGAGGAAGCCGCAGCGCCGCCGTTGGTGGTGCTGGTTCCATAGAGGCGGAACAGTTGGAAGGCGCTGAGTGAGAGACTGGCACAGGTGCCCAAGAAAATGCAGGCGAAACAAGCGCAGAGAAGTTTCGCCCATGAGGGAGTCCGTGGTAATTTCATAGCGAGCATCCTTTCCAGCGGGTCAACTCTGTTCCATCTTGTACCCCAGCCCCCAGACCACCTTCAGGTAACGGGGATGGGCGGGGTCGATCTCGATCTTCTCCCGCAGGTGCCGGATGTGGACGGCTACCGTGTTCTCACTGCCTAGCGCCACATCCTTCCACACCTGCTCATAGATCTGCACCATGGAGAACACTTGTCCGGGCCGGCTCATGAGCAGGCGGAGGATCTGGAATTCCAGCGGCGTCAGGCTCACCGGTTCCCCGTCCACCGTCACGGTCTTGGCGCCGTCATCCAGCACAATGGAGCCAACGGTGAACAGGTGGGGGGCAGAGATCTGCCCCCCCAGCTGCGTGTACCGGCGCAGGTGGGAGCGAACACGAGCAATAACCTCCAAAGGGTTGAAGGGTTTGGTGATGTAGTCGTCCGCACCCATGTTCAGCCCCAAAATCTTGTCGGTGTCCTCGCTCTTGGCGGTGAGGAAGATGATGGGCACATTGCTCAGCTTGCGCAGCTCGGCGGTGGCGGCGATGCCGTCCATACCGGGCATCATGATGTCCATGAGCACCAGGTGGAACTGGTTCTGCTGGAACAGGTCAATGGCCTCTTGGCCGGAGTAAGCACCGGTGACGCCGTAGCCTTCGCCGGTGAGGTATATTTCCAAAGCGGATACGATGTCGTGATCATCGTCGCAAACGAGAATTTGATACATGAAAAAAGCCCCTTTCCTTGTTCCGTTCTATCATAGCACGGAACGATTAAGAATGGGACGATGAAATCTTTAAGATTCTCCTTTTTCCGTCGGCAGGTCGGGCAGTTTGAGGGGAGACTCTTTGATGTTTTTGCAGACAAACATCCGGTTTAGACAGAAAAAGTGGGCAGATCACGGAAAAACGGTGGAAACAGACTTGCGTGAGCGGAAAAGGCTGTGTAAGATAACAGGAAGATTCTAACAAGAAAGGAGCCAAATCAAATGGCAAAAGAAAAAAGCAGCTTTATCCTGTACTACGACTTCGAGGAACAAACGGCTACGCTCACAGACGAACAGGTGGGGCGCCTGATCCGAGTGATGCTGGACTATGAAAAGCGTGGCGTGCTGCCGGATCGGGAGGATATGCTGGTGGAGATGGCGTTTTGGTTTTTGAAGGTGGGATTGGATGTTAACAGCGAGAAATACCGCAAGGTATGCCAGCGGAACAAGGCCAATCGCAATCGCGGCAGCGACCAGTGGTCACCAGTGGTCACCGATGGAACCGATACGGAACCTTACCCTGAACCGGACACAGATCGTGAGGGGAGGTATGCCCTGAAATAAGCGAGGGAGCCTTCCAAAATGGCAGTGCATTGCGGCGAAGGAACGTAAAAAAACAAATTCTTTTTTCTTCACACACCCGTCCCACATCCCTTTCGACTTGCTTCAAACGTGGGGCGGAAACGGTAGATGGCACCGAGCATGGGACGCCGCCGAGAGAGTTTTCCACAGGAACTCCACAGAGTTTTCCACATTTTCAGGGGAGAACTGCTGTCAAGCCCCTCTGGTTGAGAAATAAAATGTGGACAAAACCGTGGATATTGTGGAAATAGGTACTTGACAAATGGGAATTAGAACGGATGTAGCAGCGTTCCGTCTGAGAAAATCAAGGGCAGGTCAGCGCCGGCAGCCATCCAGGGGAAGGCGGACATAAAAAACTCCCCATCCCGAAGGATGGGGAGCGGAAAGTTTCCTTTGGAGTTTCTCCTAAGCGGAGTAACTAGTGATTTTCCTTAAGCAATCAGGAGAAATCGCGGGTCCAGATGGAAGCCAGAGCGGGGCCGCCGCCGACGCACAGAGAAGCCATGCCATACTTGTAGTCGGAACGGATCATCTCGTACACCAGGGTGACGATGATACGCAGAGCGGTGCAGCCAACGGGATGGCCCAGAGCGATACCGGAACCGAACTTGTTGGTCTTGTCCCAATCGACGACATAGCCGTAGTCTTCCTTCAGCATTCTCTCAACACCCAGAACCTGAGCGGAGAAAGCTTCGTTGACTTCGAAGTAATCGATGTCTTCCCACTTCAGGCCAGCAGCCTTCAGAGCCTTGGGCATAGCCACTGCGGGGCCGAGGCCCATGACTTCGGGAGCAACGCCTTCAGCGACACAGGTGACCAGCTTTGCCATGGGCTTCTTGCCCAGTTCCTGGCACTTTTCCCAGCTCATCAGGATGACTGCTGCAGCAGCGTCGTTGATGCCGGAAGCGTTAGCAGCGGTGATGACGCCGTCCTTCTTGAAGGCGGGCTTCAGCTTAGCCAGGGTTTCCATGGTGCAACCGCGGATGGGATGTTCGTCATCGGTGATGACCTTTTCGCCCTTCTTGGTCTTGATCACGACGGGAACGATTTCATCCTTGAAGATGCCTTCGTCGATGGCCTTGCAAGCCAGGTTGTGGGAACGGACAGCGATCTTGTCGCATTCTTCACGGGTGATGCCATACTTTTCAGCAACGTTTTCAGCAGTCAGACCCATGTGGCCGCCGGACAGTTCGTCGATCAGGCCGTCATGCAGCATGTTATCGAAAATCTTGGAGTCGCCCATACGATAGCCCATACGAGCCTTTTCCAGGACATAAGGAGCGTTGGTCATGGATTCCACACCGATAACCATGCCGATGTCTTCCTTGCCCAGCAGGATGTTGTTAGCCTGGATGTCCAGAGCACGCATGCCGGATGCGCAGTTCTGGTTGACGACACAGGCGTTGGATCTTTCGGAGAAGCCCAGTCTCATGGAGACCTGACGAGCTGCCAGGGAGCCTTCCATAGCGGTGAAGCATTCGCCCATCACGATACCGTCGATCAGCTTAGGATCGATGTCAGCGCGCTTGATGGCTTCAGCGCCAGCGGTGATAGCCAGCTGACGAGCACGAACGTCCTTGAACTGACCCATGTTCTTGCCGATGGGGGTACGGCATGCACTTACGATGACAACATCTCTCGGATTCATAGTGTAACCTCCTAAAAATTAATAAATGCTGTTGTTACTTTTAAAATAAATACTACACGCAGTTGGGAGCTCGTTCACAACGAACTACCATGGTTATTATATACACTTTGTTACAAGTTTGTCAAGCAAAATAGACGTAAATATACAATGAATTTAGCGTTAAATTTGCAAAGTTCTAAAAAATTCACAATTGGCGTCCAAATCTCGGAAAAATCCGGTTGGGAACAGGGAAAGAAGGGGGGCGCAGGAGGGAGTTTGAGCGGATGAAAAAGATGTATTGATAGGTGTCGTGCATTACGGTTGACATATATTTATGCTATATAATTAGATATATATAGTAAGCAGCAAAAAGGAACGCAGAGCAGCCGGAGGTGCCGTGGGGCAACGCCCTTGGACGGGCACCGAACCGGACGGTTCTGCGCAAGGAAACGGAGCAACCAAAGAACGGAGGTTTCAAGATGAAAGATTTATATGTCGTCAACTGTTGTCGGACTGCAATCGGCTCTTTCGGCGGCGCACTGAAGAATACCCCCGCTGTGGACATGGGTGCGGTGGTAGTAAAGGAGGCGCTGAACCGTGCCAACGTGAAGCCGGAGCAGGTGGATGAGCTGGTGTTTGGCTGCATTCTCACCGCTGGCTTGGGGCAGAATGTTGCGCGCCAGGTCAGCATCAAGGCCGGTCTGCCCTACTCCATTCCTGCTTATACCGTAAATATGGTGTGCGGCTCTGGTATGAAATCCCTCATTGAAGGTGCGCGTTCTATTTTGGCGGGCGATGCGGAGATCATCGTCTGCGGCGGCACGGAGAGCATGAGCGGTGCGCCGTATCTCATTCCGGATGCGTGCTGGGGCGCCCGAATGGGGGAAAAGAAGATTGTGGACAGCATGATTCAGGACGGCCTGTGGGAGATCTACAACAATTATCACATGGGCACGACTGCGGAAAATATCAATGACATCTGGGGCATCACCAGACAGGAACAGGACGAGTTCGCTGCGGCTTCCCAGCAGAAGGCCGAGGCCGCTCAGGCCGCAGGCAGGTTCGATGCGGAGATCGTGCCCGTCCCTGTGAAGGTCAAGAAGAACATGGTGGACTTCAACAAGGATGAATTCCCCAAGGCAGGCGTCACCGCCGAGGGGATCTCCAAGCTCCGCGGCGCCTTTGCCCTCAGTGCGGAATCGCCCAACCCTCAGGTCGTCCACACCTTTGAAGTCACCGGCGCACGGGACGCAGCGGACAAGGGGACGCCCCGCGTCACCGCTGCCAACGCCTCCGGCATCAATGACGGCGCTGCCGCCATCGTGCTGGCGTCCGGCGAAGCGGTGGAAAAGTACGGCTTGAAGCCCATGGCAAAGCTCATCGGCTGGGGCCAGGGCGGTGTTGACCCCAAGATCATGGGGGTCGGTCCTGTGCCCGCCTCCCGTCAGGCCATGGAAAAGGCTGGCGTGACCATTGATGACATCGACTTGGTGGAAGCCAACGAAGCCTTTGCGGCACAGTCCATCGCTGTGGCTCGTGAGCTGGGCTTTGACATGAGCAAGGTCAACGTCAACGGCGGCGCCATCGCTCTGGGCCACCCCGTGGGCGCCTCCGGCGCGCGTATCATCGTCACCCTGCTGCACGAGATGCAGAAGCGGGAGGACGCCAAGAAGGGTCTGGCTACTCTGTGCATCGGCGGCGGCATGGGCGTTGCCACCGTCTTTGAAAAGTGCTGAGTTTGACTGCCTAACGAAATAAAAATGTCCGGGTCTTGTGCCCGGACATTTTTTGTGGACTGGAACTGGGGTTATTTCACCTTGCCCGTGCGCTTGGCACCGGTGTAGGCGCTGTAGACAGTGCCGCTGCCGGTGCGGACGGTGCGCACCTTGTAGTAGTACTTTTTGCCCTTCTTCGCCTTGGTGTCCACATACTTGGTCTTGGTGGTGGCGGCGATCTTCTGGTAGCCCTTGGACTTCTGAGTGGAGCGGTAAATCTCATACTTGGTGGCGCCGGCGGCTTTTTTGTAGGTGATGGTCACCTTGCGCTTGCCAGCGGCAGCCTTCAGGCTGGTGGGGGCTTTGAGGGTCTTGAGGGTGAACTCGGCGTAGACCATGGAGTCTTCCACGTCATTCAGAGGCTCCAGCTCTTCATCGCTGGGGTCTACGATACCCGTTGCGGCAGCGATGGCATAGGAACCTGCGGGGAACTTTTTGGTGTTTACCTTACCGTTGTAGGTCTTGCCATCGATGTAGAGTTTCTTTTGCCAGACTGTGGCTTCGGTCTTTTCGTTCAGGACGACAATAGCGGTGCAGGCAATGTAATCCTCGGCTACCGGTGCGATGGTGAGACTGACCGGAATGGTTTCGCCTTTGTAGTAGAGGGCTTTGTCCTTGGGCTTGTTCAGCTTCAGGTACTCCGACTGGCGAATACCAAACGGAGTGGGGGATGCCGTGTCGGCGGCCAAAGCCTGTCCGGCCATGGCAAAGGTCAGGACGCAGGCCAGCAGCAGCGCCAAGATTCGGCTGCAGTTTTTACGCATGATGAGTTCCTCCTTTTTTCTTCATCGTGTCAATTTGGATACGTTCACTATACCACTGGGGAAAAAGGTTGTCTATCCGAGAGAGAAGCAAATCTGACTGCTGTTTGAGGGAAAAGAAAAGAAAGTCCCACGGAGGGGACTTTCTTTGTTGTTTTGATGTTAAATTACAATCAGCCCTTGACGATCTCGGCGGTATCCATTGCGATCATCAGTTCTTCGTTGGTGGGGATGACCAGAACCTTGACGGTGGCGCCTTCGGCAGTGACGTCCCGTTCTTCGCCGCGGAAGTCGTTCTTGGCCAGATCCATCTTGATGCCCATGTATTCCAGACCGTCTACCATCTCAGCACGCAGGGAAGCGGAGTTTTCGCCCACACCAGCGGTGAAAACGACTGCGTCCACGCCGCCCATAGCAGCTGCGTATGCGCCGATGTACTTCTTCACGTCATAGACGAACACATCCTTGGCAAGCTGTGCCTGCTGGTTGCCTGCTTCGGCAGCAGTGTCCAGATCACGGAAGTCGGAGGAGACTTCGGAGATGCCCAGGACGCCGGACTTCTTGTTCAGAATGGTCATCATCTGGTTGATGTCCAGGTTGTACTTGTTCATGATGAATTCCATCACGCCTGCGTCCATATCGCCGGCACGGGTGCCCATGGGCAGGCCAGCCAGGGGAGTCAGACCCATGGAAGTGTCAATGCACTTGCCGCCCTTGATGGCTGCCACGGAGGAGCCGTTGCCCAGATGGCAGGTGATGATCTTCAGGTCAGCGATGTCCTTGCCCAGCATAGCGGCAGCACGGGCGGAGACGAAACGATGAGAGGTGCCGTGGAAGCCATAGCGGCGGATCTTATCGTTCTTGTAGTATTCGTAGGGGATGGGATAGGTGTATGCCACAGGAGGCATGGTCTGGTGGAACGCAGTGTCGAACACAGCGACCTGGGGAACGCTGTCGCCCAGAGCGGCCTTGCAGGCGTTGATGCCGATGATGTTGGCAGGGTTGTGCAGGGGAGCCAGGGGGTTGCAGCCTTCGATGGCCTTCATGACTTCATCGGTGATGAGGACGGAGGAGGAGAATGCTTCGCCGCCATGAACCACACGGTGGCCGACAGCGTCGATCTCGCTCATGGAGGCGATGACGCCGTTTTCCGGATCGACCAGGGCGTTCAGGACAGCCTGGATGGCTTCGGAATGGGTGGGCATAGCCACATCAATGGCGTCCAGCTTCTGCTTGCCGTCCACCTGGGGCTTGTAGGTGAACTTGCCGTCAATGCCGATCCGTTCGCACAGGCCCTTGGCCAGCAGGTCGCCAGTAGCGGGATCCAGCAGCTGATACTTCAGGGAGGAGCTGCCTGCGTTGATAACCAGAACATTCATAGTGAATATCTCCTTTTTCATCTTATGATCTTCTTACTGCTTGCAGCGCGGCGCGCTGTCATGTAGTATGTAAATAGGCGTACAATCTTATTATAGTACGAACAGCAAGGAAGAACAATCATTTTTTTCGTAGAAATGTACGGAATTCCCTGTGAATTTTCAGGAAGAATGCTGATAAGCCAGGAGGAAGCGGCTATGGAGGAGAGAACTTGCATCGGGATCATCGCAGAATTTGACCCCTTCCATCGGGGACACGCCCATCTCATCGCCCAGGCCAAGGCCGCCCTGCCTGGTGCGCCGGTGGTCTGTGCCATGAGCGGCCCCTTCACCCAACGGGGGGAGGCGGCCATCGTCAGCAAGTATGCTCGGGCGGAGATGGCGGTGCGGTGCGGTGCGGATCTGGTGGTGGAATTGCCCGTCCAGTGGGCGGTGTCCTCGGCTGAGTCCTTCGCCCGTGGGGGCGTCCAAATCCTCCACGCCCTGGGGGTCACCCACCTGGCCTTCGGCAGCGAGAGCGGTGACCTGACCGCCTTGCAGATCGTGGCGCAGGCGCTGGACAGCGCCGCCTTTCCGGACGCCCTTCGGCCTTACTTGCAGCAGGGCTTGCCCTTTGCCAGTGCCCGTCAAAAGGCGTTGGAGACGCTGGTAGAGGCGGAGACGGCGGAGCACCTGACCCGTCCCAACAACCTGTTGGGCATCGAATATTTGCGTGCCATCCAGACCTTAGCGCCGGAGATGCGCGCCCTGACCGTCCCACGGGTGGGGGCGGCGCACAATGCCGCCGGAGTGCATCAGGGGGTTGCGTCAGCGTCTCAGCTTCGGCAGTGGCTGCTGGCGGGGGAGTTGGAGCGTGCCTGTGCCCAGATGCCGGAACCGGCGGCGGCGGTGCTGCGTGGGCAGACGCCGGCGGCGCTGACGTACAACGCCAGGGGCATCTTGACCCTCCTGCGCCGGATGACGCCGGAGGACTGGCGGGCGCTGCCCGACTGCGGGGAAGGGCTGGAGCACCGGCTGTGCCGTGCTGCTGCCGAGAGCACCACCTTGGAACAGTTCTGGGACACGGTAAAGAGCAAGCGCTACGCCCACGCCAGGATACGCCGGTTGACCCTGTGGGCTTACCTGGGTCTGACCAGGCAGACGCAGTGGGCAGCAGGCGTGCCCTATGTTATCATAGGCCACAGCGAGCGCAGACAGTATTTCGGCGAGACCGATGTCACCGTTCGCAACCGCGTCAGAGCCGCTCTCAACGAGGGTCTGAAAGTCATCCTCTGCGTCGGCGAAGTCCTCTCCGAGCGCAAGGACGGCATCACCTCTCAGATAGTCAGCGCGCAGACCGAGATAGCTCTCGGCGGCGTATCCGCTGACGAGCTCAAGAACATCATCATCGCCTACGAGCCCGTCTGGGCTATCGGCACCGGCCTCACCGCCACTGACGAGCAGGCGAACGAGACCATCGGCGTCATTCGTAAGGCCGTCGCCCGCAAGTACGGCCAGGATGTGGCCGATGCGGTGCGCATCCAGTACGGCGGCAGCATGAACCCCAAGAATGTCAAAGGGCTCATGGCGCAGCCCGAAATCGACGGTGGACTCATCGGCGGTGCCAGCCTCAAAGCCCCCGACTTTACCCAGGTGGTTCTCTACAACAAGTGACCAGAGAAAAAGGAGCAGCTAAACCATATGCAAAAAACCATGACGGCCCTTATCATCATGGACGGTTTCGGCATCAACCCCGCTCATGAGGGCAATGCGATCTATCAGCAGGGCACGCCCAGGCTGGACGCGCTCATGGCCCGCTATCCGCACACCAAACTGGGTGCAAGCGGTATGGACGTGGGCCTGCCCGATGGCCAGATGGGCAACAGCGAGGTTGGCCACCTCAACATCGGTGCGGGCCGTATCGTCTATCAGGAGCTGACCCGTATCACCAAGGACATTCAGGACGGGACGTTCTTTGAAAAGGCGCCGCTGATTCATGCCATGGACACGGCCAAGGAAACCGGAAAGAGCGTTCATCTGATGGGCCTGGTCAGCGATGGCGGCGTGCATAGCCACATTACGCATCTGTATGCCCTCTTGGAGATGTGCAAGCGCCGCGGCGTGGAGAAGGTCTATGTGCATTGCTTCCTGGATGGGCGCGATGTGCCGCCCACCAGCGGCATCGACTATGTGCGCGAGCTTCAGGCCAAGATGGACGAGATCGGCGTGGGCAAGATCGCCACGGTGATGGGCCGTTACTGGGCCATGGACCGCGACAACCTGTGGGATCGCGTGCAGAAGGCCTATGACGCCATGGTGCTGGGCCAGGGCCAGGCGACGGCGGAAACTGCCGTGCAGGCCGTGGAGCAGAGCTATGCCAAGGAGGAGACGGACGAGTTCGTCAAGCCCACCGTTGTGCTGGAAAACGGCCAGCCCGTGGCCACGATCGGCGAGGGGGACAGCGTGATTTTCTTTAACTTCCGCCCCGACCGTGCCCGCCAGCTAACCCGCACCTTCATTCAGCCCGATTTTACCGGCTTCCCGCGCGGGAAGGGCTATTTCCATGTCAACTTTGTCAGCATGACGCAGTATGACGAGACCTTTACCGGTCTGGAGGTAGTCAATCCGCCCGAAACGCTGAAGAATACCCTGGGCGAGTACCTCTCCAAGCTGGGCAAGACGCAGCTGCGCATTGCGGAAACCCAGAAGTACGCCCATGTTACCTTCTTCTTTAACGGTGGCGTGGAAAAGCCCAACGAGGGCGAGGATCGCGTGCTGATTCCCTCCTCCAAGGTGGCTACCTTTGACATGAAGCCCGAGATGTCCGCCTACGAGATCACGGACAAGGCGATTGAGCTCATCAATGAAAAGAAGTACGACGTGATGATTCTCAACTTCGCCAACTGCGACATGGTGGGCCATACCGGCGTGTTCGAAGCAGCCGTCAAGGCCGTGGAGGCTGTGGACGCCTGTGCGGGCAAAGTGATCGGCGCGGTTTTGGCCAAGGGCGGCGCGGTGCTGCTGACGGCAGACCACGGCAATGCCGACCAGATGACAGAGACGAAAAAGGGTGTGACGGCGGCGCGCACTGCCCACTCTCTCAACCCAGTTCCCTTCATCATCTATGATCCCGACAATGCCTACACCTTGAAGGACGGG
>OLOH01001723.1_pt1 | contig 11917 bp, 6 predicted proteins | sample 1673221 | NCBI WGS metagenome assembly OLOH01 (sample SAMEA3136767, study PRJEB25190) | human gut metagenome
CGACAAATTCAGACGCTGTCATCGGTGTCACCTGTATATTGCCATATAGAATACTCAACTCTGCACAGGAAGCACAGCGACTGCCATCCGCTGCCAGTGCCTCCTCAAATATTATTTTCATCTCTGTAACATTTGCGACAGGCTTATCGAATTTTAAGGTCTGCGTTGAGCGATTCCATTCCGTACATTGCGTTTCACCGCTTTTTGTCACCTGACTTCCGTCCTGCTTTGTCAGAATAACTTTCCATTTCTTCAAAACACCATTTTGCTGTCCTCCATTTCCGGTATCAGGACGCGGCGTATAAACAAACCCACTCACCTCTGCCGGGTGATCAAATGTTGCCGTAATATAATGTCTGTCATCCGGATGCCTGGAATCCGTGGCTTTATTATTCCATTCAGAATGCCAATAAGATTTTGTGTCTCCATCTGACATTTTTTCAACGCCATATCTATACTGCTTACAACATACATCAAGCGTGACCTTTGGTGTCTCGTTCCCTATCCACTCATAGATTTTACTGCTCAAATCTGTATAATCATGACCATTATTATCCGGCATAATCTCCAGTACATTGATCACATCTTTGCTGACCGTATTTCGCTTGTACTGATAATTGATGACATATTCCAATGCTCTGGCTATAGAAAGATCCGTGCTGAGAGGTTCCAGACTGTCTAATTCCCCGGTTTCGTCATTTTTCTCCCCAAGGGCACGGTACTGGTTCTCCTGCTCGATATACTTGGTGATCGGTTCAAACCCCTGTGCCTGCGCATCATTGAATGTTGTCTTAAAATTCTTATTGATCAAACTGCTTGCGGACGTCTCCTGAGACGCATCGGCTCCGGTAGTCGATGCAAACAGATTTTTATAAAAATACACCTGATAATTCACATAACTTCCATCCGCATCCTCACCCTTAATATAGGCTGCAAATGATTCTTTAAAAGTATCATCTATGGCTCGATCACAATTGACAACACATGGCACCTGAGACTGTGCCGTCTGATCTGCCATGGCTTTAGACAAATGACCGTTGATATAGATCAAATCATAGCTGCTTAAATCAATTTCTCCGGCATCCTCCAAAATCGTCTGAGAATTATCCTGTGATGCACCGGAACTATAGACTGCTTTTGTCCAGTCAGACGTACTTCTTGTATCCACTTCTACATGAAAGTTCTCAAAAGCCGAGGATTCTGCCTCACCGGATGACTCACTCTCAGATGTCTCACCGGATGAAGTGCCTGTCGAAGATGTGTCTTCCGGTTCCAGATAAAATACATCCCGCTTCAGCCAGTCGTGATTGGTATAACCGCCCTGACAGTAGATTTTATTCACCTGCACAGAGGCTTCAGTATTGCCGCCCGGAACAAAATCATAATCACCGGTTCCCGGCGTCAGTGTATATTCTGCCGCCGAAATATAGTGTGTTGCCGCCTCTTTGCTGTTTTCATCAACCGGCAGATAAACATCTTCCCCTGACGGATAATTCGGATAATACCAACCGCTATAAGTGCAGGCCGAAGGATCCTCCGCAGCATTCGGATCAGACTGACAGCAGAACCATACCTGATTGACCTTATAGTAATAACTATAACCAAGATCTTCAGGAAGTTTCTGAACATCCTGATAGCTAACAGCCTGACGGCCGGTAACAACAGACAGCGGTGTCTTCGTCCAACTGTCATTATCCGCATTATATTCCCAATACCAGTACTGATCATCCTCAAGGGTAATCTTCACACCACTATTCACGTCACCGCCTGTCGCATCACCGCCATTGTCGATATCAGCATCAGACGCGCCTGTATCCCCTACTGCATTTGTATCCTCAGTCGCCGTCTGTGTATCAGCGGCTGCACTTTCAGATGCCATCCGCATGACATACTTCAGATCACCAATCAATGTATATTGATAATACGGATACGCATCGATATTTTTACCAAGGTAAATATAAGGATTTTGCTGATTTCCGGCTGTGGATGCCTCATCAAATGCGCCGCTCGGCGTCACATTGGCTGTTGGGCCCGAATTCTGTGCCGAATGATCCCTGACAAGTATTGCCTGCCTTGTGTCTGCTGTAGGATTTTCTCCCGGAAATGTATATTTTTCATTCGTAATATTTTCTGCAATCTCACTGTTCAGATCCGCATATACATTCTCATAATAGCCATAATAACCATTCTCGTAATCATACTCAGCCTGAATATTTTTCTGTGCTGCCCGGGCCGTCTCAGAATCCTCTGTAAACGCCGCATTCACCTCTGAATTATCCACAGATGCAAATGTCAGGAAATAGGGTGCCCGGTCATTATCCGCTTCAATATAAGAAAAATTCTGAATATTTTCCCGATATTTCTCCGTCTGCTGCTTGTCGCTGTCCACATCATTTCGGATCGGATAATACTGCTGCTCTTCTTTTGTATAATCACCGGTGCCGTCTTTATTCTCCTTATAGATACCATTGACTTTCACCGTGTCTGTGCGGGATTTTCCCTGCATATCTGTCAGATCAATAGACTTCCATTCATCTGCATTGTCATTATCCTCCAGAAAATATTTTTCTTTGTACGCTGTATAAGACAATGGTGCCGCATCCGTATCGGCTGCCTTCATCTCCACACGCTGAATACCCGTACTCTTTGATTCATCGATGGTACCGTCATCCTTCAGAGAAACATTCATGACAAATTCTTTGCGTTCTTTCTCCGGCAGCCTGCTCAAGCCTTCCTCCAGATTTTTAAAATGAACACTCTGCGTCTGTCCATTCTCATCTGTATACTGATAGGTATACAGCTTTATATATGGTTCCTGCCCTGAAATATAATATCCAATCTCAGCATCTGCACTGTTATCCACCAGTTCAAGAATCCTGAAAGGCTTATCTTCTGAATTGTCTTTAACAATTGTTTCAATTCCCGGCATCGCCGTCGCAGCCTGAACAGACATGGTTGTCTGCAAAAAAAGACCCGCAGCAGCTGCTGCTGCCAATGTCAGACATACACCTCTGACAATTCTTTTTTTCACTTTGCGCTTCATACAGAAAATTCCTCCTTCATTTCTGCTCTCATCCTTCTGTCTCGGTTGTTAAGATTCTGTACCCAATTGATTTCTAAGTGCCACAGTATATGTCTGTGTTATTTTTTCGCCTCTTTTAGTCATAGAGAGCTGAAAACGAAGAACTCCCTCTGTTTTTGCCTTGCTGATATCCACATTAAATCCGCTGACATTCTCTGCCAGCACATCACCATAGATTGTTCCGTAATTTTTCGGATTTCTTATATAATACAGCTTTTGTTCGCCATCTCAGCACATCCACGGTTTCAACTTTGTTCCCCTTGTCATCTTCTGTCACACTTTCCATCACAAGCAGCTTTTCGACCGCTTCATTCTGACCGATATCATTTTCAACCGCTCTGCCATTCGCCTGATAAGAAATAGATTGATTCGTATTCAATATCAGATTCTCGATACTTTCCATAGTATTCTGCATATTTCGCTGCACATTGGCAGTGTCCGACGCATGACGATAAAAATTTGCTGTAGATGTAATAAAGGAAGCAATGACCACTCCGAAGACACCGATGATCGCGATTACCGCAATCAATTCAATCAGGGTCAGACCACGGTTATTCAATTTTGATGGATATTTTCTGTGTTCCATGTATACTCCCCTTTAATTGCCCGGCTGTTCATCGACAACCGTATAAGTACCGGCATCTTTGTTGAGCTGTATGCTTTTTTGACTGCCACCTCCAAGAATCGTCATCGACTGACAGTAACTTCCGCTGTCATGGAAAGCAACATCTTTGCCCTGATCCAGCTGATCCAGTATCTGTTCCTGTCCGATGGTCTCCGTCTGTATCTGCCTGAAACCACCTGTCGCTCTGTTATAAGTCAGGATCAATGATGTATTGCCTGATTCCCACATATTGTGAACAACGCCGCTGTCATCTGTGTAGCTGATTCTTGTCTTTGCCGGAGCAATCTTTTCAGCCTGATCGTCCCTGACATTCTCATCACTGCCGCCGTCTTTGCCTCTGTCCAGATAATAAGTGATATAATAACCGTCACCGTCAACATAGGAAAGCTTAACTTCTGCCACCAGACGATTCATGGCCTCGCTTTTCGTTCGGTCTAATGCGCTGCAGATAGACTCTGTCGTTCTTCTCACATGAAACCCCAGTACCGAATTCAGTGATGGTATCATAATGCCAAGCAATGTGGCAAATATCGCAACAACGATAATGACTTCAATCAGTGTAAAACCTTTATTTTCTTCGGATTTCTGCCTTGATTTTCTCATCATTACTCTTTTCTCCAGTTCTCATAGGTAATATAATCTCCCAGCTGATAGGTATCTGACGTATTCTTTTCCTCGTCATTGGTAACAGTACTGTTGCCAAGAACATATTTATCACCTTCCCAGAAGAAATCCTTCGGTGAAATATTGCCGTCATTGACAACGACACTCTGAAATACCTTCGCTGCTTCCAGAGGAGCCGACTCCAGGGATGCCCCGGCTTCCAGGGTAATTTTCCCTTTTGCCATAATAATACCTTTAAAATTCACGCCTGCCTGGAGCACGACATCACCCGTACAGATAACCAATCTCAGATTGTCATTCTCTGCCATTGATTTCGTAATCACCAGCGGCGCATTCGTTCCTTTAACTGTTTCTGTCCCCTTAGACGTCTGGTAAGTACTTTTCTCTCCATTATGAACCATCATCGCCTGAAGGCTGCCATCCTCATCACTGGCTGTAAATGTATACTGCAGATGTACAGCATCTCTTTGCTTCAGAAATTGAACCATCTGTTTTTCGTTGACCAGATTGTCAAATACGCTCTGCGTATAATTTGTTTCGTCATGACTGATGCCTTCTTTATCTTTGACATCTGTATTCAAAAGATCCACACTGGTAATCATCTTGCGGTTCAGGGCATACCAGGTATTCTGCATATTCACCTGTTCCTGCTGCAGCTTCTCATCTGATTCCGGATTTGTTGCATCATCGACGCCATTCTCCGACCGATCACCATCATAGGTCAGAATGTTGCCGTTTGTCACATAGCGCACATAGCTGTCACGATCTGCAACTGTGATGCCCGAATTTTTACCAAAATAGAAAGACAGATCCTGATTCAGCTTATTCGTACTATTGGCCGCATAAGTCTGCATAAAATCAGAGGCCTTTTCATTGTCTGTAAAATTCAGATAGAAATAGACATAACCGCCGCCGGCGTTGTCGTTATAAAAAACCGTCTGGATTGGCTTCGACTTATCTACGCCGATTTCCGAAAGACTTTTTCCACCCCATGCGGATACTGTTTCATCCCAGTCAACCTGCTGATCATCATCTTTCTTCATCAGGTCACTTGCACGATAATCATCATAATTCATCGGATTAGAGGCACTTACCTTGCTTCCTGTCTTTAAGAGTGCCGCAGGAACCAGATAAGCCAACTGTGAACCTTTAACGGACAAACTCTCACCCAGCATCACATCACTGTTTGCGTTCTCCGACGATCCTTTGATGCCGGATACTGCAATATAACTGCGTCCTGCCAGCAGAAATTTCTTCACTGCAGATAAATCAATGGTCGTATTCCTGCCATTGATAACAATACTGCTGCTTAAATCCGCATCACTGCTGTGATCATATAGCCTCGGCGTAGCATTTTCCACACTCTGTCCCGACTGTGTATAATTCTTACTCTTTTTTGCTGAATCCGGTGAACCAAAGCCATAATATTCTCCGGCGATCTTCACCTGACTGCCGTCACCACTTTTTGCATTTTTTTCAACTGTCAGATCATCCGCCACATAAGTCGTTCCGTCAAGTGTTACATTTCCCTCTGTCATCCGGATTCCCTGCGTCCAGAGCGTAACACCTGCACCGGTCGAAAAACTTCCCTGTTCATCAACAGAAACCTCGCCCTCTGTGACAACTTTATCTCCGGAAGATATTGCCAGCACTGCATTTTTTTCAACTTTGATGGATGTATGCGACTTTTCCGATGCTTCGCTGTCGCCTTTGAGATTGCCTGCAAAAATGCTGCCCATAATGCTTGTATGACCGGCTGATATACCGACATTTTCTGCGCTTTTGCATACAATGCCACCCTGTGCCACAACAACCATATTCATCAGATCCGGCAGCGTAGATGGTGTCGGGAACTGTATCTTCGGAATACCAAGCCGGATATCCGTCTCAATAATCGCCGCATACCCCTTTTCATCCACATAAATCACCTTCAGATTTTTCAGCAGAAGTCCACTTTTAGGATCTGATTTCAAAACCGGATTCTTTCCCTCCGGTGTCGTTACAATCAATGTTTCTGTAGCTGCGTCAAAATCATCCATTTTCTCAAGATCCACATAGGATCTCAGATAATCCATGGAATACTGTCCCAGCGGCAAATCTGACGCGCCTTCTTTCCCGGATTGTCTGACCCGTGATGTCAGTTCCTGCAAAAAAGCAGTCTCAAACGATTTCTGTCTTAATTCATCCAGCACTTCATCCGATGACGTACTTTGTTTGTTATAGTCTTCCATGACTTTGATATAGGCAGCCGACATGGCATCTCCCACATCCTGCTGCAGCCCAAGTCTGATTTCTTCCAGCGCCTGCTCCGCAGTATAAAAGCTGTCCTTTCCCTTTATGCCGGTGATCTTCATATTAAAATTCTGAAGGGCAAGATAAAGCACCAGCAGTCCAAGGATGCCGATAAATGCAACCGTTATAATCACTGTAATTAACGAAAATCCTTTATTGCCTTTCACGTTTTTCTCCATCTCCGTCAATTTTCCTTTGCTCCTTCTAATACAACAATTCTGTCACTTTCAGGGAAATTATTTGCTGCAGCCCCTGCTTTGTAAATTTCCACTTTCATATGATAAATACGATCTTCATTCTCTTTGTCATCCAGTCCGTTCACCGACAGAACTTGTTTCGCACTCTTACCGCTGACGCTCCTGCCTTTTGTACCATTGGCATCCACCGCCTGATAAACCAGCTTCATCTGATTCACACTTGTTCTGCCCGAACTGCTGTCTGTACTGATGTCCTGGTCCAGGTTGGTACGAAGTACCGTCTGTGCTCTGTAAAGACTCGGATTTGTATTCCAGTTAATCTGACCGAGTACAGAGGGATTTTCATTAACCGTCAAAGACATCCTGTATTTCTGCTCCTGTGTTGTCGTCGGCAGAGATGTATTGCTGTCTGCACTGTCCGTACGCTGTTTGGCTACATACAGCTGAATCGGATAGTTGGATGTATTTTCAAAAACAATTTCATCCAAAGGATGAACAGCACTTGTCGAATTGTAATTCGGATAATAGAAAACAAACAGATTTTTCAGCTCCGTTCCCGTCTCCGAACTGTAAAACGGCACATAAGCACTTTCATAAGTGCAGAAACATGCATCTGCACCATTTGTCTTTCCTGTTCCCTTACATGGGCAAATGCTCATGCTTTCCCATTTTTCACCGCCTTTTACCGAATAATTATAGGCGTTTAATGTATATTTTGCAGAGGCCTTCACCGTACCACCGCTTTCCTCCACCTTGATATAAAGTGTACGTTTTGTGTACTTGTAAACCTCATCGGCGTCAAGAATCGGTGCCTGATCTCCAGCAATCTGCCCCGGATAGATTTTGCGGGCATATTCTGCCTGTCCCTGGACAATGGCTTTCATGGCATTCTCATCCCAATTCTGCGGCATAATCAGAAAAGCATTGCTCTCTGTATCCAGTTTTGAAATATTCGGCACCTCATAATCATTCTTCTGATTCTCTTGTGACGTTCCCGACTGTTTCTTATATCCGGAATCTTTGCTGCCATCAAATGTCACCAGTGCGTCAAATGTTTCATCACCGTTTTTCAAGCCATCAATCTGGAAATAATACTTGGACTGATTTTTGCCCTTTGTTCTCGGATTGAATGTCCCCGTTCTGCCGTTATCAGTTGAAATGACAGATGCCGTTACGGATGATGTATCCTTATCAGATGCACGATAAAGACGCACATTCTGATATGTACCGCCATTGTTCAGGCTTTCTTTTATAACCATACTGCCGTTTTCAATATCCGCTGTCTGATCTGAAAGAAAACCAAGACGGACTTGCTTTGTCATCGGATCGATTGGATAATTAAACGCCATTGAAAAATCTTCAAAGCCCTTGGATTTGATTTCTTCCATCAGGTTTTGTGCCGCTGTAGATGCATTCAAATAAAGTGCCGACTTTTTATTCACATGCCCGGATGTGACAAATGCCTGCAAAAAAACAACCGCTGCGATCGCAAATATACTGACCGCAATAATCAGCTCCAGCAACGAAATTCCGGCATCATTTATGTTTGATTTTCTGCCTTTCATCGGTCTTTCTCCTTATAATCTTGCTTGTTTTCCGAAAATATCGGTTATTCCGGAAAACACAGATAGAGGGGTGCTTTACTTCCCCTCTACCCCTTATTCATCTTCTGTATCTGATGACGTTTTCTTATTGGATGAAACTGTTCCAAACAGGTTCTTATTGCCGGATTTCACAGGACTGGTATTCGGCTCCGTGTATTCCTGGCCTGTACCCGTCATGGCATACATATCGACAACGATGGTTCCGCCAAGTTCCCCTGTGGAGGATGAAAATGTCACATTGACACTGTCAATTGTCATTCTCGTCTTTTCTGAGGCAAGGAAATCAACAATATTCTTCAGTTCATCATATGTACAGTTAAATGTGATCGTATTCTGCATACGATACAGTGATACATCCTCCGATGATACGTCGATATCTGTCCGTCCCGACTCACTCTGATCCATTGTTCCCTCAATCTGATTGATCTGATCCTGTGTCGGCTCATTGGCCTGTTCAGATAATGTCTGCTGATCATCCTGACTGCTGTACGAAGCAGAACCGTCCATGGAAGCAACCAGCTGCATATCCGAAAAATCCATACCTGCAGCAGATATCCCCAATTTATCTTCCATTCTTTTGCCAAGTAAAATGGCGTCTTCCTCTTTCACATCAACCGGAAACATTGCAAGATAAGCATTCACCTGATCATTATATTTGGCCGTTTCAGATACATAAAAATCTTTATTCTCTTCAATTTCTTTCAGCTCATTCAGTTTCTCTCTTAACGGCACATTTTCAGCCCGAAGGGCTTCCGCCTTATCCATCTGCGGATGAAAAACAAGAAAATAGCCAAGGGCAAAGACAGCAATGCCCAGAAAAATCAATAATAACTTTTTATCTCTCATTGACAATTTTGTATTCATTCTGTCGCTCCTTACTGTGCATTGCTATCAACGACTGCCGGCTGTGCATATGTGCATGTCACGGTCATTGTAACCTCACCATTTTCGCCCTCTTCCAGACTGTTTGTTGTCACAGATGTCAGACTTTCAAAGGTTCGCATCTGGATCAGTACCTGTGCTGCTTCATTCTTATTCGATACATGCAGATCAAAGCTGACCCCTGTACCATCCGACGTAAAGCTGTCCAGGGTCAGATCCGACGGCATTTTCTGTTCCATTTCTTCCAGGAAATCCCGAAGCTGTTCATTCGGTGTATCTGTATAAGCATACAGGCCTTCATAACTGGCTGTTCTTGATTTTGCACTGCTGTACGCGTCATAGATATCCTGAATATCCTGTTTTGCCGCAATCTGTTTCTCCAGACTGGCTTTTGTCAGATTCTGATAAACATGGCTGCCGATTCCCACTGCTGAAAGCAGCACACCTGCACCAATACCGATAGCCGCGATCACAAGGGCACCGCTTAACGTCTCCTGTTCACGTTTTTTCTTCTTCGTTGCTTTTTCCATCAGGTTAAGGCCTGATACAGAAGGTGCAGCTACTGCTGCATACAAATAAAGCTGTTCGCCGTCCCGGACTCTGTCTGCACCTTCAAAATTTTGAAGGATCTGCACCTGCTGGGCCAGTTCATGGCTGAACAATTCCGCAATACCTTCAATGCCTGCACCAAGACCACAGCACGCCACAGAGTCAAAAACAGTTCCCGGATTTCGGGATATATAGTAATCCATAATCCTGGATATATTGCCAATCAGATATCGAAAACTCTCTGTGACTTCCGCTTTTGCAGCCGAAAGCTCCGGCATCCCCTCAACGGGTGCCGCATCAAGCTGTGCATTGAGACATTTACCCGTATACAGTGCATCCAGTGCCTGCCACTCATTCTCAATTTCACCGAAAACCGTTTCCTGCATTACTGTATCAATGGCCATATCCACGCCATAATTCACCATTCGCTGCAGGGCCAAATCACCATCTTTGATAATACTGATCATGGTATACTTCTTCTCAATCTTCGCCAACAAATGGACGCCTTTGGCATAGATATCCCGAACCGCCTGATACAGGCTGTCACCAGTATAACCAATGCCCTGTATCGTCAGTCCTGCATTCTCAGCCAACTCATTATAAGCCGCAGAAATGGACTTTGGTGCTGCATAGACCATCAGATCATACTGTTTATTGCCTTTATTTCGGGCATTCTTACGATCAGGATTGGTTTCTTCGCTGCTGTCTGCTTTCTCACTGATCTCGCCGAGAATCGTATAAGATAAAACATATTTGCTGATATCCACAGGAAAATATTCACTGCTGTTTGTCTGGATCAGTTCCTGTATCTGATTCTTTTTCACCATCGGAAGCTGGATACGGCGACTGGCAATACGTGAAGAACCCGCCACAAAATAAATCTTTTTGGATTTAATAGCATGGGCTTCCAATCCCTGAACAAGCAATTCTGCCAGGTTTTTGGTGTCACGCACTTCTCCGTCCTCTGTCATTCCCTGAGGCATCGGGATACTGAAACACTGAAGTATTCGCTCTTTTCTTCCGACTTCTTCAATTTCCGCCACCCGCAGCTGGGAAGCATCTATTTCAACACTTATAAATCTCGCCATTTTTTGTCTCCTCATAAAAATGTTCAGTTGCAAAATTATATTTTTTATTTTTACCATCCTCTTATGATGTGTACTGCTAATGCAGTCATTCAGATGCCTTCAAATAAACCATATAATTTTATAACTGAAAAGAATTGATTCTTTTTTCAGTTACTTTTTGTGATATCAATCTGCCGGATACTTTCATTAGATTCCAAGCATGCCCATATACCAGTGAATCCAGCTGTTTCCCCATAATGCGGCTATAAAAATGCCCGCTGACAGATAAGGCCCCATCGCCAGCATATGCCCGGCCCCGCTGACCCGTATACGAATCAGATGGATCACAGAGCCAATGATGCATCCAAGGAAAAATGCCAGAATGATCAGCTGCCATCCAAGGATCAGACCACAGGCTGCCATCAATTTGATATCGCCGCCGCCAATGGCTCTCCCGCCGCTGACCAGATAGATCACCAGCAAAATACCGCTGACACAAAGGGCTCCGACCAAATGCGTCATCCATGCTTCCGGCTGCACGACAACAGCCACAATGCCCAGTATACCCAGGAAAACATTAACAGATATCGGGATTTCATATGTCCGCCAGTCAATCAGACTCAGCACGATAAGGGCTGACGTCATCAAGCAATAAATCGCACTCATGCCATTAAGGCCATTCACTGCACATACCAGGACATAGAGAGCGCCATTCAGCGCCTCTATGACCGGATACTGTGCTGAAATTTTTGTTTTGCAGTTCCGACACTTACCGCCGAGGATCAGCCAGCTGAATACCGGCATCATATCATACCAATGAAGCCTGCTCCCGCATGTCATGCAATGGGAAGGCGCTGTCACAATGGACTCGTGAAGCGGCATCCTGTAAATACACACATTGAGGAAGCTTCCGATGGTGATACCGAATATGAAAATGACGATGTACGGGATAAGTTCTAAAAAAAGAAGCATAGGGGGGTCCTTTCTTATAGCTG
>OLOH01001725.1_pt1 | contig 11898 bp, 9 predicted proteins | sample 1673221 | NCBI WGS metagenome assembly OLOH01 (sample SAMEA3136767, study PRJEB25190) | human gut metagenome
ACCAGCTCCGGTGTGTCCAGGAGATCAAGGCGGACATGGAACGGCCTGTGCCCATGGATCGGCTGCTGTGCGGTGATGTGGGCTATGGCAAGACAGAGATCGCCCTGCGGGCGGTGATGAAGTGCGTACTGGAAGGAAAGCAGGCGGCCATTTTGGTGCCCACCACCGTGCTGGCCAACCAGCACTTCCAGACCGCCACCCGTCGGTTTCAGGGTTTTCCAGTGCGCATCTGTATGCTGACTCGGTATCAGAACAGCAAACACTCCAAGTCCATCCTTCAAGACACCGCCGAGGGCAAGGTGGATATTCTCATCGGCACCCATCGGCTGCTGCAAAAGAGCATCCAGTTCAAGGATCTGGGCTTGCTGGTCATTGACGAGGAACAGCGGTTTGGGGTCACCCACAAGGAGCGGCTGAAGGAATTGGCCAAGCAGGTGGATGTGCTGACCCTCTCTGCCACCCCTATCCCCCGAACGCTGAACATGGCGTTGTCCGGTCTGCGGGATATGTCCGTTATCGACCAGCCGCCCCAAGATCGGCAGCCGGTGCAGACCTATGTGCTGGAGCACAACTGGTCGGTGCTCATGGACGCCATCCGGCGTGAAATTGGTCGGGGCGGACAGGTGTACTATCTGCACAACCGAGTGGAGACCATTGAGCAGACAGCCAGCAAGATTCGAGCCATGCTGGACGATGCCTCCATCGTTGTGGACATCGCCCACGGCCAAATGACCCAGGAGCAGCTCTCCAGCGTGATGGCGCGGATGGTGGATGGGGAGGTTCAGATTTTGGTCTGCACCACCATCATCGAAACCGGCATCGACATCCCCAACGTGAACACCCTGGTCATTGAGGACGCTGACCGGATGGGGCTGGCGCAGCTGCACCAGATTCGAGGCCGAGTGGGGCGTTCCTCTCGCCGTGCCTATGCCTATCTGACCTATCGAAAGGGTAAGGTTCTCAGTGAAGTGGCCACCAAACGGCTGACTGCCGTGCGGGAGTTCGCCGCCTTCGGCGCAGGGTTCAAGATCGCCATGCGGGACTTAGAGATCCGTGGGGCGGGCAATCTGCTGGGACGGGAACAGTCGGGGAACCTGATGAGCGTGGGCTATGATATGTACTTAAAACTGCTGGAAGAAGCGGTATTGGAGGAACGGGGCGAGACGCCGGTGCGGACGGAGGAAGTGACCGCCGACCTGGTCATCTCCGCCAACATCCCCTCCTACTACGTCCCTGCCGCGGAACAGCGGATGGATCTCTATCGCCGCATCGCCAAGATCCGCAAGGAACGGGACGCCGATGACGTGGTGGACGAACTCATTGACCGGTATGGCGATCCGCCTCGTGCGGTGAACAACCTGATCTCTGTGGCGCTGCTCCGCTCGGCGGCCAGTGACTGTGGGATTCAGGACATTGCGCAGAAGGGGATGACCCTCCGGTTTACGCTGAAGGACTTTGACACCCGTCAAATCACAAAGGTGAGCGATTTCCCCGCCTTCCGCAATCGGGTTTCCATGACCTCAGACAAGCAGGATCGGCCGGTGCTTGCGCTGAAATTGAAGGCCAAAGAGGATCCGCTGGTGTGGGCAAAGAAGCTAGTGCAGGAGTATGCCAACGCAGCAGCCCAAAAAAAGGAAGGGTAATTTACACAATGACATTGCTTTTCCCCGCCATTGCTGATAGGATAGACTTAGTTTCAAAGCAAAGGAAGGATTTGATTTACCATGTTGAAACGCATTTTGGCCGGCGGACTGGCCGTTGTTATGGCCTGTTCCCTGTTCACCGGCTGCGGTTCCTCCGGTGCCAGCAGCAGTGCAGGCGCACTGACTGCCATTCCCGAGGAGGCAAAAAAGGATGTGGTCAGCTATCTCACCGATGGTGCCATCACCAGCGAGGAGACGGTGATGACCGTCAACGGCGTGGAGATTCCCGCCAGCGCCTACTTCTATCAGTGGGCTTACTTTGCCGGCTACTTGGCATACTACTATCAGGGCAAGGATGCCACGGACACATTCAGCCTAGATAAGGAGATCAACGGCACCACCTACAAGGATTATCTGTTAGACAACACCCGTTCCAGCCTGCTCGCCTCCGCCATTGCCGCTCAGAAGGGGCAGGAGCAGAAGCTGAAGCTCTCCGCCGATGCCAAGAAGACCATTGACAACCTGGCGGAATCAGCGGATGAAAACACCCGCCTGTATTATGCCACCACACTGAAGGGGATGGAATTCCTGGAAACCTGCTCGGACTATAACGACCAGCTGAAAGCAGCTCTGTTCCGCAAGGGCGGCGAGTATGAGATCACCAAAGAGACCCTGGCGGACTACCGGAAGGACAACGTGATGGCCGCAAAACACATCCTGCTGCTGACCACCGGCAAGAGTGATGAGGAGAAGGCCAAGATCAAGAAGACCATTCAGGGGTATCTGGACAAGATCCTGGCGGACAAGGATCCCGCTTCCGCTTTTGAGCAGTACATGAACGAGAAGTCCGAGGACACTGGCCTTGCCACCAATCCGGACGGCTACACCTTCCTGCCTGGTGAGATGGTGCCGGAATTTGAAGATGCGGTGTCCAGCCTGAAGGTGGGAGAGATCGACCCGAAGATCGTGGAAAGCTCCTATGGGTATCATCTCATCATGCGCATCGAGCCGGATATGGATGCCATTGACGATGAAGATCTGAAGGAGAAATACGAGAGCGAGACCTACCAGAAGGTACTGGACGATTGGAGCAAGGATGCCAAGGTGGAAACCACCCAGGCTTTAGACGATCTGGACATGACCAAGGTCTATGACAAGCTGACCCAGCTCCAGTCCGTTATCCAGGCCATCGCCCAAGCAGAAGCCGCAGCGGCACAGGCCGCCAGCTCCGGAAGCACTGTTTCTGAATAAAATGCCTGTCTCACCGGCAATTTTCATCGCAAAATCATAACATTTACCACAAGACAAACCGCCTCCTTTATGCTATCCTGGCAGGAAGGAGGCGATTTCTTTGAAAAACGCTTGTCGCCCAGACTGGCAGACCGAATTTGCAGACCAAATTGATGACCTGCTGCATACCCCAGCAGTTCAGAATTTACAATACTACCCTCATCACCATCGGGTCACCCGCTATGAGCATGTACTGCTGGTGGCGCAGCTCTCCTTCCGCATCGCCCGTGCCTGGGGACTGGACAGCCGAGCAGTGGCTCGTTCCGCCCTGCTCCATGACCTGTATCACGGCGGAAAGGATGCCAATTACTTACGCCACTCCCGCACCCATCCGCTGACGGCACTGCAACGCGATGAACGTAACAACGTTGTCCGCGAAGGAGCAGAACATCATCGCCAGCCATATGTGGCCTCTCTGCACAGCACGGCCCCGAAGTCGGGAGGCGTGGCTGGTGAATGCAGTGGACACCTTGACCGCCTTTGTGGATGTACTGGGCTGCAACGGAAAGCTGCGCAAACAGGCTGGATCGGATCGAATGAAAGAGCAGGCGCAGGAACTGTGAAGGCGTAAAAAATCCCTTGGCCGCTGGCGATTGGCAACGGGCAAGGGATTGCTTATACTAAATATATGAAGGGCGTTGCCAACAAACGGTTAGCCCCCTAAGGTAATTACCTCAAAAGAAGTAACCGCTGGTTTGGGAAGGCCGGGCGGTTACTTTTTTATGTTCCATGCTGCGATGAACAAACCCGCAAGTCCGATCAAAGCCAACGTGTACGCAAACAAGTCGGAATAGGTCACCAAAGGCAACCATCTTCCAACCGCAAAAACGCTCTGAGAAACCTCAGAGCGTTTTCCTTTCTCTCTTTTTTTACGCCTGCTTCAAATCCTCACCCAGGAGGTACTTTTTCAGCGGTACATAGAGCACGGCAAAGACCACCAGGCTAACGATCATGTCTGGGAGCATATAACTACCGTTATACAGGGCGGAGTAGAACCAGGGGCTGGTCATGGTCATGCCAAAGAACTCGTCAGGCATATATTCTGCCCAGATGGTGGCGCCCACCACCCAATGGACCAAGAACCGTGCCACAGAGCCGACCACGGTGCCAGCAAAGATGCTGTAGGGTTTTCCGGTGAAGATGCCAGCCAGACCCAGAACACCGAAGGCGATGAGATAATCGCCCAGCATGGACTGCCAGCCGATGGCGAAGCCGCCGTCCAGCAGCAGCTGGAGCAGGCCGAAGACGAAAGCACAGCCCAAGCCCTTCTTCCAGCCCCAACGGACAGCAAAGAAGAAGATGGGCACCATGGCCAGGGTGATGGAACCGCCTTGGGGCAGTTCGTACAGCTTCAGGTAGGCCAGGATCTGTGCCAGGGCTACCATGATTGCGCCCTCACAGAGCGCTCTGACGGAACGATGTTGTGTTGCATTTGCTGCCATAAAAATACCTCCTTATGTAGGCAGGCGGGCAATGGCAGGAGCAGGAATGGCAGGAGAACAAAAAACGCCGCTCCTGCGGAACGGCGTCTCTGGTTCAACGGTTGCGGCGGGGACTTTCATCTCTCGCCCGTGAATCCACTTCCTACGCCGGCGTAACCCGGATCAGGTTCTAGGGTGCTCAGAGCTGCGATTTGCCCCGATCTCAGCCGCAGATGCCTGTGGCGCCCCTGTGATTCTTTGTTGCCTTTCGGCTGTTTCCTATGCTACCCTGTTTTCTTCCATTTGTCAAGGTGCAACTTTTCCAAAGGCAAAAAACCGACTTTGGGATTGCTCCCAAAGTCGGTTCCTTTTCTGCGGTTTGTCCGGATTCCCAGATCAGGGGCTGGAATCAGGTATACTTGGTGATACCGTCCGCTGCCCAATCCGCCTTAGCGGACATGGTGATGGTGAATTTGATCCGATTCTTCTCGCTGAACGCATCCAGCCAATCCAAGAACCGTTCCACCTGTGTCTCGTTATTGTCCCGAATGATTTTGGTCAAGTTATCCACAAAGACATGGGTAATATCATAATTCCCTGCGTACATACCAGACAGGAAGCCCTTGAACGCTTCATAACTGGGCAATTCGTAGTCGTTGGCTGCGATCAGGCGAATGTTATAGTCGATGTCATAGGTCAACTCGCTTTTCGGTTCAATACAGATCACGTTGCCGTGCTCGGTCTTCACCGCCGCATTTGCTAAGTCGATCAGCTGCTTGGTCTTGCCGGAGCCTGTATCATCCATGATGACTCTTACCATGATTCGTCACTCCTTTTTCCGCTTTTCCCCGGGTGTTCGGGGGGGCGTGTAGTATCTACTAATAACTTTACCATAAGCAACGAGATTTCGCAACAACGGAATCCATAAATTTTCTGTAAACACCGCATTTACAGCCGCTTGCGCAGGGTTTCTCCCAACGTCTCATAGCCAGGCTTGCCCAGCAGGGCGAACATATTCTTTTTGTACGCCTCCACCCCAGGCTGGTCGAAGGGATTGACCCCCAGGAGATAGCCGGAAAGGCCGCAGGCCAGCTCGAAGAAGTAGAGCAGACCGCCCACATGGTAAGCGTCCGCCTGTTGGACTTGGATGGTCAGGTTGGGCACGCCCCCGTCCACATGAGCCAGACGAGTGCCCAGTCTGGCCTGCTCACAGAGAAATTTCAGGTCTTTTCCGGTCAAAAAGTTCAGGCCGTCCAAGTTCTCCCTGTCCCCTGGCACCAGAATCCGTCCTCTGGATCTTTCAAAGTTCACGATGGTCTCAAAGAGCTGCCGCTCTCCCTCCTGGATATACTGCCCCATGGAATGGAGATCGGCGGTAAACTCCACGCTGGCTGGGAAGATGCCCTTGCCTTCCTTCCCCTCGCTCTCGCCATAGAGCTGCTTCCACCACTCGGCCATAAATCGGAAGGCAGAATCATAGCAGCCCAAAATCTCAATCTTTTTGCCCGCCTGGTACAGGGCGTTCCGAGCAGCGGCGTACTGCCAAACTGGGTTGTCCATCCCCGGCGTCTGAAAAGCGGCTCTGGCGTCGGCAGCGCCCTCCATAAGCTGCTGGATGTCGATGCCGGCAACGGCGATGGGCAGCAGCCCCACGGCAGTGAGGACGGAATAGCGGCCGCCTACGTCATCGGGCACCACAAAGCTCTCATACCCTTCTGCATCAGCCAGAGTCTTGAGGGCGCCCTTGTGGCGGTCGGTGGTGGCGTAGATGCGCTTAGCTGCTGCCTCCTTGCCGTATTTGACCTCCAGGGCGGCACGGAAGATGCGGAAGGCCACAGCCGGTTCTGTGGTGGTACCGGATTTGGAGATGACGTTGATGGAGAAATCTCGGTCGCCGATCAGCTCCAAGGTCTCCAGCACTGCATCGGTAGAGAGGGTGTTGCCAGTGAAGTACACATCCGGAGTGGTCTTTTGTTTCAGATTATAGTTGGGACTTTGGAGCAGCTCGATGACTGCCCGTGCGCCCAGATAGCTGCCGCCGATGCCGATGACCACCAGCACATCAGAATCCGCCTGAATGCGCTGGGCTGCCGCCTGGATGCGCTGGAACTCCGCCCGGTCATAGTCCACCGGCAGATCCCGCCAGCCCAAAAAGTCGTTGCCTGCGCCGGTGCCCTTCCACAGGGTGTCCCAGGCCGCCTGGAGCTGGGGAACCATGCGCTCCAGCTGGTGGGGCGGAAGGAAGGAATCCAGGGATGTACGATCTACGGTTACCATACTCATGCCTCCTTCAAGGAAGTTGAAAACTGATACTATGAAAATTTTATCATCGACCTGTGGAAAAAACAACGGCAATTCTGCCCATTTTTCCCCGCTCATTCGATTGGAAAACGAACCGGCAGATGGATTTCTGCCGGTTTCGTATTTTCTCCTCATTTCCCTGTCGCCATCCGCCGCCACAGGCTGCCGAACATCCCAGAAAAGGTCAGCCGCGGCACCTGGGTCTGAGTCACCACCGGAATGGTCATTCGCTCCTTGCCGTCCACGGACACCACCAGCTTGCCCACTTCCTGTCCCTGGCTCACTGGCGCCTTCAACGCCTGCTCCAACTGCAATTCGCTGGTCACCTTGCTCCGTTCTTCCTTCTTCACCAGCAGCTTACCGGTCTGCGCCAGCGCCAATTCCACCTGTTCCGCCTGCCCCAACTGGACGGGCAGGGCGGGCAGGGGCTGTTCCGGCGTCACATCCGCCAAAGCGTAAGCGCCGAAGCCGTAGTTGAGCAAGGCTTTGGCGGTGTTGAACCGCTCCTTAGAGGTGGGACTGCCCAGCACCACAGCGATCAGTTCCATCCCCTCCCGCTGGGCAGAGGCGGAGATGCAGTAGCCGGCGGCATCGGTGGAGCCGGTCTTCAGGCCGGTGGCACCATCGTAGTAGTAGATGAGCTTGTTGGTGTTGGCCAGCTGGAAGGTGCCCTCTCGGATGGAGTCCATCCAGATGCCCACATAATCTCGAATCAGGTCGTACTGCAACAGCTGACGGCTCATGAGGGCGATGTCATAGGCGCTGGTCACATGGCCTTCGGCAGGCAGGCCGTTGCAGTTACAGAAGTGGGTGTCCTTCATGCCCAGCTCCTGGGCACGGCGGTTCATCTTTTCCACAAAGGCGCTCTCGCTCCCGGCGATCTGCTCCGCCAGCGCCACCGCCGCATCGTTCCCCGATGCCACCGCCACAGATTTCAGCAGGTCATGGACGGACATCTGCTCCCCCTCCGCCAAAAAGACCTGGCTGCCGCCCATGGAGGCAGCATAGGCGGAGCAGGTGACCCTATCCTCCAGGTGCAGCTGCCCCTGTTCGATGGCTTCCACCACCAGCAGCATGGTCATGATCTTGGTCACCGATGCCGGTTCCCGCTGTTCGTGCTCTGCCTGCTGGTATAACACCGTGCCAGTCTCCCGCTCCATCAGGATGACGCTCTTGGCGGACACCTCCACCCCGCTGCTGGCCGGTTTCACTGGCTCTGCGGCATGAGCCGCTGGCATCCCCTGGCTCCATAACAGCGCAGTCAACACTGCGCATAGCACTCGTTTCATCGGAATTCCTCCCCTTCGGATGTTATCCTCAGTTTGTGGAGAAATCTGTGGAACTAATCTGGTAAAATTTTGGATAGCAAAACGACAGCCTTGGCATAAGGCTGCCGTTTTTTGCATCATTGTTTTCGTCCCGCCCAAGGCAGGAGCATGACCACCATGACCGCCAATCCGAAAAGAGCATACCCAGGCAAATACCAAGTTTCCCCTGTGAGGGTCAAAATCCAGGCCAGAGGTGAATGGGGGGAGGCGGCGTTGAGAAAGAGATAGTTGGTGCCAAAGGTGTGATTAAAGAGCCACATAGGCGGCACCAGGACGGCCAGAAAAAGCCAGACCTTCCACAGCGCCCCCAGCCGTGGCCGGATGGTGTGCTCCACCAGTTGGAGGATGGGAAAGAGGATGAGCAGACCGTGGACGAGAAAGCTGTTCAGGTTCATGAAGTTCCACTGAGGGTAGGCACTCCAATCGGGGAACAGCAGCGCCGCTGCTGCACCGGGCAGGCAGAGGGTGTAGATCACCTGCCCCAGCCAATCCCAATGCCGCCAGGCAAAGAGCAGGTAGAGCAGGGGCGCCAGCTCACACAGGTGGAAGGGTAAACTATACACATTCAAGTGTCCGGTCAGCGCCAGAACCACCTTTTCCACCACGATCATGGCGCAGAGCAGCCAGGCCACCGCCCAGGAGATGCGCCGCTGGCGGTAGGCGGGACGCTGGGAGAACCAGAGGGCGGCCAGGATGGTGAAGGCCGAGATACCCACCAGCCAGGCCAGGTGGACAGAGCCAAAGAGGGAGAAGCCCACGTCTTTGGGGAGCTGGGTCTCATAGGTAAAAAAGCGCACCGATCTGGCATCTCCTCTCTATCCCGTCCTATGTCACAGGAAGGGACGCATATTTTCTCGGCTGCCCATCAAAAACACCATCTCCTGCCCCGTAAACTGGTAGTTGGGGTTGACCTCCGGATCAATCTGCTCCTCTCGCTTGATGGCCAAAATATTCAGGTGATATTTTTTGCGCACCTCCAAGTCCAGGATGCTCTTTCCCACCCATTGGGGCGGAACGGAGGTTTCGTAGATGGAATACTCATCGGAGAGTTGGATAAAATCCCGAACGTGGTTGGATGCGTATTTCACTGCCCCGTGGATGGCCATATCCCGCTCCGGATAGATCACCTCATCCGCCCCGTTGCGCAGTAAAAACTTGGCGTGGAATTCGCTGGACGCTCGGGCGACTACCAGCTTGGCTCCCGCATCCCTCAGCAGCGCCGTGGTTTCCAGAGACGCCTGAAAGTCCCCTGCAATGGTGACAACACACACATCAAAATTGCGCACGCCCAGGGTGCGCAAAAACGCCTCGTCTGTGCTGTCGGCGATCTTGGCGCTGGTCAAGTAGGGCAGACAGTTGTTCACCCGTTCCTCGTCTATATCAATGCCCAGAACCTGGCTCTTCAATTCCTTCATCTTCACGGCCATATGATAGCCAAACTGTCCCAACCCAATGAGCAAAACCGTCTTTTCCATATGCTTCTCCTTTCTTATCCGATGCCGATGGATTCTTCCGGCAGGGTGTAATGCAATCGTTTTCCCGTGCCCGACACGGCGTACACCAGGGTCAGGCCGCCTACTCTGCCCAAATACATGAGCAGGATCAAGATGCCCTTGGAGACTGCTCCCAGCTCCGGCGTGATGCCTAAGGTCAAGCCCACGGTGCCGATGGCGGAGGCGCACTCAAAGAGGGCTTCCTCCATAGTGACCGGCTCCAGCTGGATCAGCGCCATGCTGGCAACCAAAAACAAGGTGCCGTAGAGCACAGAGACCACCAGGGTGCGGGTGATGACTTGGGCGGGGATGCGGCGGCCAAAGCAATGAATCTGATGATCGCTGGTAAAGGCCGCCCGAAGGGCTAAGAGCAGAATGGCCAGGGTGGTGGTCTTGATGCCGCCGGCAGTAGAAGATGGGGAGCCGCCCACCAGCATAAGCAGGATGGTGAGCAGTTTGGAGCCGCCGCTGAGCTGGTTCAAGTCCACATTGTTAAATCCCGCCGTTCGGGGGGAGACAGTCTGAAACAGGGCGGACAGCGCCTGTTTTCCAGTGCTCATCCCATTCCAATGGACAAACTCGCAGAGCCAGAACCACAGGAAGGGCAGAATCAGCAGCAGCGCAGTGGTCGTGAGAACCACCTTGGTCTGCAAGGTATAGTTGCGGAAGTGCCACTGGTTTTTGGCGATGTCGTCCCAGACAAAGAATCCGATGCCGCCTAGCACGATCAGCGCCATGACAGTGCCCAGAACCAGCGGGTCATCAGCATACCTGGTCATAGAGGAATAGGGCTGCCAATGCCCCATCAGGTCGAAGCCAGCGTTGCAGAAGGCGGAGATGGCGTGGAAGATACTGTACCAAGTGCCGCGAAGCAGGCCATAATCCGGGATAAACCGGATGGCAAAGAGACACGCCCCAATGCCTTCCATCGCTAACATGGTGCGCAAAATAAAGCGAAGCATTCGGACGATGCCCCCCAGTTGGGGCGCGCCCATGGACTCTTGCAAGAAAAATCGGCTGGAAAGGCCGATTTTCCGTCCTGCAATCTGATTGAGTGCTACGGCCACGGTCACCACACCCATGCCGCCAATTTGGATGAGGAGCAAAATAATCGCCTGACCAAAGAGACTCCATCCCGTTGCAGTATCCACGGCAACGAGGCCGGTGACACAGGTGGAGGATGTAGCCGTAAAGAGCGCAGTCAAAAAAGACGCTCCCCCTGGGCCTGGGCTGGCAAAGGGGAGCATCAAGAGCAGCGTCCCCAACAGGATGATACCGGCAAAGCCCAACAGCACCGCATGGGCGGGCGTCAGGCGAAAGGGCAATTTCATGTCTATTCTACCTCCTATCTTTCCGCCGCACTGGGCAGCGGGGTAGCGCTTATCTATCTCACTATACTACCACAGGGTCTTGGGAATCAAGAACAAAAATAGCCAAGTGTCTTGCACATTCTGCATAAAGATGGCAGAATCCGTTCTTGTTTTCCCCATTTCAGTTGACAATCTGGAACCATTCCATTATCATAGTGTTTGTTCATCGGAGGTTTATGCAACCGTAATGCAGACCGGATAAGATGTCACACACAACTATTTCGGAGGGCAAGCGCAGCCGTATCTGGCGCTGCCAGGGTAAGAAATAGCCTGTTGTGCGGTTCATTCTTGTCTGGTTTTCCTTTTTGTCAAAAGGAGGTTTTTATGGATTACTTGACCAGCAGCACCAAGGCACTCTATCGCAAGTACCTCATCGCTTCCCTGGGGAGTGCTTTGGTCATCACCATCTACAGCTTTGTGGACACCATCGCCGTGGGACAGTCAGAAGGGCCAGCGGGCACGGCGGCTATGGCGGTCATCTCACCCGTCTTTGGCATCCTGGTCTTTTTGGGCATTCTATTTGGCATCGGTGGCTCCGTCCTCATGAACAACGCCAAGGGTGAGGGGAACGAGGAGAAAGGGAACGCCTATTTCACCATGGCACTGCTGCTGATGATCGGATTTACCGTTTTCACTTGGGTGCTGTTCGCCGTATGCTCGAACCCCATCCTCTGCTTTTTCGGCGCCAACGAAGGGTCGCTACCTGTGGTCATGCGCTACGCCAAGTGGCTCATCCGGTTTTGGCCAGTGTTCCCCTTCTCCGTCTTTCTTGGCGCCTTTGTCCGCAATGACAACGCGCCTGGGTTGGTCATGGCGGGAGTCATCAGCGGCGGCTGCTTCAACGTCTTTGGAGACTGGTTCTTTGTCTTCCCCCTAGGTATGGGCATGGAGGGTGCCGCCATCGCCACCGTTTTAGGCACGACCCTGCAATGTCTCATCATTTGCAGTCACCTGTTCCGCAAGCGCTGCAGGCTAAAACTGGCCAAGCCATTCCGCATGGGGAAGGCCATTCGCAAAATTTTCGTCATCGGTATCGGTGCCAGCCTGCTGGA
>OLOH01001726.1_pt1 | contig 11897 bp, 12 predicted proteins | sample 1673221 | NCBI WGS metagenome assembly OLOH01 (sample SAMEA3136767, study PRJEB25190) | human gut metagenome
TTCTAAAGCTCCCTGAGCTCGTTGAAGATCTCTGCGTACGAGCGGCCCTTGCCAAACACGGCGCTCGTGCCAAGAACGGCACCGTCAACGCCCATCTTGCTCGCCTTGGAAATTACCTGCGGCGAACAAGCGCCGTCAATGATGACCTTGTAGCCGTACTTCTCCTTGGTGGCAACGAAGCGCTCGATCTTCTCGTCAACGTAGTCGAGATACTTCTGGCCAGAGAATCCGGGATTGACGGTCATGACGAGTACATAGTCCACAACGGGCAGCGACGTCTCAATGGTCTCGAAGTTCACGCCAGGGTCAACGACCAGACCGGGGTGCGCTCCGAGGCGCTGAATCTGCAGCAGGGTCGAGTTAATGGTGGGCTCTGCCTCCTGGTGCACGTAGACAATCTTGACGCCCGCTTTTACGAGCAGGTCAATCGTCGTGGGCTCGTGGTTTGCCATGAGATGGACGTCGCAGGGAACCGGCGAGCGGCGGCAAATTGCTTCCACGTCGCCGATACCCAGACCAAGATTGGGCACAAAGTGACCATCCATGACATCAAGATGGAAGCCGTCGCAGCCGGCGGCGGCAAGCTCGTCGACCTCCTCGCCCAGTCGGAGGAAGTCGGCGCACATCATCGAAGGGAGAAGCAGCACCGAGGGCCTCCTAGGCCGTCGTCATGAACAGGGTCACGTCACCATCGAGCGAGAGCGCCTCGCCGCGCGGCAGCAAGAAGTGGTCGCCCACCGCGATGTCCTCGCCGTTGGCCTTGCCAGCGCCACGAGCGACGGTCACGAGCTCGTAGGGGCCAGCAGGAAGCTCGGCGGGACCGGTCACCTCGAGCTTCTCGATGGTGAAAGAATCATTGGAGATGAGCATCGTACGCTTCATACCGGGCAGCTCAACCGTCTCGGGCTTGGCGACGTTCACCATCTCGGACTTGTCATAGTGAAGCGTCGCGATAGCCTGCTCCAGGTGCAGCTCGCGCAGAGTGCCGTCATCTTGGACGCGGTCATAGTCATAGAAGCGGTACGTCACATCCGTTGCCTGCTGGACCTCGTAGACGATAGTCCCCTTGGTGCAGGCGTGGAGCAGACCGGCGGGGATATAGACGAAGTCATCGCGCTTCACGGGCAGGTGGTCGATGAGGTCGGCCCAGCGGCCTTCCTTGATGTAGTTGCGCAGATCCGCCTCATCGGTGGCGTTGTGGCCAAAGACAATGGCGGAATCCGGATCAGCCTCGAGGAAGTACCAGGCCTCGTTCTTGCCGTAAGGATAGCCCAAGGGAATGGCATGCTCGTCATCCGGGTGAACCTGAATGGAGAGCTCGTCCTCGGGACCAAGCATCGAGACGATGACCGGGAAGACTCGATCAGTGTCACCAAAGAGCTCGGAGTGCTCGCGCCAGAGCTCGCCAATGGTCTTGCCCTCGTATTCACCAGAGACACAGACGTTGGTGTCCTCGCCCTGGTCAGCAAACGCCCAGGCCATGCCAACGCCATCGGGCATCCAGTCATAGTGCCAGTAGTCGCGGACAGCCGTACCGCCCCACACGGTTTTCTTGGGGATGGGCTTGAAACGAAGAAGCGCCATGCTATTTCCTTCCATTGTTGTATGGATGTATCGATACGACGACAGGGTCGCCCCTTACCAACAGGCTTGGGCAAAATCGATGCCGCGCGTTTAAAGCCATTGCCAAGCTCTTGTGCCACACACAACAGGCAGAACGGGCCGCAGGGTGCCACATGGGCTCTCGGCGGCCCGTGACAAAGAAGCCACTGAAGAGCTGCCCCTCTCAGGCAACCGAGCTCTCAGCCCTTAGAAGACGCCAAGGACACAGAAGACGGAGACGACCACGCAGAGGATGACGATGACCTTCGTGGGCGAATACTGCTTCTTATTGAGCATCCACCAGGTGAGCAGGACCGCGACGAGTGGGAGAATACCGGGGAAGCAGCCGTCGAGGGTCTCTTGCAGAGGCTTCCAGTCGCCGCCCATCGGGATGTTGAGGACAGTGGTAAGGGCGATGTTGCCAGCAGACAGAGCACCGATGACCATGATGCCAAGCACGTTGAAGGCGTCCGTGAGGCGGCGGGCCGTCTCGCCGACAATCATGTCAACCGCGCCGACGCCGAGCTTATAGCCCGTGCGGAAGCACACGTAAGAAATTAGCGGGCCAATGACGCCCCAGGTAATCATGTAGAAGACCGGGCCGATTGGGCTGCCGCCAGCGGCAAGGCTCATGCCGATGGAGAGCAGGATGGGGACGATGATGCCCTGGACGATGGAGTCGCCGATGCCCGCAAGTGGGCCCATAAGCGCGGTCTTGACGTTGTTCGGCATATCCTCGGAGACGTCACCGCCGAGGGCGATATTCTCCTCGAGCGAAGCCACGATTCCGTTGACGATGGTGCCGGTCTGGGGCTCGGTGTTGTAGAACACGGACTGACGGACGAGAAGGCGTCGCTTAGCCTCAGGGTCATCGCCGTAGTACTTGTTGGCGAACGGGATATAGGACCAAGCGAAGCCGTGAGCCTGGAGCTTCTCGTAGCTCATGGAAGACAGGTGGGTGAAAGCCCAACGCAGCCAGAGCTGGTTCAGGTCGTGATTGGTAAGGCCCTCTTTGCCGTTGGGGCCAACCTTGGGCGTTATTTCCTTTGCCATTTTGTTGTGCTCCCCTCTTAGAACAGGTCGTCGTCTTCGTAGGAACCGTCAGCGTTCTCGCCAGACGCCTCGACGGCAGGAGCGGCAGTAGTCTTGCCAGAAGCCTGATAAACGATGTAGGCAATGAGAGCGGCGAGGAAGACGATGGCAACCATCGGGAGACCAGCGAAGGCCAGGAGCACGAAGCCGGCGAAGAAGTAGATGAGCTGGATCTTATCCTTGATAACGATGTTCATCAGCATGCCGATGCCGAGGGCGGGCAGAACGCCACCGAGGACGGAGATGATGTGCGTGACGATCTCGGGAACGGAGCTGAGAAGGGTATCGACGAGGCCCTGACCAAAGTAGATGGCGAGGAACACGGGGACGGCGCGCAGGAAGAACGTGCAGATCTGCGGGTAGACGATGTGCCACAGGGTGATGCCGCGGTCATTGCACTCCTCGGCCGCCTTCTGGGCGCCGTTGTTAAAGAAGGAGTACAGGGCCATACGGGTGTTATAGAAGATCAGGCCGAAGGTCTGGCCGATGAGCACGGAGAGCGTGACGGCAACGGCGGGATCCTTCGTGGTGGCAAGAGCAAGGCCGATGCCGCCGTAGGTGGCGTACGTAATCTCGGAGTTCGTCGCGCCGCCCGTGGAGAGGTTGGCGATGAAGACGGCCTGAACGGCAACGCCGCACAGAACGCCCGCCGTCACGTCACCAAAGACAAGGCCACACAGCAGGCCACCGACAAGCGGACGGCCAACCATGTAGAAGCTGCCCGTAATGCCGAACATCGGCGCGGATTCGATTGCGCCAAGGTAGCAGAACACGCCACACATAAGCGCAGGGAAAAGCAGTTCCATATCTCCTCCTTCAACGATGGAACCAACTTCCGGCGATCCGCCGGATCACTCGCCTTCCGGCGAATGTCTTTCTCAAATCTAAAGAGCGCAGGTTTCGCCTATTCAGAGAGAAGGCGATGGCCGTCGCACTTGGCCTTCATAGCGGGCCAACTGATGGGCGAGTTATCAGGGATGAGCTGGAACTCGACCTTCACACCGTTCTCCTCGAGGTAATCAAGGGCCACAACGTCGTCATCGTTTAGGCACACGGCGTTGCCCATGGGCTTGGTGTTGTCGCGGGCGCCGTTGAGGTTGCCGATGTTGAGCACGGGACCAAAGTTGCCACCGTGGCGAACGATGTCGGCAAATCCAGCGGTGGAATCGGAGATGATGTAGAAGTTCTTCTCGGAGGCATGAACCTTCTCGAGAGCCTTGACGCCCTGCTCGACGTCGTAGATGCCGAGCTTCAGGTTGGCGGCAGCGGCCTTGAGGACCTTCTTGCGTAGCTCGTCGGCAGCGACCTTATCGCTGATGACGATAATCGAGTCGACCGGCCTCTTGGCGACCCAACGGGTCATGGTCTGGCCGTGGATGACGCGGTCGTCGACGCGGGCGAGAGTAATTGCCATGGTTCCTCCCATATCTTATTGATAAGTGTCTCGGGGCTTCGCCCCGTAAATCCCACGTGGATCAGGCTGAGCTAAGATGCGGCGCGAAATGGGCTTCGATCGGCTTTGCGCCAGCCTCTTCACTAACTAGAACAGGTCGTCCTCATCGTCGTCCGAGCCGTCCGCGGGCATCTCCGCAGCGATGACGCCCGCGGAACCGGCCGTAAGCGCGGCGGAAGTAACCGCATCCAGGTCGTCAGAGCTCATTGCGAGGACCCCGGCCTCCAGCAGCATCGGGAAGTTGGCACCCGAGACGAGCCTGATGTGCTCGGGATTCGTGAGGAACAGGACGTAGGACTCGTTGTAGGGAGTGCCGCCCGGGAGGTCAGACATGATGAGTACATCGCCCGAGGCAAGCAGCTCGCTCACGCAAGCGGTGAGGCGATTGCGGAAGTCGTCGATGCCAGTGTCCGTAAGGCTCACGGCTCTCACATGCGCAACGCCAGACGCAAACATCTGAAACGCATCAAGGAGTCCCGTGCAAAGGCTGCCGTGTGATGTAAGCAATATGTTCATTGGATTCCTTCCGTCATGTCCTGACATGTAGAATAATCAATAACTAATCCATCACAGCTGAATGCAGTTCTCCAACTGGTGAACGGAGCGAATTCAGGCGTGAATGGTACTTATTAGCTTTATTATTTATTATTTGTACTGACATTTAGCTAATTGCTAGTGTTTTGTCATCTTCATTGATGTATCCTATTGGCAACAAAGAGGGTCTGTACCATATGTACGGACTAAATGCGCCGGAGACCTTCGGCGCGACTACGGCCTCGCCTCGCCTGGCCACAGAAAGGAGCGTCACATGTCCACCTACACGCTTGATGACCTTGCCCGCCTCGTCGATCACACCAACCTGCACGCAGACGCCACCGAGGCTGACATGACCAAGCTCTGCGACGAGGCAAAGACCTATCACTTCAAGATGGTCGCCATCAACCAGGTGCAGTCGAAGTTCTGCTCCGAGCAGCTTGCCGGCACCGACATACACACTGGCGCTGCCATCGCCTTCCCCCTCGGCCAGACCTCGATCGCCGCTAAGGTGTACGAGACCAAAGACGCCATCGCGAATGGTGCCAGCGAGATTGACTACGTTATTAACCTCACCCAGGTCAAGGCTGGCAACTGGGATTACATCAAGGACGAAATGACCCAGATCGTCGAGGTCTGCCGTGAGGCCAGCAAGGGTCGCGAGGAGGAGATTCCCTCCAAGGTCATCTTCGAGAACTGCCTGCTCAATGATGACGAGAAGATCAAGCTCGCCGAGATCGCCCGTGAGGTCGAACCCACGTTCATCAAGACGAGTACCGGCTTCTCCACCGGCGGTGCCACCGTCGAGGATGTCAAGCTCATGAAGGCCCATTGCGGTGACAAGGTTCAGGTCAAGGCTGCTGGCGGCATTCGCGACGCCGACACCTTCCTCGACATGGTCCGCGCTGGCGCCACGCGCATCGGCTGCTCCGCAGGCATTCCGATCATCGACGAGCTCAAGCACCGCTTCGAGAGGCAGGGCGTCGACTCCATCGAGCTGTAAAGCTTGCCTCAACGGCCGTCGCGTGTTTTGCGATGGCCGCCTTTTGTTTTCATAGGACGGATGGGGCTGGCGTTATATTTCGTTTCGATAACAGAGGTGCACCACCGAGCCAATGTTTCAAAGCGATCTTGGCACAAGTCGATTGATAGCGGAGGTAACCATGAGACAACGTGTGGCAATTACCGGGGCAAACGGTTATCTTGCGAGCCTCGTCCAGCGCTACAACACAGACAAATACGAGTTCGTTCGCGTGAGCAGGTCCGACGTCGACTACACGAATCCCGCTGATGTCGCGAGATACTTCGAGACACTCGACTTTGACCTGTTGTTCCACACTGCAGCAAACGCCACGACCGCTGACTGCGAGAACGACCCCGAGGGAACGCATCTTGTGAATTGTGATTCTGCCATTGAGATCGCAAAGGTGTGCGAGGATCGCGGCAAGCGCATGCTCTTCATATCCACCGAGCAGCTATTCAATGGCAAGACTACGCCGGGTCCGTTTGACGAGGAGGCCGAGCCCCTCTGCGTCACCAATTACGGCATTCAGAAGGCTGAGGTGGACGCATGGCTTACCTCCAACTCCCATGACCACGTCACGCTCCGCCTTTCTTGGATGTTTGGCATGGCGATGCCTGGCATAAAGCCGTCCCCCGGCGTCATTGGCAACGTCTTGAAGGCACTTCGAACGAGCACACCAACGAAGTTCACCTTGAACGAGAAACGGTGCATGACCTATGCACAGCAGCTTGCGGACAGTTTTGCGAAGATTTGCGAGCTCGAAAGCGGAACCTACCACTTCGCCGCCGCAAACGGCTCGAGCGCGACCGACGGACTGAGCACCTACGAGTGCGCCAAGGTCGTTGCTCGTAAGCTCGGCGCTTCCCAAGAGGACATCGATCGCCTGATTCTCCCCAACCCCGACCGCTACACCGATCGCTTCCGTGACTTCAGGCTTAGCGCCGACAAACTCGCGGGCAACGGCATCGCGCTTGGCACGTTTGGGGACAATGTCGACCGTTGTCTCGCGGATTTTGGCTGGCTATAGGCCAAGGACGAGATAGACCACGGGCAATAATCGGGCCGTCGCATCATCGATGTGGCGGCCCGATCGCATGCGTGTCAATTGAGCGAGGCCCAAGCGCACAGCAACGTGGTCGCGCGGCGTGCGACCGTGCGCCGCCGAGCGAGTCAAATCGAGTTGCAGTCTCTTTGACATAGGGCGAGGCCGCAACCCCCGTTACGGCCTCGCCCTACACAGTGCCCCCCCCTGGAAGCTAGGGACTACCTACCAGCGTTGCGACGGTTCTGCCACTCCTCCGCGAGCTTTGCCTGGACGTCGTACGGAACCTGCTCGTACCCGTCGATTTCGAGCGCGAACTCGCCCGTTCCGCGGGAGAGCGAACGCAGGCGCGTGGCGTAATCGAGGACCTCCGCGTATGGAACGCGCGCCCGGATGACAGTGGTGCCACGCTCGCCGGCCTCCATGCCCTCGACGCGACCGCGAGATGCCGAGACGTCACCCATGATGGAGCCCGCGTAGTCCTCCGGGACGGTCACCATGAGCTTGGCCATGGGCTCGAGCACGACGGGCTCCGCCTGCTCCGCAGCCTTCAGGAAGCCGAGGCGGGCGGCGGACTTGAAGGCCATCTCGTTCGAGTCAACGGAGTGATAGCTGCCGTCATAGCAAGCGACGCGAACGTCGATCATCGGGTAGCCGGCGACGACGCCCTCGCGCATGGTCTCCTGGACTCCCTTGTCGACCGCGGGGATGAGACCCTTGGGAATGCGACCGCCGACAACCTCGTCAACGAACTCGTAGCCCGCGCCCGGATTGGGCTCGAGACGCAGCCAGCAATCACCGTACTGGCCGGCGCCACCAGTCTGCTTCTTGTGGCGACCCTGGGCGCTCGCGGTGCGACGGATGGTCTCGCGATAGGGCACACGCATCGGCACGATGTGGGCCGTGACGCCCGCGCGCGCGGCCATGCGATCGAGCAGGACTGAGACCTGGGCCTCCCCGATGGCGGAGATGACGGTCTGGCCGGTGTCCTCGTTGCGGGAGACGGACATCGTCGGGTCTGCGTCGCAGCTCTTCTCGAGGAAGCTGTAGAGCTTGTCCTCCGTGCCGCGCTTGTCCGGCTCGATGGCGACCCGGTAGAGGGAGTTGGGGAAGCGGAAGGCCGCAGCTTCAACCTTACCCGTGACGGAGAGGGTGTCACCGGCCATGGCGGCAATCTTCGGCACGACGACGATGTCGCCAGCGGCGGCAGACGGAACCTCGGACATGTCGCGGCCAACCATGCGATAGATGTGAGCCAGACGCTCGGGCTTACGGGTGCGGGCGCAGATGAGCTCGAGACCCGGCTTGACCGTGCCGGCGAGCACCTTCGCCAGGGCGAGGCGGCCGTTCTGCGGGTCATTCAGGACCTTGAAGACGAAGGCGACCGGACGGTCATCGCCCTCGTCGATGTCGAGGTAGTCACCGTTCACCAGGGGCACGGAGCCGAAGTCGCTCGCACTCGGGAAGTAGGTTGCGATGTCATCCATCAAGCTCGTGATGCCTTCCTCGGCGGTGCAAGAGCCGGCGAAGACGGGCACGAAGATACGCTCGGCGATGGCCTTGGCGAGCAGGCCCTCGAGCTCCTCCTGGGTGAGCTGGCCGTCACCCTCGAGGTATTTGAGCATGAGCTCGTCATCCGCCTCGACGACAAGCTCGCACAGGTGGGCGCGAGCCTCCTCGGCGGCGTCCGCGTACTCCGCGGGGATGTCGCGCTCGACGGGCTTGCCCGCATCGTCAAGGTGACGGGCTTTCATGCGGATGACGTCGATGACGCCCTTAAAGTCCTCGCCGACGCCCCACGGCAGCGTGACGGCACCAAGGCGCTGGCCGAAGCGCTCCTGCAGCGCGGCGAGCGTGGCGCCATACTGGGCCTCGGATCGATCAATGCGGTTCACGAAGACGGCACGCGCGAGGGAGAGGTCCTCGGCGGCATACCACAGGCGAGTGGTGACGGCACCCGGGTCTCCCGCGGCGTCGACGACGAAGATGGCCGTCTCGACGGCGGACATGGCAGCATATGCGTCGCCGATGAAGTCCGGATAGCAGGGGGCGTCAATGACGTTCAGGCGCGCGCCGCCCCAGGAGATGGGCGCCATGGCAAGCTTGATCGAGAAGGAGCGCTTCTCTTCCTCAGGGTCGTAGTCGAGCGTGGGCTTGGTGCCCTTGTGGCCACCCAGGCGGCTGGTGACGCCTGAAAGGTGAAGCATGGCCTCCGCGAGCATGGTCTTGCCCACGCCACCTTGGCCCACGAGGGCAACGTTCCTTATCTTCTCGCTCATGATGACTCCCTCCGTTGAGGTCCACGTGGCCCAACGGAGAGGGAAAATCGCCGCACGCGACCCACCCAGACCGTTGGCTGGATGGGCGTCGGGGTGCCCATACGCACGCCACGGCATTCGTTGGGTTTACCGTACCCAAACAGCTGGACAAAAAAGCCCCACCCACCAGCGTGTCTGGCGAGCGGGGCGTGAGGCGTGGCGAATGGCACAAACAATGGCATCTCCATCGCAGGAGCATTCCTCAATGAGTGGACGCTACTCCTTGTGGATCGTCGGGTGGGTTAGCCTCACCTCGATGCGGCAGCCGAGCGCGTTGGCAACAGACTCGAGCGTGGCGATGGTTGCATTGCCATTGCCCTGCTCGAGCCGGCTCAGGCTGGACTGGTGGATACCGCAGATCTTCGCGACCTCCCCTTGCGTGAGGTTAGCCTCAGCACGAGCCTCGGCGAAGGTTCGCCGACCCTGTACATTAGTTCATCATCTTTGTAGCGTTTTTGGCTCATCGGTACTCACCAACCTTTCGTTGGTGCTGAGGACCGGCTTGCTTCGGGGAACGCTAGGCCTCTGGCCGGCGACGCCCCCCCCCGCACTTTTTTGAATGAGCCTTCAAACCACACTAACAAGCAGGCCCTTCGCTTGTGGACCCACTCGTTATCCTTACGATACTTTACGCATCGCAGCAGCGGTTGCGGACATTTATAAAAGGCGTCCATTTGTCGGCCAAATGTTCAATCCAACCCGGAGTCCACCTTCACGACGCGCTCGCCCTCGCTCGTAAGCTCGTACTCATTCTCGAGCTGACCGCCGTTGCGCAGGTATCGCGCCCGAACCGAAACGAGGTTCTTGCCCTCAAGGGAGTGGATGGAGTTCCTGATCGTCCCCTCGCTGCACAAGAAGTCGTGAGCCAGCCCGTTGATGCTCAGGATGCGTGTCCCGTCGCCATCCGCGATTCGTTTGAGGATCGCCAGCTCGCGCTCATTGAGACGCACGCCCGCGACGGCACTCACCTTGGCCCTTTTTGTCATCTCGCTTCCATCCAATCTCTGGTCATCAAAAAGAGAGCCCGGCTGGCAAAATGGCTGCCGGGCTCGTGGTTTGAACGCTATCCGCGAGCTTCGAGGTTACTTCCTCTTGCGGCTCACGGTCACGCCGGCAGCGATGCAGACAACGGCAGCAACAGCAAACACGATGGGGAGCGTCGCGTTGTTGGTGTCGCCCGTCTGGGGGAGCTGCTTCGCGGGCTGCCCGTGCTCGCCGGGCTTAGCGGCGGGAGCGGCGTAGCTGTTGGTGAAGGTCGGGTTGTTCCCCTCGACGGTAGCCTCGAGCTGACCATTACCGTTGTCGACGACCGAAACCTTGATCGTGTGCTCGGCGGTGTCGTAGGTCATGCCCTCGATGTCACCGGCAACCTCACGCATGGTGAAGGTGTAGGTACCGGCCTGCTTGAGAGTGAGCTCGCGGAAGGCGACGTTACCCTCGGCGTCGTTGGTGGCACGGTCCATGACGTCGCCGTTGTTGAGGAGCTCAAAGGTGAACTGGCCATCGGAGAGGTCGGCGCCCTCGAGGACCTTCGCGGCCGTGAGGTTCACGGTCGCGGGAGCGGCGGCATAGGTGTTGTTGAACACGATCTTGCTCGCGCCCTCGGTTCTCGCGACAAGCTGGCCCTCGCCGTTGTCCTCGACGTTCACGGTAACCGTATAGGTCTTCTCGTCATAGCTGACGCCGGCGGCGTCGCCCTGGGCCTCGCGAACCGTGTAGACGTGCTTGCCAGGCTCGGTGTAGTGCTGGGCGTCAAAGGCCACGGATCCGTCGGCCGCGTTGGTGGCGGTGTCGACAACCTGATCGCCCTCGACAAGCTCGAAGGTGAACTCACCGGTGAGCAGGTTGTTCGCAAGGGCCTCGACGGCGTCGTGGGCGGCCTGCATACGACTCTTGCCGCGCCAGCCGCTCACCGTGTCGTTCATGCCCGAAGACACGTCCACGACGAACACGACGTCCACCGGCTTGGCGGACGAGGACTGCTCGGCGTCGCCGGTCACGGACAACGTGAGGTCATACGTGCCGTCCCCGTTGTCCTTAATGGTCTTGCTGTGGGCGGGCGTCCTATCAACCACGCTGCCGGCGTTCTCCGCCAGCACCGCGGTGGGCGTCGCAATCCCAAGCGCGAGCATGGCCGTAGCGGCTGCCGCAAACAGGCGGCGACGCCATGAGCGGCTCGCGTGGCCGTTCGATTTCATACAAGCTCCTCTCCCCAGCGCTTGCGCGCCGATCACACGGAGCTGCCGGACTGCATTTATGGGGACCCAACGGGCGTCGAATAGACAGCTCCTTTGTCAGTTTCTTAAAACTTGCTGTATACCTGCGATAATATCGCTTAAATGCATATATGTGGACTATACGCCCCCGAGGCGCCCCAATACTCCCCTCACGGGACAGGCGAGGCCACGTCCGCCCCCTCGACAAAAGAAAAGCCAGGCAGGCACGGACCTGCCGGGCTTGGCGTTGTTGTTCGATTGTAGTGGGATGAACCGACTTGGGGCCACCCTCCCAGCGGTGCCGAAATGACTACACGCGGGCCTCGTCGTTCCACCAGCTGCCGAGCTGGGCGATGTTGCTGCGGATGTGCTCGCAGCTCGCGTGGAAGGCGGCCTGCTCGCGCTCGTCGAGCGGCAGCTCGAAGGTCTCCTCGACGCCGTTCGCGCCCACGACGCACGGGATGGACGAGAAGATGCCCTCCTCGCCATGCTCTCCGGTGAGCAGCGTCGAGCAGCAGGTCACGTAGTGCTCGTTGCCAAGGACGGCCTGGACGAGACGGACCGCGGCGTTGGCAACGGCGTACTCGGTGCACTGCTTGCCGGCGTACGTGACGTA
>OLOH01001730.1_pt1 | contig 11876 bp, 10 predicted proteins | sample 1673221 | NCBI WGS metagenome assembly OLOH01 (sample SAMEA3136767, study PRJEB25190) | human gut metagenome
TCATTGATCCAGAACAGGCTGAAACTGTAAAGCGTATTTATCGAGAATACTTAGACGCCCCGCCCAGTAACTGGCGCGGCGCACCGTGTCCTCCATGATCGTCCGGCCGTACACGCTGTCGCCCAGCCGTTCCGGCAGGTTCGCCCAGCTCTCCGCGGCTCTTTCCAGCCACTTGTCCGGGTAGGGATGGCTCTGCAATTTTCCGTGCAGCTCCGGCACCAGCGCCGCCAACGCCCGGTCATCCCGGCCGAAGCCCAGCGTCTCTGCCAACGCCCGGCAGCCTTCGTCCCCCTGCTCGATCCGCTGATAGAACGCCTCCAGTGCATCCTCCAGTGCCCGCTGCTTCAGCACGCCGGCCTCCGTCTCATCCAGGATACGGAAGTCCGGCGTCAGACTCCGCCCATCCACCGGCTCCAGCAGATGGATATGCTCCCGCAGCAGCCCTGCACAGAAGCCGTCCACCGTCTTGATGTCCGCCTGATACACCCGGAACATCTGCTGCCGCAGGTGACTGTTCTCCGGGTCCTGTGCCACCCGCTTCGCCAGCTCTGCGGCCAGCTTTGTCCGCAGTTCGGCGGCAGCGGCGCGGGTAAATGTGATAATAAGGAAATCGTCTATGTGGCAGTGTTCCTCCGTTAGATAAGCGAACACACGCTCTACCAGCACCTTCGTCTTGCCGGATCCGGCGGCGGCGGACACCAGCAGGCTGCCGCCCCGGTCCTCCACTGCCCCACGCTGCTGTGCCGTCAGTTGGATGTCAGCCACGGCGCGTCACCTCCTCGTCCACCAGCTTCCAGAATTCTTCCGGCGTGGTCTTTTGCAGATAATGGGGCTTGTCCCGTTTCTCGTCAAACCAGCAGGCCGACGCGAAGGGACACCAGTCGCAGGCACTTTCCTGAGGCCCCCTGCGGTATGGATCTGCGTCAATATTGCCATCGCCCAGCTCCCGGGTCACCTTCCGCAGCAGCTTGTCCACATACCGACCCATTTTGCCCATCTGAGCTGCATCCGCCAACACACTGGCCGCCAGACCGCTGACCGAACCGTCCTTTTTCACTGCAATAGGCAAATAGCAGGGTGACTCCAGCGCACTGTGCTCCATGGCTGTCAGCACCTCTGGGTCGGACAGCACCATGCCCGTCCGACGCAGCTCGCCCCGCAGCAGCGCGGCCAGCTTGTCCGGCGCGATGGCCCGATCCGCCTTTTTAACGACGTCCCTCGCCGGCAGGTACAGCACTCCCGCCGGCTCCACCGCCGCCCCAAAATAGTCCCCGCCGTACCGTTGCAGTGCGAAAAGATACAGCAGCATCTGAATACCCAGGCCGTAGCGCACATCCGCCAGATCAAAAGCCTTTTTCCCGGTTTTGTAGTCCACTACTCGCAGATATAGCTTCCCGTTCTTCAGCCAGCCGTCCACCCGATCCACCTTACCGGTGACGGACAGCGTGGTATCTCCCGCCGTCACCGTGACGGCAGGCAGCTGTCCGTTTTTGCCGCCGAAGCCCAATTCAAAGGCCACAGGCCGGAAATCCGAATGCTCCAGCTCATCCAGCACGTTCTCAACAATGACCAACGCCGTCTCCCGCAGCCGGGAAAACAGATACCGGAACCGTGCGCTCTTCTCGCCGTAGCCGTCGATGACCGTCCGGACATACTCATCCGTATACCGCCGCACCAACGCCGCCAGCGCCGGTCTTTCCGGCCGCTTCCCCTGCTGCTCCACCTCCCGCAGGACATTCTCCAGCAGATAGTGGATAAACGTCCCCACCTCCGGCGCCTGGAAATCCGCCTTTGTCCGTTCCCTGGCCCGCAGGCCGTACTCCATGAAATAGCCAAAGTGACAGCTCTTCACCTGGTCCAGCCGCGAGGCGGACATGGCCAGCGTACTGCCGTACAGGCTGCGTACCGCCCCGGGTGACAGCCTTCCCCGGCCCATAGCCCGGGCCGATGCCATCTTCTCCAGCGTACCGCCCTGTCCATGCATCTCAAAATAACGCCACAGCGCACCGCCGGGCCGCTGTCCCGCCAGTGCCAGCGCTGCCGCAGGCAGTCCGCAGCGGTACGCGCCGTCTTCCCGTTGTATTTCCACTTGAGGGAACAGCTTGTGGATACGCTCTACCACAAAGGACGGCAGCAGCTTCGCCCCCGACTCATCGCCGGCGCACCAGGACACGGTCAGTGTCCCCGTGGGCTGGGCCAGGGCGGCATAGATATTCTGCAGCTCATTGCTCAGCGGGTCGAACGTGGCGTCGGACAGCAAGATTCCCTGCTGCTGCAAAAGCTCACGCTCCTGTTCGTCCAATATACCGCCGCCCTTCTCCACCGTGGGCAGCACATGGTCATTGGCGCCCAGCAGGAAAAGATGCCGCACTGTATGGCGGTCATTTCGCGTCAGGGGGCTTACCTTTACCTGGTCCAGCGCAGCGGGTATGGTGGCCACGGCATACTGGCTCAGCGTCAGCCGCAGCAGCCGCGCAAACTCATCGCCGTCCACCTCCGTGTCACCCAAAAGCGCCACGAACTGATCCAGCACATCACAGAATATCCGCCACAGCTGGGCATACTCCTCTGCCGCCTGCATCTGCCCCTGCTCCAGCAATTCTTTCTCCCGCTGTTCCAACACGGCCGGTGTACCGGCGTCCTCCGCAAATCTGTAAAGTGCTTCAGCTTTACCTCTTACCGTTTTATTGACTTTCATCCCATCACTCAGGGTAAGAAACAGTTTTCTGACTTTTCTTCTGACCGCGTTTATCTCGGCCAGCTGTTCCCGGCGATAGTCGGTCATCTCTCCGCTGTATCCATCCGGGTCTGCCGTCCAGTCGGCGTCCCGCAGCCACATATTGCCCCGAATTTCCCACCGGATCACATAGTTTTCCAGAAGATCGCATTCCGCCGCTGTCAGTGCCGTCATGCCGGTCTTCAGGCACCGGAACACGTCCTCATACTCAAAGCCGCCTGTCACTGCGTCGACGGCGGACAGCAGCAGCGTCAGGACCGGCTGCTCCAAAATGTCGCTCCGGCGGCTGATATAGGTGGGAACATCGTCCCGGCGGAACACGGCCTCCAGCAACGGGCCATATACCTCCATATTCCGCGCCGCCACGGCCATCTCACGCCAGCGAACGCCCTTTTGTGCCAGCGCCCGCAGCTGCGCAGACACATATTCCACCTCAGAATAGGCGGTATTGGCCTGGTACAAGGTGATGGACGGCGTGCTGCCCGTCCACGCTTTTTCCGCGCCGAGGAAGTATCGCTCCAGGTGCGAAAACGCTGTGTCGCTGTTCCTGACAAGGCTTTCTACTTCACAACTACAACCGGCGTCCTTCGCCAGTCTGCGCAGGCGTTCCCGCTGCTGTATGCCGTTGTGGAAGAGCTGCGGGTCACTGTCATCGCCCAGCAGAGTCACTGTAACAGAGTTGGCCTGTTTCAGCGCGGCGGCAATGATATCCTCCTCCGTTCGGTTGAAATAGGAAAACCCATCAATGTAGATATCTTTTCCGCATAAATAGTCAGAATTCGGCAGTTTATCGCAGAGTTTCTGCACTTTTGACCGGGCATCAAAGTCGCCGCCGTGGAGTCGCGCGTCATAAGCGCCGAACAGCAGCGCCGTAGAGCGCAGCTTATCTCCGGCGGCGCCCGGAATGTCCTGAACCTGTTGCAGCAGAAGGGACGGCGCGATTTTATAGGCGTACAACTCATCGGCCAGGGCCACCAGCTCCCGCAGAAAGGCCGGGCGCTGTGACGGCTTGGAAAACACCGTCAAATATGATGAAACTTCCTGCAAGGCGCGGCGCATTATCAGTATTTTACCACCATTATCTAACGTTATATCGGATATGCCTCCGGTTTGTGACAGTACGCGGGTGGAAAGGCTCTGGAAGCTCAGCACCTCCCCGTCACGGCTGGCGGTATCCCCCAGCGCGCGGCAGAGATCCAGCTCCGCCTCGTGGGTGGCGTGCTCCGGTACCAGCAAAATCTGCGGGCGCTCAAACCGTTGTGCCGCAATGGTTTCGAGCACCAGCTTGCTTTTTCCCGCACCGGCGCGGCCGGTGATGATACGCAGCTTCACCGCGTCACCTCCCCTATTTTCTCCCCCATAGTATACCGCAAACCGTCCCTTATGGGAAGTAAAAGTCGAAAAAAGGACGCGGGATCTTCCCGCGCCCTTTGACGGCGCATGTCACTTTCGTTTACTTTAGGCTGCTTTTGTTGGCGCTCTCCTGCGCTCTTATTTATACCTTTTTGTCACCTGTGGTACACCATAGCGCAGCGTTTGTTAAAGGGTCATGGTACGGCGCAGCTCGTCCCGGTTTTCCACGGTGACGGTCACCAGACGCACCCGAGGATGACCGGCCACCGCCCGGAGAAATTCCGTGTCCGCCTTTTGCAGGACGCCCAGAATGGGAAGGTCACCGTCCAGGGCCGCGAGCACCGCTTCGCAGAATTTTTTGGCACCGGACTCCGCCGGGCCCAGCTCGTCCATCAGCAGGACGTCAGGCTCGACCGCCAGCGCGCGGGCGATGCACAGGCGCTGCTGCTGGCCGCCGGAGAGGCCGAGGGCGTTTTTCTTCAGGCGGTCTTTCACCTCGTCCCAGATGGCCGCGCCGCGCAGGGACTTTTCGACGATCTCGTCGAGCCTGGCGCGGTTTTTGATGCCGTGCGTGCGCGGGCCATAGGCGATGTTGTCGTAGATGCTCATCGGAAACGGGTTCGGCTTCTGAAAGACCATGCCGATCTCGCGCCGCAGCTCGTTGACGTCCGTGCCGGGGGCGAAAATGTCCTGATCGCGGTAGCGCACATCGCCCGTGATCTTCACGCCCGGGATGAGGTCGTTCATGCGGTTGAGCGTTTTGAGAAACGTGGATTTGCCGCAGCCGGACGGCCCGATGAGCGCCGTGATGCTCTTTTCGGGAATGTTCAAACTGATATCGTGCAGCGCCTGATGATCTCCGTACCAGAGGTCCAGGCCCTGGACTGTCATAATGTCACTCATAAACTTCTTTTCCTCCTGAAGTATCGCTCAACGAGCGTAGCAGCGCCGTTGATGAGCAGCGTAAGGATCATCAAAATGGCGGCGATGGCAAAGGCCACATCAAACCGGCCCTGCTCCTTGGCGTAAACGTAAAGCGCGACGGTGAGCGTGGCGCCCGCGCTGCTCAGTCCCTCGAAAAAGTCGTTGAGCGCGTGGGCAAAGCCCGCCGTGAACAGCAGCGCGGCCGACTCGCCGAGGATGCGGCCGACAGACAGGATGCAGCCGGTGATGACGCCGTCCACGCAGCCGGGCAGCACCACGGTGCGGATGACACGCCACTTGCCCGCACCGAGGCCGAACGCGCCCTCGCGGTAGCTCTGCGGCACGGTTTTGAGGCTCTCCTGCGTGGTGCGCATGATGGTCGGCAGGTTCATGATGACGAGCGTGAGCGCGCCGGCCAGCAGCGATGTTTTCATATTCAGAAACTGGCAGAAAAACAGCATGCCCACAAGGCCGTAGACGACCGACGGGATGCCGGCCAGCAGGCTCACGGCCGATTCGAGCACGGTCTTGAGCCGCGGCGGGGCGACCTTCGCCAGATACACGGCCGTCAGGAAGCCCAGCGGCACGCCGAGCACGATGGCCCCGGCCGTGCCGTATACACTTGTCAGAATGAACGGCAAAATGCCGTACGACGGCTCTGCCGCCGTGGAGGCCCACGTCTTGCCGAACAGAAACGGGACGAGCCCGATCTTCCGGATGGCGGGGATACCGGAGACGATCAGGTACACGCTGATGAGCAGCACACACCCGACGGTGATAAGGCCAAGGAGCAGAAACACGCCATGCACGACCGTCTCCAGAACTTGAGATCTCTTTTTCATATCCAGCACCTCTGTATATGCGAAAGGCGGCTGGTCTCCAGCCGCCTGTACGCTTGTCTGTGGCTCAGGCCACCGGGACTGCGCCCGCCGCGGAGATGATGGACGCGGCATCCGCAGAGATCGCGAAGTCGAAGAACTTCTGCGCAGTCTCGCTCAGGGCAGTGCCCTCCTTCGTCACGAGGACGAACGGACGCTGCACGAGGTAGGTGCCGTCCTTGACGGTCGCTTCCGTCGGGGCAACACCGTTGACGGTCAGGGCCTTGACGCTGTCCTTGATGGCAGCCAGAGAGGCATAGCCGATCGCGTTCGGGTTCTGGGACACGGTGGTGATGACATCGCCCGTGGAGGTCAGCTCCTGACGGTACTGGCAGGCATCCTTCGTGTCGGTGATGGACTCGAAGCCGTCGCGCGTGCCGCTGCCGGCCTCGCGGCCGATGAGGACGATCTCGGCGTCGTTGCCGCCGACATCCTTCCAGTTGGTGATCTCACCGGTGTAGATCTTGGCAATCTGCTCCAGGGTCAGGTCCTTGACGGGGTTCTGGGGGTTGACGATGATGGCGATGCCGTCGAGGGCGAGGGTGGTCTCCTTCAGGCCGGATGCCTTCTCGTCGTCCTTGAGCGCGCGGCTCGACAGGCCGATATCGCAGCGGCCCTCGGAGACGGCCTGGATGCCGGAGCCGGATCCGGTCGGGTTATAGGTGAAGGTCGTGCCCGAGTTTGCTTCCATGAAGGACTCGCCGAGCGCGCCGATGACTTTTTCCATCGAGGTGGAACCGTCGGTCGAGACCGTGCCGCCGGCAGCGGCCGTGTTGTTGTCGTCCGCCTTCTGGCCGCAGCCCGCAAACAGCGAGAGCGCCATGACGGCAATGCACAAAATGGTAATGATCTTTTTCAAGATGAAGTGCTCCTTTCGAACTTCGATTTTGATTTTGGTTTTTTGTTCCCTACGCTTCACAGGATAAGCAGGGGATGTAAAAACGAAAAGAGCGCTTATGTAAAATGCGTGTAAAATTGTAAAATGCCGCGACATGGCGCAAATTTCCCTGTGTTTATATACCGTTTCCTTCATTCATGTTGAAAAACGGGCAAATTCCATTTGGCTGTCAGCGAAAAATTGTGAAAAAAACTGTGCAACTTTTCATCCCCCCAGGGTGCTTACGCTGTGGAGCGCCGTCCGGTATACTGGTGACAGCGCTCCGGAAACGGAGCAAACAACAGAAAATGAGGATGGAACGCATGAAAAAACGCAACATCATCTGCCTGCTGCTGGCAGTCCTGACGCTGCTGGCCTGCACGGCCTGCGGCGGGAAAACAGCAACCTCCGACACTGCCGGAACACGCACGATCACGGACAGCAAAAACCGCACCGTAACCATACCCGACAAGGTGGAGCGCGTCGTGTGCGTCGGCGTCGGCGCGCTGCGCTACAGCTGCTATGTCGGCGCGGCTGACCGCGTGGTCGGCGTGGAGGACTACGAGACCAAGGCCGGCATGAGCCGCCTGTATAACTACGTGAACTTCGATAAATTCAAGGACCTGCCCGTCACCGGTACGAACGGCGAACCGTATGTGGAGCAGATCATCGACGTCGCACCGCAGGTCATCGTCATGAGCGCCTACGCCTCGTGCGATGCGGACGAGCTGAGCGCGAAGACCGGCATCCCGGTCTTTGTCGTGCCCGGCAGCGACACCACGCTCGATGACGCCGCCTACGAGACCATCCGTCTGCTCGGCGAGCTCTACGAGCTGGAAACGCGCGCGCAAGAGCTGACCAAGTACCTCAAGGGCATCCAGACCGACCTCGACACGCGCACGGCCAAGATTGCAGACGATCAGAAGCCGTCCGTCTATGTCGGCGGCGTGTCCTTCAAGGGGCAGCACGGCTTTGAGGGCACGGAGGCAGGCTACGGCCCGTTCGCGCTCATCCACGCCAAAAACCTCGCCGACACGACCGGGCAGACCGGCGCGTTCAACATCGACACCGAGCAGGTGCTCGCCTGGGACCCGGACGTGATCTTCCTGGACTTCAATGGTATGCCCCTGATCAACGAAGATTATCAGGCAAACCCAGCTTTTTATAACAGCCTCACCGCCGTGCGCAGCGGCAGGGTCTACTCGCAGATCTCGTTCCGCTCCTCTGCCTCCAATCTGGAGACGGCGCTGGCCGATGCCTATTATGCCGCCTGCGTGCTGTATCCGGAGCAGTTTGCCGACATTGACCCCGAGGCCAAGGCCGGCGAGATCTTTACGGAGCTGCTCGGCTCCAACCCCTATCCCGATCTGAAGGAGGCCGGGTATGCATTCCGTGCCATCACACTCGGCGAGTAAGCCGCACGATTCCGACTACAGCCGCAACCGCGCCAGAAGCATCCGCTTTCTGATCCTGCTGGCGGCCATTCTGGCGCTCGCGTTCTTTTTGTCGCTGCGCGCCGGGTCTTACAACACGCCCGCCGCCGAGCTCATCCGGGGCATCTTCGGCCGGGCGTCGGACGCGAAAATCAATCTCGTCATCCGCAATAACCGCCTGCCGCGCATCTGCACCGCCATGGTCGCCGGCGCGGGACTGGGGCTGGCCGGGTGCATCCTGCAGGCCGTGCTGCGCAATCCGCTCGCCTCGGCCTCTACGCTCGGCGTGTCGCAGGGTGCGACGTTCGGCGCAGCCGTCGCCATCATCGGTCTCGGCCTGACGCACACCGGCAGCTGGGCCATCCCGCTGTGCTCGTTTCTCGGCTCGCTGCTTGTCGCGGCCGTGATTCTGGGGCTGAGCCAGTTCAAGCAGATCTCCTCGGAAGGCATCGTGCTCGCGGGCGTCGCCATCAGCTCCATGCTGACCGGCGCGACCACGCTGCTGCAATACTTTGCCGACGAGGTCGCGCTCTCGTCGCTCGTATTCTGGACGTTCGGCGACCTCGGCAGCACGGACTGGCAGTCCCTGCGCGGCATGGCGCTGGCCGTACTGCTGCTGATCGGCTACTGCTACCTGCACCGCTGGGACTATAACGCCCTGCTCTCCGGCGAGGAGACGGCGCTGAGTCTCGGCATCCATGTGCGGCGGCTGACACTCACGAACGTTGTGCTCACGTGCTTTGTCTGCTCGGTGATCGTGTCGCACGTCGGCCTCATCAACTTCATCGGTCTCGTTGCGCCGCACATCGTGCGCATGGTCGTCGGCAACAACTATATCTATCTCATCCCCGGCTCCGTGCTCGCCGGCGCGGCGCTGCTGCTGCTGAGCGACCTGGCCGCGCGCGTGATCATCATGCCGGTCATTCTGCCGATCGGCGCGCTGACGGCGTTTCTCGGCGGCCCGCTGTTTTTGTACCTGCTGTTCAAGGGGAGGGGTCGGACATGATCTGTGTGGACCATCTCTGCTATCACTATAAGGGCGGGCGGCCGATCCTCCGCGATGTGAGCTTTGAACTGGAGACCGGGCACTTTCTGGCCGTGCTCGGCAACAACGGCGTCGGCAAGAGCACACTGCTCAAGTGCATGAACCGTATCCTCACGGCTGACAGCGGGCACTGCCGTATCGACGGTGAGGATCTGCTCACGCTCTCCCACCGGGAGATCGCAAAACGCGTAGCCTTCGTGGCACAGCACGTGCCCGACACACAGATGACCGTGCACGACATGGTCATGCTCGGACGGCGGCCCTACATGACCTGGGGCGTGACGGAGCACGACCACCATGTCGTGCACGAGGCCATGCGCTATCTGAATCTGGAGGACATGCGCGGCCGGTTCCTCAACCGGCTCTCCGGCGGCGAGCGGCAGAAGGTCATGCTCGCCCGCGCGCTGGCGCAGGAGCCGACGCTCCTGCTGCTGGACGAACCGACCAGCAATCTCGACATCCGCAATCAATATCAGGTGCTGCAGATCACGCGCGACCTGTGCCGCGAGCAGAATCTCACGGCGATGATCGTCATCCACGACCTGAACCTCGCGCTGCGGTTCTGCGACCGCTTTCTGCTGCTGCGCGAGGGCGAGGTGTACCGTTACGGCGGCGCGGAGATCTTCGACGCCGACGCCCTGCGGGACGTCTACGGCGTGACGGGCAGCATCGTGGACGTGCAGGGGCACAGGCTCGTGCTCATTGATGACGAAGAAAAGGAGACAAGATCATGACCAACTGGGAAACCTGCGTACAATTTCACGGCCACGCCTGCGGCGGGCTGACGATCGGATATAAGGCCGCGTGCTACGCCGCCGAGCTGCTGGAGCTGTCCTTCTCCGGCGACGAACAGGTCGTGTGCATCGCGGAAAACGACGCCTGCGGCGTGGACGCCATTCAGGCGCTGCTCGGGTGCAGCATCGGCAAGGGCAACCTGCTGTTTCATATGCGCGGCAAACAGGCGTTCTCGTTTTATAACCGCGCCACGGGCAAGTCCGTGCGCCTGGTGCTCCGGCCGCGGCCGGAGGGGATGACGCGCGAGGAATCCTTCGCCTACTATCAGGCGCAGAAACCGGCCGACCTGTTCGACGTCAAGCCGGCGACCATCCCGCTGCCAGAGCCGGCCAAACTATTTGACTCCTACCCGTGCGCGTGCTGCGGCGAGGTGACGGGCGCCAACTGGATCCGCCTCGTCGGCGGGCAGAAGCTGTGCCTCGACTGCGCCGGGAACTACGACCGGTTCGACGTCTGAGAATAACAAAAAACTCCGGCTTCCAGAACGGAAGCCGGAGTTCAGTTTATCCAAAACCTCGTAGAGTTTCGCCGCCGGAGCGGCGAAAGAAAGTGAGATCATTTTCTTCGGCGACATGTGCGTCGGAGAAAATACTTCTCAGGCTGCAAGTGTGGAATTTGTGCGCCGTGGACGCACAAATTATGCGCGCAGCAGACTGCAGCCTCTTTGTCAAAAAGTAACACTTTTTGACAGTCTCAGCCGCGCAGCAGCGCGAGCTGGTAAAACGCGACGGCGCTCGCCGCGGCCACATTGAGCGAATCGACCCCATGCGTCATGGGGATGCGCACCGTGTAATCGCACGCGGCGATCGTGTTGGATGCCAGCCCGTCGCCCTCCGTGCCGAGCACGATGGCAAGGCGCGGCACGGCGCGCAGGCGCTTGTCGTCGATGCGCAGCGAATCGTCCCGCAGCGCCATGGCCGCCGTTTGAAAGCCGAGGGCGTGCAGCGTCTGCTGCCAGTCGCCGTCCTCAGACAGGTACGTCCACGGCACCTGAAAGACCGTGCCCATGCTCACGCGCACGGCGCGGCGGTAGAGCGGGTCGCTGCCCGCCGACGTGAGCAGCACGGCGTCCACGCCGAGCGCCGCCGCCGAGCGGAAGATCGCGCCGATGTTCGTCGGGTTCATCACGTTTTCCAGCACGGCCACGCGCGCAGCGTTGGCGCACAGGACGGCGACCTCCGGCAGTGCCGGGCGGCGCATGGCGCAGAGCATGCCGCGCGTGAGGGCAAAGCCTGTGAGCTGTTCCAGCACCTTCGTCTCTGCTGTATAGACCGGCGCGTCCGGGCAGTGCGCAAAGAGTGCTTCGTTTGCGGCAAGCTCTGCGCTTCCGGCAAGGAACGAAACCGGTTCATATCCGGCATCCAGCGCACGCTCGATGACACGCGGACTCTCCGCAAGAAAAAGGCCTGGCTGCGGTTCATAATAGTGCAATAACTGCGGTTCTGAAAGACGCGCATACACGTCGAGCTCCGGCGCCGCAAAGTTTTCGATTTTTCTGATCTCTGACATAATATTGATTTCCTTTTGCGTTTTCTCTTTGTTTTCACTATGTTCTATTGTAGCAATCCCGCTCCCGTTTCGCAATCCATTCTTTTTCCCGCCGGTGCCGTTCCCCGCACCATTCGCCAAACCGTGCTTCCAGCACGCATCGAATTTTCTTGTTTATCTGTCTTTTCAAAAAATTTCTCAATTTCCTCTTGCCAAACGCCGCCGGAGACGTTATAATAATCGACGGTTCAAAATTAAAAACTGCAGAAAAGATTGGTATCAGATTGGAAACGGCACAAGTGCATTGCTTGGTTAACGAACAACACATGTGTCTTTTTTGTGCTTA
>OLOH01001741.1_pt1 | contig 11793 bp, 8 predicted proteins | sample 1673221 | NCBI WGS metagenome assembly OLOH01 (sample SAMEA3136767, study PRJEB25190) | human gut metagenome
CCGCCTCGCCGCGTGCTATATGGACAGCCTCGCCACCGAGGGCATCCCCGCCACGGGCTATTCGCTGTGCTACGAGCTGGGCATCTTCCGGCAGCGCATCGTCGACGGCCGCCAGACCGAGGTCGCGGACAACTGGCGCACGGCCGCGTCGAGCTGGCTCGTGCCGTGCCATGAGGACACGGTCGAGGTGCGCTTCGGCGGCCGCGTCGAGCCGCACTGGGACGCCTACGGCCACTACCACGGCGAGCTGCACGGCTATGAGAGCGTGCTGGCCGTGCCGCGCGATATGCTCATCGCGCCGTATGGCGACGGGCGCGTCAACACCCTGCGCCTCTGGGAGGCGCACAGCCCGAACGACCTCGACATGTATCTCTTCGCCGCAGGCAGCTATGTCCAGAGCCTCGAGCAGCGCACGATGGCCGAGGTCATCACGAAGGTGCTCTACCCGGCAGACGACCACATCGAGGGCAAGACCCTGCGCATCCGCCAGCAGTATTTCTTCGTCTCCGCGACGGCGCAGAGCATCCTGCGCGCCCACCGCGCGCGCTACGGCACGGTGCGCAACTTTGCCGAGCACCACGTCATCCAGATCAACGACACGCACCCGACGCTCATCATCCCCGAGCTCATGCGCCTGCTGCTCGATGACGACGGCCTCGGCTGGGACGAGGCGTGGGATATCGTCACCGCCTGCGTCAACTATACGAACCATACCGTCATGTCCGAGGCGCTCGAGACGTGGCCGCAGGGCCTCATCCAGAGTCAGCTGCCGCGCGTGTGGGAGATCATCTGCGAGATCAACCGCCGCTGGTGCGACGAGCTGCGCGCCCGCTTCGGCGACGATGTGCGCGTGGGGCGAAACCTCATCATCGCGGACGGCTGCGTGCACATGGCAAACCTCTGCCTTGCCGCGTGCAGGACTATCAACGGCGTCTCCGCCCTGCATGGGGAGATTTTGCGCCGCGACCTCTTCCGCGATGTCTGCGCGCTCAACCCCGGCCGCTTTACCTATGTCACCAACGGCATCGACCACCGCCGCTGGCTCGCCCAGTGCAACCCCGGCCTGCACGCGCTCGTGTGCGACGTGCTCGGCAGCGATCGCTACCTCCTGCACCCCGAGGAGCTCGCGGGTCTGGAGCGCGCGGCGGACGACCCCGCCGTGCTCGCCCGTCTCGAGGAGATCAAGGCGCTCAACAAGCAGCGGCTGGCCGCGTGGGTGTTCCGCACCGACGGCTTCTCGCTCAACAGCGACGCGATCCTCGACGTGCAGGTCAAGCGCCTGCACGAGTATAAGCGCCAGCACCTCAACGCGCTTAATATCCTCGCGAAATATCTCGCGATAAAGGCGAATCCTTCGGGCGATTTCACGCCCCACACCTATATCTTCGGCGCAAAAGCGGCGAGCGGCTACTTCATGGCGAAGAAGATAATCAGTTTCATCTGCGCCCTCGCGGATCTCATCAACAACGACCCCGATGTCAAGGGCAGGCTCAAGGTCGTCTACATGGAGGACTACAACGTCTCCATGGCTGAATATATGATGCCCGCCGCCGATGTCAGCGAGCAGATATCCCTCGCCGGAACCGAGGCGAGCGGCACGGGCAATATGAAGCTGATGATGAACGGCGCGATAACTCTCGGCACGCTCGACGGCGCGAATGTCGAAATTCACGACGCGGTCGGCGACGAGAATATTGTTATCTTCGGCATGACCACCCCCGAGGTCAACGACCTTCGGAGCAGAGGCTATGTGCCGATGAATTTCTACAACAACAATGCGGAGCTTCGCAATGTCATCGATTTCATAAACCGCGGCTTCTGCGGCAAGCAGTTCCCAGAAATCAGCGGAACTATTGTCTATCACGATCCCTATATGGTGCTCGCGGACTTCGCGGACTACCGCCAGGCGCAGAACAAAATAGACGAGCTCTGGGCGGACAGAACGCGCTGGAACTCGATGTCCCTGATGAACACTGCCTGTTCCGGCAGATTTGCCGCCGACAGAGCGGTAAACGAGTATGCAAAGAACATCTGGCACACCGTCCCCGCAAAATAAGGGCTGTCACATTCGGCGCAGACCAAAGAGCAAAAAGAGCCGCAACTTGCGTTTTAGCGTGGGTTGCGGCTTTTATCATAGGCTGTGGCTTTTGTCATATTTACTTTTGCTCTTTTAAGCGCTTTTTTGCCCACTCGCAGTATCTGCATACAGCTTCGAGGCAAAGAAAACGCTTTCTGCATCCGACTGTGACAGCCCGGAAAGAGGATGGCCACATTCGGCGCAGATCAAAGAGCAAAAAGAGCCGCAACTCATGTATTCGGCGTGGGTTGCGGCTTCTATTTATAATCCCTGGTTGTCCTGCCACCAGTCAAACTCGTCGTAAAAATCCCTGGGGTCTTTTCTGTTTTCGGGCGGGTTCGGTCCTGAAAGACTGCGCAGTATTTTAGCCGCCAACCAAATCAGGGCGACTGCTACAAAAATGGGAATCGTCAGCCAATCGTAGTCCGGAAACCAAGCGGACATGGCGCAGACAAGAAGAAATCCGAAAATAGTGAGTTTTATCATTGATGGTCACCCCGCAATTTGCTTTTCTGATTTCATTATAGCACGCACTTTTGCTTATTCAAGGCATTTGTGCGACTTTACATTTCACTGGGTGATTTATAGGACTCATCTTGCAAAAAAACAGCCCGCGAGGATATCCCCGCAGGCTGATTATTTATATTTACGCTTTGTGATAGAGCTTCTTGACTTGATAATGCGGCTCGCAGGTCAGGTTTATGCCGAGCTTGCGGTAGACATCCGCGTCGACCTGGGAGAGTATAACCGAGGAGTGTGCCTCGCAGCCGCGCAGGAGCGAGAGCGCGTCGAACGCTTTCTTTGCGGGCTCGCTCTGTATCGCGCTCATGGTCAGCGCGATGAGAACTTCATCCGTGTGCAGGCGCGGGTTGTTGTTGCCGAGGATGTTCGTCTTGAGCGACTGTATCGGTTCGATAACGCCGGGATCGATGAGCAGCTGCTCCTTGGGCTGATTGCTGAGGAGCTTTACGGCGTTGAGTATCGCCGCCGAGCTCGCGCCGAGCAGGGAAGAAGTCTTTCCGGTTATCAGTCTGCCGTCGGGCAGCTCGATTGCAACTGCGGGAGCGCCCGTCTCTTTTGCTCTGTCGAGCGCGGGACGCACGCAGCGGCGATATTCTTCAGTGACTCCCGCCTGATTCATCAGGCTCTCTATCTTCGTCAGCTCCGCGTCGCCGGTCAGACCCTTTTTGTGGTCGCACAGCGCGCTGAAGTAGCGGCGGATTATCTCGTTCAAAGAGGCGTCGCGGGTCGCGGCGTCGTCGGAGATGCAGTAGCCCGCCATGTTGACACCCATGTCCGTGGGCGATTTATAGGGGCTCTTGCCCTCGATTTTCTCAAATATAGCGTTGAGCACAGGGAAGACTTCAACGTCTCTGTTGTAGTTGACGGTGGTTTTGCCATATGCTTCGAGGTGGTAGGGGTCGATAACGTTGACATCGTTGAGGTCGGCGGTTGCCGCCTCATATGCGAGGTTGACGGGGTGCTTCAGGGGCAGGTTCCATATGGGGAATGTCTCGAACTTTGCGTATCCCGCCTTGATGCCGCGCAGGTTGTCGTGATAGAGCTGGGAGAGGCAGGTCGCCATCTTGCCGCTTCCGGGACCGGGCGCGGTCACGACGACCAGCGAACGCGTGGTTTCAATATAATCATTGCGGCCATAGCCTTCGTCGCTGACGACCAGCCGCACGTCGGCGGGATAATTCGGGATTCGGTATTGACGGTAGACCTTGAGGCCGAGCGCCTGCATGCGCTTTTCGAACACGTCCGCCGCGGGCTGACCGGCGTACTGCGTCAGCGCGATTGAGCCGACGTACAGGCCGAAGCCGCGGAAAACGTCGATCAGGCGCGCCACGTCCTTGTCGTAGGTAATGCCCAGATCGCCGCGGCGCTTGTTTTTCTCGATATCGCCCGCGTTGATGGCGATGACGATTTCCGCCTGATCGCGCAGCGCCAGCAGCATTTTGATCTTGTTATCCGGCGCGAAGCCCGGCAGCACGCGCGCCGCGTGATAATCGTCAAAGAGCTTGCCGCCAAATTCCAAATAGAGCTTGCCGCCGAACTGATTGATGCGCTCACGGATATGCTCCGATTGCAGCCGGATATACTTTTCGCTGTCAAAACCGACCTGATTCATCTGTCTCTCTCCATTTCTCGTTGTTCAAACCACTTCGACTGTTTAGTATATCAAACTCGCGGACGGCTTTCAAGCCGAAATCAGAGAAAGTTTTTGACAAAAAAAGCCCCGGCAAACCTGACTTCTTGACAAGCCTGCCGGGATAGCGTACAATGTAGTCAGGTAGGTTGTGCCCTACGAGGTATGCGGCTTCCGCCGCAACAGCAAAATGGGTTTAGAGTCCCGATTTCGCCGTCAAGCAGTTGACTCCTGCGAGGCGGCCTTTTTTATCGCTTGACTAACGCGATACCAAGTGCCACAGCACCAATCACGATACCAATCACGGCAAGAAGAGCGTTATACTAATTCGCAGTTAAAATGCTTAACAGAGCGCATCAGATTTTTTGTTCTGACGAAGCCAAGTGAAGTGAGGCGTACTGGAGGTACGTTGAACGGAACGAGGCAAAGTCAGAGCGAAAAAGATGGTGCGCGGATTAAGCCATTTTAACAAGAATTAGTATTAAACAACTCTACATTCGTCATTGCTATCACCTCCGCTTCTGTACGCTGTTGCGAAGGGATGCTTACCTCGTAGCCCTACCTGACTACGCTGTATATCATAACACGCCGCCCTGCTTTTGACAAGGCGGCGTGTTATCAGATTCTATTCGATTCAGAAATGAATGAAATGCTTACTTCGCGATGGCAAGGCGCGGCTTCTGCTCGACAAGGTAATATGAGCCGTCGTCGATGGTCATCTTCATGTCTCCCATCGCTTCACAGCCGGAAGAACAGACGCGGCGTTCCTTTGTCTTTAGCCCTTCACCGCACCGGCGATCACGCCGTCGATGATGTATTTCTGGCAGACGAGGTACATCACGATAATCGGCAGAACCGTAATCATAATGCAGGCCATCATCGGCCCCATCTCCACGCGGCCGTAGCTGCCGCGGAAATACTGAATCGCCATCGGGATGGTGCGGTATTTCTTGATATCCAGCACCAGCGTCGGCAGGAGATAGTCGTTCCAAACCCACATGGTTTCCAGAATCGCGGTGGAGATCATCGTCGGTTTCAGAATCGGGAACACGATCTTGAAGAAGATTTGCAGCGGATTGCAGCCGTCGATCATCGCGGCCTCCTCAATCGCAATCGGGACAGATTTCATAAAGCCGGTGAACATGAACACCGCCAGACCCGCGCCGAAGCCGAGGTAGATCACGCAGATGTTGAACGGCGTGTTGAGCCTCAGCGTGTCCGCCGTCTTGGAGAGGGTGAACATCACCATCTGGAACGGCACGACCATCGAGAACACGCAGAGCAGATACATCGCCTTGGAAATCATGGAGCTCACGCGGGTGATGTACCAGCCGCACATCGAGCAGCACAGCAGAATCAGCACGACCGAGGTGATCGTGATCGTCGCCGAATAGCCGAAGGATTGCAGGAAGTTGAGCTGAGTGATGCCGTAGGTATAGTTGTGCAGCCCGGCGAACGTCGCCTGAGTCGGCAGTTCGAACACCGTCGCGGTGGAAATCGCCAGCTCGTCCTTGAGCGAGTTAATCAGAATCAGCAGCACCGGATAGAGCCACACGACGCAAAGCGCCGCGAGCAGCACGGTCAGCAGCACGTTGACAACGCGGCGGGAGCCGGAAACGGCGCCATCATGGTATTTGGCCATTACTGCTGCACCTCCTTGCGACGGGTGAAATAGAGCTGAATGAGCGCGATGACGATGACCAGCAGGAAGAAGACCACGGCCTTCGCCTGACCGATGCCCTTCCACTGCGCGCCGCTGCGCTGGTAGAACGTGTCGTAGATGTTGAGCGCGAGCATCTGGCTGGCCTTGGCCGGTTCGCCGCCGGTCAGCGAGAGGTTCTGGTCGAAGAGCTTGAACGAGTTGGTCAGCGTCAGGAAGGTGCAAATTGTGATGGAGGGCATGACCATCGGCAGCTTGACCCTGAAGAGCGCCTGCGCGCCGGTCGCGCCGTCGATGGCGGCGGCTTCCAGCAGGTCGCCCGGCACGTTTTGCAGCCCCGCGATGTAGATAATCATCATATAGCCGATCTGCTGCCAGCACATCAGGATAATCAATCCCCAGAAGCCGTATCGCGCGTCCAGCGAGAGCAGCGGCCTGCCCAGATTGGTCAGAATGCCGTTGAGCAGAATCTGCCAGATATAGCCCAGCACGATGCCGCCGATCAGATTCGGCAGGAAGAACACCGTGCGGAAGACGTTCGTGCCCTTGAGCCCGCGCGTCAGCGCCAGCGCGATGGCAAAGGCGATGACGTTAATCAAGACAGTGGAAACGACGGTGAATTTCGCCGTAAACCAGAAGGCGGAGACGAACGTGCTGTCCTGAAAGACCTTCAGGTAGTTATCCAGCCCAACGAACGTCGTCTTGCTGATGGTGGTGAACTTGTGGAAGGACAGGAAAATGCCCCACAGGAACGGCCACACGAAGCCGATGATAAACGCCGCCAGCGTCGGCAGCAGGAAAAACGGCCAATATTTTTTGATTGCTTTTTCCATATTTCGGTTCCTTTCGGAGGCAGGAATGGGGCAGCCTGCAAAGGGACATGGCGCGCATGCCGCTTTGAAGACTGCCCTTTTCGCGGGCAGTTTGCTTTTTTCAGTCTATCTCAGTTTGAAGAAGAAAAAGGGGAGGGCGAAGTGCCCGCCCCTTTTGGCGCAAGGTCAGTTAGTGGCTCAGCTTGTACTCGGTCGCCCAGCCGTCCACGAACGCGGTCTTCACAGCGTCCCAGTCGCCGGTGCCGGCAGCGTAAGCGGTCAGCGCGGAGCCGACGCCGTTCTTCCACTCTTCGGACGGAATGGTCGCGAAGTTCCAGCTCACCGGGAGCTTGCCCTCGGCGGTGTACTGCGCGTCAATCTGCACGAACGGGTTCGCGGACTGATATTCGCCGGTGAAGGTATCGAACGGGGCGACGAAGCCCATGTCCTGAGACATGCTCTTGCGGCCCTCGTCAGAGGTCACGACCCACTCCATGAACGCGAGGGTCGCGTCGATGTCTTCCTGCTTGGCGGTGCCGTTGACGCACCAGTAGTTCTCCGTGCCGGTGCACAGGCCCTGATTCTCTTCGCCTTCCACGCCGATGTAGATCGGGAGCATGGTCAGGTTCTCAGCGCCGAGGGAGGAAACGTCGTTCCACGCCCAGGTGCCGTTCTGATAGAACACGGCCTTCTCGCCGACGAACTCAGCCACAGCGTCGTTGCCGGTCTTGCTGGCCAGCAGCTTCGGGTCGCAGGTGGAATCGGTGATGTACAGATCCCAGATCTTCTTGTAGTTGTCCAGATAGGTGCCCTTGATGGCCTCGGTCGCGCCGATGCCGTCCGCCTTGTACTCGTAGTAGATCGGCATGTTGGCCAGATGGGTCTTGAAGCGCCAGTCGGAAGAACCGTCCATACCGGCGGAGGTGAAAGCGCCGTCCACGCCAAGCTCGTCCTTGCGCGCCTGGATATCGTCGGCAACCGCCTTCAGGGTTTCAAAGTTGGTGATGTCGGAGGCCTTGTAGCCGGCCTTCTCCAGCAGCTTGGTGTTGGCGATCAGGCCGTAGGTTTCGATGACGTAGGCCACGCCGTACACCTTGTCGTCCTCCTTGAGGGCGAAGGCGTCGGAGGTCAGGTGCTTGGTGATCTCAGCGTCCTTGAGATCATAGCAGTAATCCTTCCAGTTGGCCAGACCGACCGGGCCGTTCACCTGGAACAGCGTCGGCGGATCGTTCTTCTCGATTTCGCTCATCAGCGTGGTCTCGTAGTTGCCGGAAGCGGCCGTCACGACGGTCACCGGCACGCCGGTCTTCTCGGTGTAGAGCTTCGCGAGCTCCTGCCACTGCGGATCCTGCTCGGGCTTGAAGTTCAGGTAGTACACCGAACCCTCGGCCGAAGCGGTCACGGCCAGAGCAAGACACAGGCACGCGGCCAGAGCAAAGGCGATGATTTTCTTCATAGATTGTTACCCCTTTCATTTGGTAGAGAGTTTTTATGGTCGAAGCGTCCTCCCGCTCCAAACATACGGTTTCACGACGTTGTTTGCGAAACACCGTGCAACGTCTATGCACCCATTATAGACCAACCTTTTCAGAAATGCAAGAGCCTTTTTGGAATTTATGAGCCTTTTTTACAAATCGTGCGCGACATAAACCGACATTTTGCAGATTTGCCCTTCTTCCTTCTTCGGCTTCATCCTCCTTTGTTCGCCAGAATGTGCAACTTTGTGCAAATTTTTTGCGCAAATTGGGCGCACACGGTTGACAGCGCACCCATCCTCTTTTACAATAAAAGCAGACACGAGAGCGGGCTGTGTCACGCGCCGCTTTCCCCCTATCTTCTGCGCAAAGGAGCGTTTCTGTGGCCGTAACCATTCGGGATGTGGCGGCGCTGGCAGGCGTTTCGCCATCCACCGTATCCAGAACCTGCCAAAACAGTCCCTCCATCAGCGAGGACACCAAGCGGCGCGTCCGTCAGGCCGCCAAGCAGCTCGGCTATGCCATGGGCGGCGACCCGGCGCAGTCCCCCGCGCCGCGCACCATCGGCGTCATCCTGCCGCCGAGCGCCAGAGAGGTTTACGAAAACCCCTTCTATCTGGAGATGATCCGCGGCATCAACCAGTTCTGCAATGCGCATCAATACGTCAGCACCATCGTCACCGGGCGCGACAACGACGAAATTCTCGCGGCGATCCGGCTGCTCGTCTCCACCGGCGCGGCGGATGCGTTTATTCTGCTCTATTCCCGTCAGGGCGATACCGTCATCGACTATCTGGTGCAGGCGGAGCTGATGTACGTGCTCATCGGCAAGGCCTATGCCTACGCGAACAAGACGGTCTACATCGACAACGACAACTTTCTCGCCGGGCAGGAGGCGACCGAATATCTCATCCGCCGGGGGCATCGGCGCATCGCCTATCTGGGCAGCGACAACGCCTATTTTTTCACCGCCGACCGCAGGCGCGGCTATCAGGCGGCGCTGGCGCTGGCGGATATCCCCCTTCTGGAGGATTACTGCGTGGAAATGCCGACGCTGGGCAGCGACGACGCGGCCGTGCACGCGCTGCTCAGCCGCGCGGACAGGCCGACCGCCATCGTCGTCAGCGACGATCTGCTGGGCATGACGCTCGGGCGCGCCTGTCTGGCGCACGGGCTTTCCATCCCTAAAGATATTTCCATCATCTCGTTCAATAATTCGCTTTTCGCGAAATTGACCTCGCCCCGGCTCACGTCGGTGGATCTCAATTCCTTTCAGCTGGGCATCGAGGCGGCCAGCCAGCTCATCAGCCACGTCGAGCGTCCGGAATTGATGGCGACCAAGAGCATCATCCCGCACCGCATCGTCGAGCGGGAGAGCTGCCGCGATCTTTGAGCGCGTGCATCGCTCACCAAGACCGAATCGCTGCAAAACAAAACACGCTCCCTTCGGCGATAAAACATCGAGAGAGCGTGTTTTTTTGCTTTACAGAATACTTTGAAGCGTCATCGCGCAGAGCATTTCCCGCGGGAACGCGCTCAGCGTGCGCAGCGCCAGCGGCGAGAACGAGCCCTCGCGCAGCAGCATCTGATACAGACAGGCGATCACCAGCCTGCGGTCGATCTGCGGCTTGGCAAAAAGCACGCCGATCCGGCCGCCCAGCAGCGAGCCGAGCATGGATTCCGCCTTTTCAAGCGGCAGGCGCGCGCGCAGTTCGTCCCGCAGTGCGGCGAACGTCAGCACCTGCGCCGGGTTGACCTCCGCCGCCTGCGCGCAAAGCTCGCAGCCGCGCAGGAAATAGTCGATGCCGTCCGCCTTTTCCGGCAGCTCCTCCTCCAGCAGGGAGAAGAACGGCGCGGCGGTCTCCCGCTTCCGCGTCAGCGCGTTGGAATGGGCGAACGCCATCTCCACCTGCGTCAGGCGGACGACGTAATCCTGCGCGCGGGTGTAGAGCGCCTGCGCGTCCACCGCGTCAAACGCATAGGATACGCCGCGCATGCGCCCGAACGCGCGCATCACGTCGTTATAGCCGAGGGTGCGGTTGCGCGCCGAGAGCGCGCTGTCCAGCGTCAGCAGGCCGCCCAGCGGCTGCGAGGTGCGGATGTAGGTGACGTTCGGCCTGCGGTCATACTGCGTGTGGGAGCGGTGCTTGCCGATGTCGATGGCGATGATATCCCGCGCGCCGCTGCGCACGGCCATCTCCACCGGCGTGTTGTCGCAGAAGCCGCCGTCAATATAGCGGTCGCCGCCGACCTGCTTCATCGGGAAAATCGGGAAGCAGGACGCGCTGGCCATCAGCCAATCGTGCAGCGAACCGGCCTCCATCTCCTCCAGCCGCTTCTCCACCATCGCCAGCGACGGGAAGCGCGTGGTGACCACGCCCAAACGAACGCCGCTGCGGCGAACCCTGTCCTCGTCGATCAGCCGGTGCAGAATCTCCATCAGCGGGGAGACGTCCACGCCCTTCTGGTGTGCGTAGCGGGTGATGAATTCCAGCAGCTTTTCCGGGTGATCGAAGATGTTTTCCGCGTCGTCCGCGATGGCAAGGCTTTCCTCGCTCACCACGTCGCTCAGGCGGATGCTGCTCCACAATTCGGCCGCCGCGTCCATGCTGCCCTGCGCGTACATCGCCGCGTGCAGCGCGCCGACGGACGTACCGAAGACGCTGCCCGCCTTCACGCCCAGCGCGTCCAGCGCGGCAATCGCGCCGACCTCATACGCGCCCTTCGCCCCGCCGCCGCCCAGCACGAGCGCCGTTTCGGAGGGAATGAACGCGCGCATTAGGCGCGAACCTCGATTTTCGCCATATCCGCCAGCATTTCGGCGGTCTTTTCAATGCCCATCAGCCCGGAGTTGATGCAGACGTCGTAATTCTGCGCCTTGCCCCACTTCTGATCCGTGTAGCGGAAATAGTGGTTGCCGCGCTCCTTGTCGGATGTGCTGATGGCCTTGAGCGCCTCCGCCTCGCTCAGGTTGTGGCGCGCCATGATGCGGTTGACGCGCACCTCGCGCGGCGCATAGACGAAGACGTTGATGGTGTTGTCGCGCCCGGCGAGGATATAGTCCGCGCAGCGGCCGACGATGACCGCGCTCTCCTTCGCGGCGATGTCGCGGATAACCTGCGCCTCGGAGATGAAGATGGATTCGCTCAGCGGCAGATACTGGCTGGAGAAGAAGCCGCTGGAATATGCGGCGCTCGCGGCGAGGTTCTGCATGAAGCCGCTGCGCACGCGCTGCTCGTTGTTGGCGATGAACTCGTCGGACAGACCGCTCTTCTGCGCGGCCAGGGTGATGAGCTTTTTATCGTAATACGCGATGCCGAGGGTTTTGGCGACCAGCTCGCCGATCTCGCGGCCGCCGCTGCCATACTCACGGCCAATGGTGATGATTAAAGGATTCCTCATATTGATGACCTCCTCATCCTGTTTGTTGTCTTTATTATAACACATCCGTAAACCGCGGGACAAACTTTTTTCTGCTTCCGTTTTCCTCAAAAATCAGCTTCCCCCTTGAAGGAGTCCGTCCCCATTTGAAGTTTCCAAACGATTGTGCTACAATAAAATCCTAAACAGTAAATGAGCAAATCCGAAATTTTGCACAAATTCCAAATAACGGGCGC
>OLOH01001742.1_pt1 | contig 11793 bp, 7 predicted proteins | sample 1673221 | NCBI WGS metagenome assembly OLOH01 (sample SAMEA3136767, study PRJEB25190) | human gut metagenome
GCAACAGCCAGTGCAATATACATGGCTAGGAATGGATTCTCGAAAGAAGAGATTAAAGAATATATTGAGGGGGAGTTTCATTATAATCTTAATAGAACACTTGATGAAATCAGACCGGGATATCATATGGATGAGACTTGTCAGAGAACAGTACCGGAGGCGATTATTGCATTTCTGGAATCCCAAGATTTTGAGGATGCCATACGGAATGCAGTATCACTTGGTGGAGATACTGACACACTTGGCGCTATTACAGGCAGTATTGCAGAAGCATTTTATGGAATTCCGGCTGTATTGGTTGCAGAGTGCAGAAGTCGGCTCGATGAAGGACTGATGACGGATGTTCTTGATGAGTTTGATCATGCTCTTGGCAGAGATAGAAATGTCGATTCAGATGATAAGAATGGGACACCCGGGAAAGTACTTTGAATGACTTTACCCAGCTTTTACTTGCATTACATAAAATGCTGTGATATACTCAAAACTACATGAAGCAAACCATGTTTTCATGCAAATATTTATTATTAGCCCACCAAGCATATTGGTTAAGCCCATACGGACAGGCGGGGCAGCTGCCGAGAGCGGTGAGAGACCGCATTATTGATTTAGTTAAAAGCTAAATTTTATAAGTTTCCAATCGGAAGAAAGCGAAGAAATCCGGTTGAGGTATCACTTGTGAAATGGTCAATAAAGAGTAGTTAGCTTGTGGCTGTGGGCGGATACAGTTACGGAATAGCAAATATTTGCTGGCAAAGATGCCAACGACAAACTCTGAGAACATAGTTTTTGCGGATGTAGAGAAAATACAAAGTAGAACTATAGAATGACAATGCGGACAGGTGATTTCACCTGTCCTTTTTTGTTGCATTACCTATCAATAATTGGTCCGGTGGATCAATTTTGATTTACGCGAACAACGAGGCAAAGTCCATGCCTGCATGCGATCTTGGCGACTGTCGCGATAACGAGTAAAATTCGCGGAGCGTATTTTATCTCGTTATATAAATATAACGGGTCAGTACTTTCACAGTCACATATAAACAATATTTGATCTGTGGACAGGAAAAAGACAACAGGGAGAAGATATGGATAAGAAAAAACAGATGCATGCGCCGGTCTATGAGGCGCTGGAAAAACTGAAGAAACGAAGGGTCGTTCCCTTCGATGTGCCAGGGCATAAGAGAGGGCGGGGTAATCCGGAGCTGGTGGAACTTCTGGGTGAAAAATGTGTCAGTCTGGATGTGAATTCTATGAAACCGCTGGACAATCTCTGCCATCCGGTATCGGTGATCAAAGAGGCAGAGGAGCTGGCGGCGGAAGCATTCCGTGCGGACCATGCGTTTTTCATGGTAGGAGGAACTACCTCTTCGGTACAGGGAATGGTACTCTCCTGCTGTAAGGCGGGGGATAAGATCATCCTTCCAAGAAATGTACACAAGAGTGTGATCAATGCCCTGGTATTGTGTGGAGCGATACCGGTTTATGTAAACCCGGAGGTGGATAACCGTCTCGGAATTTCCCTGGGAATGGAAGTATCCGAAGTGGAAAAAGCGATTGTTGCGAATCCGGATGCGGTAGCGGTGCTGGTGAACAATCCTACTTATTATGGAATCTGTTCGGATCTTCGATCCATTGTAAAGATTGCTCATGCACACAATATGCTGGTTCTGGTGGATGAAGCCCACGGAACCCATCTGTATTTTGGTGAGAACCTTCCGGTCTGTGCCATGGACGCAGGAGCGGATATGGCATCGGTTTCCATGCATAAGTCCGGGGGAAGCCTGACCCAGAGTTCCCTGTTGCTGACGGGAAAAAATGTGAACTGGGAATATGTGAGTCAGATTATCAATCTGACCCAGACCACCAGTGCATCGTACCTTCTGATGTCCAGTCTGGATATTTCCAGAAGAAATCTGGCTCTCAGGGGAAAAGAATCCTTTGCAAAAGTGAGCCGGATGGCAGAGTATGCAAGGGAAGAGATCAATGCCATCGGTGGATTCTATGCGTATGGAAAAGACATGATCAATGGGAGCAGTGTATACGATTTTGATGTGACTAAACTGTCTGTCTATACCAGAGATATCGGTCTTGCGGGTATCGAAGTGTATGATCTTTTGCGGGATGAATATGATATCCAGATTGAACTGGGAGATATTGCCAATATTCTGGCGTATATTTCCATTGGTGACCGGATTCAGGATATTGAACGCCTGGTAGGGGCTCTTTCGGATATCCAGAGGCTGTACGCCAGAGATCCGGAGCAGATGCCGAATACCGAATATATTAACCCGACCGTTATGGTATCTCCGCAGACGGCATTTTATGCGGAGAAAAAGGCAGTGCCGATCCGGGAGACAGAAGGGATGATCTGTGGTGAATTTGCCATGTGTTATCCACCGGGGATTCCGATTCTGGCCCCGGGAGAGATGATCACAAAAGAAATTATTGACTACATTATATATGCGAAAGAAAAAGGCTGCTCCATGCAGGGAACGCAGGATCCGGCGGTGGAATATCTGTATGTGATGGAAGCTCCGACCGGTGCGGTAAGAAGATAAGGGAAGGGAGAAAAGAATGGAATTATGGTTTTCGGATTACCATACAGAAAAAGTAAAAGTTTCTGTAAAGGTACAAAAGCAGCTGTTCGGGCTGCAAACGGAATTTCAGCGGATCGATGTATTTGATTCGGATGAATTTGGCCGTTTTTTAAGTGCAGACGGAAGCATTGTATTTTCAGAGAAGGATGAATTTATCTACGATGAAATGGTCGTACATATTCCCATGGCTGTTCATCCGAATGTGAAACATGTGCTGGTGATCGGTGGCGGTGACGGCGGTGTGGCAAGAGAACTAGGACATTACAAAGAGATTGAGACCATTGATGTGGTGGAACCGGATCGGGTGTTTGTGGAGGTCTGTAAAGAATACTTTCCGGATAATGCTTGCGGACTGTCAGATCCACGGGTAACGGTCTATTATGAAGACGGATTGCGATTTCTGCGAAGCAAACAAAATATGTACGATCTGATCATCAATGACGCAATCGATCCACTGGGGCATAATGCAGGATTATTTACCAAAGAATTCTACGGAAACTGTTACCGGGCGCTAAAGGAAGACGGGATCATGGTTTATCAGCATGGCAGTCCGTTTTATGATGAGGACGAAGAATCCTGCCGGGTCATGCACAGGAAGGCCAGTCACAGCTTTCCCGTCAGCAGAGTGTATCAGGCACATATACCAACCTGCTCTTCCGGATACTGGCTGTTTGGATTTGCTTCCAAAAAATATCATCCCCTGGATGATCTGAATGTAAAACGATGGAAAGAACGGAAAATTAAGACCTGGTATTATACCACCAATCTTCATAAGGGAGCTTTTATGCTTCCGAAGTATGTGGAAGATATGCTGGAAGAAGAAGAAAAGTAGCAACTGTGAAGGTACGGAACAATCAGGAAAAGTAACTGGGTCAGAAAGACCCTAAGAGTACATAATAGAAAACAGGAGGAAAAAAGAATGGGAAGATTACTGATTATCGGATGCGGAGGCGTAGCAGGAGTAGCGATTCATAAGTGCTGTCAGAACAGTAAAACATTTTCAGAAATCTGCATCGCCAGCAGAACGAAAGAAAAATGTGATACTTTAAAGAAAAAACTGGAAGCAACCACAGATACGAAGATCACAACGGCACAGGTGAATGCGGATAAAGTAGAAGAACTGGTTGCCCTGATCCGGTCGTATCAGCCGGATGCGGTTCTGAATGTGGCGTTGCCGTATCAGGATCTGACGATCATGGAGGCTTGCCTGGAGTGTAAGGTGGATTATATCGATACCGCGAATTACGAACCGGAAGATACGGATGATCCGGAGTGGAGAGCCATCTATGAAAAACGATGCAAAGAGGCTGGATTTACTGCATATTTTGATTATTCCTGGCAGTGGGCGTATCGTGAAAGATTCAAAGAAGCGGGGATTACAGCTCTCTTGGGAAGCGGATTTGATCCGGGCGTAACCAGCGTATTTACCGCATATGCAATGAAACATTATTTTGATCAGATCGACACCATTGATATCCTGGACTGCAATGGCGGAGACCACGGATATCCATTTGCAACCAACTTTAATCCGGAGATCAACCTTCGTGAAGTATCTGCCAATGGTTCCTACTGGGAGAACGGTCACTGGGTAGAGACAGAACCGATGGAGATCAGGAGAGAATATAATTTCCCGCAGGTAGGAGAAAAAGATATGTATCTGCTTCACCATGAGGAGATCGAATCTCTGGCGAAGAATGTACCTGGTGTAAAAAGAATCCGTTTCTTTATGACATTTGGACAGAGTTACCTGACACATATGAAATGTCTGGAAAATGTAGGAATGCTTTCCACTTCTCCCATCAATTATGAAGGAAGAGAAATCGTTCCGATTCAGTTTCTGAAAGCACTGCTCCCGGATCCGGCATCTCTTGGTCCGCGTACTGTGGGAAAGACGAATATCGGCTGTATCTTCACCGGAAAGAAAGACGGAAAAGAAAAGACGATTTATATTTATAATGTGTGTGATCACCAGGAATGCTACAAAGAAGTTGGTTCCCAGGCAATCTCTTATACGACAGGTGTTCCTGCAATGATCGGTGCGGCGCTGGTTGTGGATAAAGTATGGGATAAAGACGGTGTCTTCAATATCGAAGAATTTGATCCGGATCCGTTTATGGATATGCTGAATCAGTATGGCCTGCCGTGGGTTGTGGATGAAGATCCACAGATTGTAGAATGATGTGGAAAGATCTGCCAACTCCCTGTTACGTGGCAGATGAGAAAAAGTTAAAAGAAAATCTCAGGATTCTTCAGAAACTGGAGAAGGACACGGGCTGTCATGTGTTGCTGGCACAGAAGGCGTTTTCCATGTTTTCTCTGTACCCGATGATTGGAACCTTTATCAGCGGAACCACGGCCAGCGGGCTTTATGAAGCCCGCCTTGGCAGGGAAGAGATGGGAAAAGAAAATCATGTGTTTGCACCGGCGTATAAGGAAGCCGATATGAAAGAACTGGTGAAAATCTGTGATCATATCGTGTTCAATTCCTTCCGACAGTATGAAAAATATAAAGAGTTATGTAAACAAAGCGCACAGATCCGGGAAGATGGAAAACCGGTCAGCGTGGGAATCCGGGTGAATCCGGAATGTTCCACACAGGAAGGTCATGAGATTTATGATCCATGCGGACCGGGATCACGGCTTGGTGTGACGAAGGCAGAGTTTCGGGAAGATCTGCTGGAAGGTGTGGAAGGGCTTCATTTTCATACGCTCTGTGAGCAGGATGCCGATGATCTGGTGATTACGTTTCGGGCTTTTGAAGAAAAGTTTGGTAAGTATCTGAAAAAGATGAAATGGCTGAATCTGGGAGGAGGCCACCATATCACAAGACCGGGTTATCAGCTGAAACAGTTAAAACAGTTGATCGCCTATATTCGGGCAACCTATCAGGTAGAAGTATATCTGGAACCCGGAGAGGCTATAGCTTTAAATGCCGGATATCTGGTGACAGAAGTGCAGGATATCGTGAAAAATGGAATGGAGATCCTGATTTTGGATGCGTCCGCGGCCTGTCATATGCCGGATGTACTGGAAATGCCCTATCGTCCGCCTCTGCGGGGTGGGTACGAACCGGGAGAAAAAACATATACGTACCGGTTATCTAGCATGACCTGTCTTGCCGGGGATGTGATTGGGGATTACAGTTTTGAACATCCGGTAGCGATCGGAGATCGTCTGGTCTTTGAAGATATGGCGATTTATTCTATGGTGAAAAATAATACCTTTAACGGTATGCCGCTTCCGGGAATCGCTTTGTTGAAGGAAGATGGAACGGTGGAGATGATAAAGACATTCGGGTATGAGGATTTTAAAGAGAGACTGTCATAACATCACAGAATATCCTGAGAGATCATCAGATTCTTCAGAGAGTATTTGATATTTGCAGAAACACCAGGAGAAAAACAGGAGACAGGAAGACATGGACAGCGGAAAAAAGACAATAAATCATGTAGAAATAAGAAAGATTCTGCCGGTGCAGGACGGGTACCGTATGCCAGGAGAATATGAGCCGCACCGGGGCTGTATTCTGATTTGGCCGGAACGGCCGGGATCCTGGCGAAATGGTGCACGGGAGGCAAAAAAAGCATTTGCAGACGTAATCCGGGCAATTGCAAAAAGTGAAGAAGTTTATCTTGCGGCAAGTGGGAAGACATTTTCAGAGGCGGAAAAGCTGGCACAGCGTCTGCAGACAGATGAAGCATTGTATCCGATAAGGGTTTTTACGGCAGAGACCGACGATGCCTGGGCCAGAGATGTGGGACCAACCTTTGTGACGGATGGACAGGAAGTAAGGGGAATCAACTGGGAGTTTAACGCCTGGGGCGGAACCGAAGACGGACTGTACGCTTCATGGGAAAAAGACAATCGTTTTGCTCCCTTCTTTTGTGAGAAAGAGGGATACACCTGGTATGACGCAAGGCCGTTTGTGCTGGAAGGTGGTTCTGTCCACAGCGATGGAGAGGGAACCGTGATGGTGACCGAATCCTGTCTGCTCAGTAAGGGCAGAAATCCGGATCTTACCAAAGAGGAGATTACAGAAAAACTGAAAGCCTATCTGGGGGCCGAAAAAGTGCTATGGCTGCCCCGGGGAATCTATATGGATGAGACCAACGAGCATGTGGACAATGTCTGTGCATTCTTAAAACCGGGTGAGGTGATTCTTGCCTGGACAGACAACAGGGAAGATCCTCAGTATCCGTTATCCATGGCGTGTCTGGGATATCTGGAAGGAGAGACAGATGCAAAGGGAAGAAAAATCACTGTGCATAAACTTCCGATCCCGGATCACCCGGTCTGCGTGACCAGAGAGGAACTGGAAGGATATGTATTTGAAGAAGGCGAGGATGTCCGGGAAGAGGGAGAACGTCTGGCAGCTTCTTATGTAAACTTCTATTTTTCCAACGGTGCTGTGGTACTGCCGGCATTTGGAGGGGAAAATGAAGAAAGTGACCGAAGAGCAGCACAGATTCTGGGAAAACTTTGTCCGGATCGTGAGATTATCCCGGTATATGCCAGAGACATCCTGACAGGAGGAGGAAATATCCACTGTATTACGCAGCAGATTCCGGCAGGGAAAAGACGAAACGAACAGAATCGGTGAGAAAAGCTGGTAAAAGTCCCATGAAAAGGACAAAAGTACCGGGGTGACAGGAGGAAAGAGAACATGGGAAAAAGACAGGTGACGGTGGCAGCAGTGCAGATGCAATGTACCAATCATCCGCAGGAAAACCTTAAAAAAGCAGAAAAAATGGTACGTCAGGCAGCAGCCGCCGGTGCACAGATCATTTTGCTCTCGGAACTTTTCGAGAGAGAATATTTCTGCCAGCAGAGGAGATATGATTTTTACAGCTATGCGAAGCCTGTGGAAGAAAATGAAGCGGTATGCTGGGGACAGAAGCTGGCGAAGGAACTGAAAGTGGTTTTACCGATCAGCTTTTATGAGAAAGAGGTCAATAATCTCTACAATTCGGTGGCCAGCATCGATGCGGACGGAGAAATTCTCGGCGTATACCGAAAAACACATATCCCGGATGATCATTATTATCAGGAGAAATTTTATTTTACACCGGGAGACACCGGTTTCCGGGTGTTTGACACCAGATATGGAAAGATCGGTGTGGGAATCTGCTGGGATCAGTGGTTCCCGGAAACGGCAAGATGTATGGCACTGCAGGGCGCAGAGCTTCTCTTTTATCCCACTGCCATCGGAAGTGAACCCATCCTGGAATGCGACAGCATGGAACACTGGAGAAGATGTATGCAGGGACACGCTGCCTCCAACCTGATCCCTGTGATCGCTGCCAACAGAATCGGTGAGGAAACAGTAGAGCCATGTCCGGAAAACGGAATGCAGAAATCTGCTCTTAATTTTTACGGCTCTTCTTTTATCACAGACAACACAGGTGCTCTCTGTGCAGAACTGCCCGGAGGGGAAGAGGGGGTGCTTGTAAGCACTTTTGACCTGGATGCATTAAAGGCAGACAGACTGAACTGGGGACTTTTCAGAGACCGCAGACCGGAGATGTATGCAAAAATTGTCGGAAAATGACGAAAGCAGGAGAATCCGAGTGGATTTGCAGTGTTATTTCCAAAACGATATATGTGTTTATAAGAATTTCATAAAAAGTTTATGATTATATTAGTTGCTACCTGCGGTATATATGGTAAAATAAGAGTACGAACGTTACTGATAACGGAGAGAGCAGTAGAGTTTTGATATGTATTTCTGGCAAAATGGAGTGTAGAAGATGAACAGAAAAGAATTTTTGGAAATCCTGAGAAGCCAGCTTGCCGGGCAGATGCAGGAGGGCAAAGCAGCAGCACATATCAGGTATTATGAAGATTATATACAGTCTCAGGTACGTGGCGGACGTTCAGAGCAGGAAGTACTGCAGGAACTGGGAGACCCGCATCTGATAGCAAAAACTCTGATCGATACAGATGATGGAAGTACACAGGAAGATTACGGAGAGTATTCTTCTTACGGAAGTAGTTATGGCAATGAGACAGAGCTTCCTCATCAGCAGGAGAAAAGATGGAAAAAAGTAATCGATCTTTCTACCTGGCATGGCAAGGCTGTTGTTATTGCAGCAGCGGCTGTTATAGTTGTTTTACTGATACTGATAATCGGAGTTGCGATTCCGTTTTTTATTATTCTTGCAATTATTCTTTATTTTCTTTCATGGCTGAAGAAAAGAAATGATCAATGAAAATCTGTGCAGGGTTTCAGAAAAGAAACCCTGCGCAGAATCTTAAAAATCTTAAGTGTAAACGTTCTTGTTTCACGATATTAATTCCCCTTGAATATTTATAATCATACAATCTCAACTTATTTCTATTCTTTAATCCTGCCAGGTGCAGGGAAAAATCCCACATTCATTTTTATATTTTTTGTTCGGAAAGGAGACGGAAAATGAAACACAATTTCAAACTGAAAGAACGCCTTGGAGCTTTGCTGCTTGCAATGCTTTTTATTCTGCAGGCAATTCTGGGGCTTGTGCCTGTCTGCGTAACTCAGGCGGCACCGTTAACTGTAGAAACATGGGACAGTGACAAGGTGGTAGATTATGGTTATCGCTTTAACATGAAGTTTCAGCCCGGAATTACCACATATGAATCTTTTGGGTGTGATAATCTGGACAGGGAAGCTTTTTCAGACAATGGAAAAAGTGAACGTGACACAGAGTGCGTTCGTGTAGGAGCGGACTATAAAGCCGGAAGCGCAGGGATGCGTTATAACAATGTAGGAAAAGATGGAAATGGAAATATTGTTGATGTCAGACTCATTCTTGTGGGAGTAGAGAATGCAGAACCCCGTTATGATCTGCGCACTGCAGAATCGATTGTTCAGAATAAAGGCGGAGCTACGTTTGCATGGAAAGATAATGAAGCTTATCCAATGGTTGGCTTTTCCAAAAACAGTATCGGTGTATTTATTTATTCTGTAGGATACGCAAAGGTTAAGTTTCAGTTTCTGAAGCATGGAACAGAAGAAACACTGCCGATCAGTGGCCATGGAACCATACGTGATATTGATGCGGGACAGGGAGTCCGTATTCCGTCAGACAGCAGTCTGGATAATGCATATGTTCTGAAAAACAATGATTATCTGACGGTAGATGGGAATTCTGTAAGCTCACCCCTTGGTTCCGTTGAGCCGGATGATCCGAGAGGATGGCTGAATCTTTTTTATAATACAGATAATTTTACGGTAGAGTTCTGTCATCAGTTCAGGTTGGATAAATGGGATATAAGTCGTGAAGATGCTATTGCAAAAGCCGGTTCTCAGGAAAGATGGGCAGAGATTACAAGAAATAAATATCTGGATCCATCAGGCAACAGTTATTGTCCGAACTTTAAAGGACAGAAATACTGCAAAGCATATGCATATTTTGATTTTACATCCTATTGTTTCGGTGATGTTGAGATGAAAAAAGCGCCTGAGAAACGTGTGGGAGAGGCAAACTGTACATGGGAACAGGCAGCTGTCGCATCAAAAGAAAAACCTTTTGGCATTCGTCAGGGACAGGAATTCCAGTATATGATCCGGGCGGAGGTGACACCCAATAGACTGAAATCCTTTGTGGTACAGGATATACTTGAGGATTGTCTTACTATAGAGGATGCATCAAAAGTCAGTATTGTGAATGATGCAGGGCAGACAGTGACAGACTGGTTTGATGTTGCTGTTGAAGGACAGAAAGTGACCTGCAGGGCCAAAGCAGAGAGCCTTCAGGATGAAGCATTTACAGATAATCAGACTTACACATTTACTTTAAAAGTACGCCAGAGACCGGAATCAGAAATTAACATTTCAAAATACCTTGCAGAGGATGGATACAGTATTCTTGTACCAAACCATGCATCCATGAGTTATGAACGTACAAACGGAAGCGGAGATACAATGGATACGGAAACAGTGTGGGTAAAGGGTGTGATTCCACCGGAACTGGAAGTAAAGAAAAATACTTCTCAGTATGAATGGAAAACGGGAGATATCATAGATTATGAGGTTCTGGTTTCTCAGACAAAACAGGATGTAAAAGCAGTAAATGTTGTTATTACAGACGAGCTTCCATCATGTCTGCAGTTTCTGGAAGGGCAGTATGCTGTAGAGACAAGTCAGGGAGGCGAGAACTGTACGCTTACCGGACAGGGAGAAAATGGATGGAAAGCAGAGTGTCCGTCCCTGAAGTATGGGGAGACGATCACAATCCGTTTTAAATGTCAGGCATCTGCGGATTCCAATGGACAGGAATGGGAAAATATTGTGACTGCAACAGCGGATAATCTGATCAATCCTGAGACAGGAGAACAGGAATCCAGAAAGGATATGGCAGAAGTATGGCCGAACAGTCCACAGCTTGAAATTGATAAAACAGCAGACAAATATGAATGGCAGGCAGGAGAGCAGGTAGCTTACCGGATCGTGGTGAATAATGTAACGGCAGGAACAATTGCAAAAGATGTAACTATTACTGATATTGGTCTGCCGCAGGGACTGGTTCTGGCAGGTGGTGCACAGAGCATGGAAGTACTGGGAGTTCAGCAACAGGTAAACTATCCCGTACCGGATAAGAAAACAGGACAGGCATATGAAGCGAGATCTGTGGATTCTCAGTTGAATGCAGATGAGAACGGATTTTCCTTTTATTGTTCTTATGTGCCATACAGTCAGCCTGTAACGATTATTTTCCATTGTATCGCACAGGAAGAGGCAAATGGACACGAAAGCGTAAATGCAGCAACTGTAAAAGCTGCTAATACAGATGAGAGATCTGATGATGCAGAAGTATATGTAAATTCAGGAGAATTCTGGATTGAGAAATCTGCAGATCATTATGAATGGCAGGTCGGAGAACAGGTACAGTACAATGTGGTGGTGGAGAATAAAAAAGCAGGTACAGTGGCCCGGAACGTAACTGTCTGGGATACCGGTATGCCGGCAGGACTTGCGCTTTCATCGGCAGAGGGTGGATCGGTAAGCGGAATCCCACAGAATATTACGCAGCTGACAGCAGGGACCAAAGATGTTTTGAACCAGCTCAATCCGGAATTTTATAATGAGACATCAGAGAAACCGGTGAATTATGAATTTCTTCAGGAGGGAAGCGGATGGAGACTGAACATTTCAGATCTTCCGGCAAATACTCCGGTTATGATTTCTTTCCTTTGCACAGTTGCGGAAGCGGCAAAT
>OLOH01001746.1_pt1 | contig 11774 bp, 13 predicted proteins | sample 1673221 | NCBI WGS metagenome assembly OLOH01 (sample SAMEA3136767, study PRJEB25190) | human gut metagenome
GAAGGGAGCTGTCCTTAGTACGAGAGGACCGGGATGGACGTACCTCTGGTGCACCTGTTGTCGTGCCAACGGCATAGCAGGGTAGCTACGTGCGGACGAGATAAACGCTGAAAGCATCTAAGCGTGAAACTTTCCCTAAGATAAGATCTCTCATCCTTTATGGAGTAAGGCACGATGTAGACTATATCGTAGATAGGCCGGAGGTGGAAGTGCAGTAATGTATGGAGCTGACCGGTACTAATAAGCCGAGGGCTTGACCTGAAGTCTCAGGTTGAGAGCTAGAAATGGAATGCAGGCGCTTGCGAAGCGTATGGCGGTTACTTTGTTCAGTTTTGAGGGTGTGGTAATTGAATCGCAACCCTTCTTCTTGGAAGAAAAAAGGCGTAAAGTTCTTTTTGCTTACTTTTTCTTTCAAGAAAAAGTAAGTTGGTGTTGATTGCAGTGAGGGTCCACCCGTTCCCATCCCGAACACGGAAGTTAAGCTCACTTGCGCCGAAGATACTTGCCTGGAGACGGGCCGGAAAAATAGGTAACGCCAACACAAAAGAGACAACCGAAGTGGTTGTCTCTTTTGTTTTATCCCGAAAGCATCCAGCGTTACCCTTCCATCAGACGATGCTTCAAGCTCTGCCAAAGCTCCAGCGCCTTGAAGCGGAAGACGTAACTGGTCTCCTCCTCTTGCAGGAGAGAAATTTGCCCCGGCGTGAGCGTGCTGGCCTCTAAGGCCCGTTCGGAGACGGCGGGCAGGCAGAGATTGGGAAAGACCACGCACCACCAGTTGTGCCCCTCTGCCGCCCCGATGAGGACCCGCAGGGCCAGATAGTTCCCGGCGGGCAGAGAGATGCCCTGATACTGTCGGGTAGGAAACCAGGTCTGCTCCAAACGCACCTCGACCCGATCATCATGCCCTTGGGCTGAGATCTCTTGGGCGGCAGTCTGGGCGATGTCGTCCAGATGCTGATCGAGCAGCACCGCCGCGGCCTGTGGCTCTGTTTCTCCCGCCAGCAGGGAACTTGTTGTTTCCAGAACCCGGTCTCGGACCTCTAATTTCAGGGCCTGGTCCTCTTCGCTGTCTGAATTGGCCAATACATGCAGTCGAATGACTTGGGATGCCAGCTGAACCTGTGTGGCCTCTGCCCACAGGGCCGTGCAGACTAAGCAGGCCACGAACAGCGCCAGCACACGCCGCCAGGGAACGTCTCGTAATACTCTCGTTAAACGCATAAAAACACCGTCCACTTTCTAAGTACAAGGATCTGTACAGAAAGTATGGACGGTGTTTTTGGTGTTTATACCTGGGTTTCCCGCAGAGCGGGGAGGGGGCCGCTGAGAGGTTCCGTCAGGAAGACTTCCTCATAATCCTCCCGCAGGAGTGCCACGGCGGATCGTGCCAGGGCTTTCTCGCGGAATACGCCGAAAACAGTGGGGCCGCTGCCGCTCATGGCGGCGCCCAGGGCACCGGCGGTGAGGAGCGCAGTTTTGATGCTTTTGATCTCCCGCTGCTGGGTGGGGGGCAGGACGCCCTCGAAGACGTTGAACATCCGCCGGGCAACCTCCACCAGGTCCCCAGCCTCCAGCGCCAGCAGGATGCCCTTGGTGTCGGGCCGCAGGCGGCGCTTCCCCCTGTCCCAGGCCCGGAAGAGGGCTGGGGTGGAGATGGAAAACCGGGGCTTGCAGAGCACGATCCAACAGGGCGGCAGGGGTGAGAGGGGGGTCAGTGCCTCTCCCCGGCCGCCCGCCAGGGCGGTGGTGCCCAGGACACAGTAGGGGACATCGGAGCCGACTTCCTCACCGATCTTTGCCAGCGCCTGGGGAGATAAGCCTGCGTCGGTCAGCTCGTTCAGCCCCCGCAGAACAGCGGCGGCGTCGCTGCTGCCGCCAGCGGTGCCGGCGCAGACGGGGATGCGCTTCTCGATCGTAATCAGCAGGTCCCGCCAGGTCTGGCCGGTGGCCTTGCGAAAGGCCAGGGCTGCGGCGACGGCCAGGTTATCTTTGTCGTTGGGCAGGAATTGCAGACCCGACGAGGCCCGGACCCCTCCGGCAAAGCCCAGGTCCAGACGGATGGTGTCGCACAGAGAGACGGATTGCATGACCATCTCCATCTCGTGGTAACCGTCGGGCCGGGCGCCTAGAATGTCCAGGGTCAAATTGATCTTCGCTGGGGCAGGCAGGGTGAGGGAAATCACTTGATCTTCCGGGCTTCCATATAGAAGCGCTTGTCGTGGGCCTCGCCCATGGAGAAGGTCTTCCGGGGCAGAGCGCCGTCGAAGATGACGGTGGGGAAGAGCTGGTCCTTGGTCATGGAAGGCAGCAGGAAGCCGATGCTGTCGGGCTGGCTGACCAGGCTCTCCACCACGTCTTCGCCGTGGATATAGTCGATCTTGCCGCCGTTTTCTTCCAGGTACTTGTCCAGGAAGGTTTGCAGGGTGCCGACTTCCAGCTGGGCAGTGGGGGTGGGGACGGTGACCACGCCCTTCTCGCCGCCGGGCAGGACGTAGGTGATCTGATGGCCCTCGCCCTCGCCGTAGTGAGCGCCGGGGTAGGCGGCCAGGAAATCGGCCATGAGCTTCTTGGGGTCCACGCCGAAGAGCACGCGGTGGATGGCCTCGAACTCCAGGGAGTCGTCATACAGGTTTACCAGCTCCACCAGGGCGTAGCGGGCGGGATGGGTCAGCTGCTCCTCCGGGGAGAGGGTGGGCTTGAGCTCCTCCCAGCAGGCCTTGGCCGTGGCCAGGGAGTGGTTGCCGTCGCCCATGGCATAGACCAGGACGGGCTTGCCCTCGGCGTGATAGGTCTCGGCAAAGCGCTGGGGATCGCCCAGGGCGGTCAGCTGGTCCTCGACCTTTTCCGCCTGCTTCTTGGACAGCAGGTGGGCGGCGATGCGGCCGCCGCGCTCCATGAGGGAGGTCATGTAGACGCCGGACATCTCCTTCTTGGCCTTGTCGGTGGCCAGGGGCTCGATGATCTCTTTTTGGGGGTCATCGATGAGGACCATGATGTGGGGCAGCTCGATGGGGGCGTTGCGGCGGACCTTCATGCGGGGCGGGATGCGGGAGAGCACGGTGCCCTCGGTGGCGCGGATGGGGGTGCCGGAGCCCTTCTCATAGCTGTACTGCTCCAGGTCCAGCTTGCCCAGCAGGCCCAGGCGGGTCTTGCCGTTGGACAGCTTGCGCTCCAGCAGGAGCATGGCGTCCTCCAGCTCCTGGAGGCGGCCGTCGGCCAGGTACTGCTCCATGGTGTGGTTGATCTTCTGGATCTCCTGGTCCACGTTGTCGCCCTCCAGCTTGCTCTCGGGCAGGATCAGGCGCAGGGTGGAGGGGGCGTCGCCCACATATTTATCGACGCGCTCCCAGTATTCGGGCTGAGAGGTGTACTGGTCACAGGCCACCACGGCCCACTTGGTCAGGCCGCACTCCCGGGGCAGGAGAATGTTGGCCGGGGAAAAAGCAGTCTTACTCATGTTGGTTTCCTCCGTTTGTCGTTGTGTGTTGTATCGCTAAGATACATGCAAAGCATGTTGCTGGGGATTACAGCTGCTCAAAGAGCTTCCGCATCAGGACGGGGGCACCGGCCGCGTAGGCAGTGCCTTTCAGGCCGGATTCCTCGCAGTAGGGCAGGTTCAGACCCGTGTCCTTCCGGCTGTCATACAGCAGGTAGGGGACAGGGTCGGCGTCGTGGCCGCGGGTGGCGGTCAGGGTCTTGTGGTCGGAGAGGATGAGCAGACGGAAGTCCGTGCCCTCGTCGGCCAGGGCCTGAGTGATGGGGCCTACCACGCGGCTGTCCAGCCACTCGATGGCCTGGAGCTTGCCGGGCAGGTCGCCGTTGTGAGTGCATTCGTCGGGGGCCTCCACGTGGACGGCGACGAAATCCTTGCCGTTGTGCAGCTCGTCCAGGGCGGCGGCAACTTTGCCCTCGTAGTTGGTCTCCAGCTCGCCGGTGGCGCCCTCGACCTCGCGGATGTCCAGGCCGGACAGGCGGGCGATGCCGAAGCACAGGGGCACGGCGGAGATCACGGTGCCGGTCTTATGATACTTGTCCCAGAAGGAGTCCAGGGCCACGGCGCTGCCCTCGGCCCAGAACCACACGCCGTTGGCGGGGAGCTTGCCCTCGGCGCGGCGCTTCTCGTTGATGGGGTGGTGGTCCAGGACCTTGTGGGCCAGCTTCATGAGGTCCTTCAGCACCTCGGCGTTGTCGTTGCCGGAGGGCAGCAGGGGGCCGATGACCTCGCCCAGGTGGTCGTGGGGCGGGATGAGTTTGATGCCCACGATGTTCGCGCCGGACTGCACCGCAATGTGCCGGAAGGAAGCGGCGGGATGCACGACCATGCCGGCCTTCTGGGCAGCGGCCTGGAATTCGGGGTCGTTGAACAGGTCCGTGACCAGCTGAATGGACTGGTCGCCCTCGATGGAGCCGCCGGAGTGGGAGAGAATCTTCTTCTCTTCAAAGGGCAGGTCACTGTCTTCCAAAGCGATCATGTTGCAGCGATAAGAAACGTCGCCGGTCTGGAGCTGGATGCCGGTGGCAGCAGCTTCCAGGGGGGAGCGGCCGGTGTAGCACACGTTGGGGTCTGCGCCGAAAATGGACAGAATGGCGGTGTCACTGCCGGCGGGCAGGCCGTCGGGGCAGTTGATGACGTTGCCCACCTCGCCCTTGGCGGCCAAGGCATCCATCACGGGAATGCTGGCGTGCTGGAGGGGGGTCTTGTTGTCCAGGGTGGGGATGGGGTTGTCTGCCATGCCGTCACCGATGATGAGGATATACTTCAGGGGATCTCCTTTCCGGAATGGGGGTTATGTTTGCGCCTGTCAGCGGTCCACGGGACGGGTGACAGGGAAAAAGCTTTGAGAACCCCTCTATTATAATGCGGAATGGGCCGGGCCGCAAGAGCAGAACGAAAAGTTGCGGCAGGTTTCCGCCCATGCTATACTGATCCCATATTTTTGAAAAGAAGGAGGGGGATCATGTCGAAGCAGGAAGCGCTGAGCAAGGAAGAGTTCAGCGTCATCTATCTGGCCCACTACGACGCTATGAAACGCTACGCCGCCCGCGCCTTTTACGCGGCCGGACGGCCAGACCCCCAGCGCGTCCAGGACGCGGTGCAGGAGACGTTCCGTATCCTCTGGGAGAAACCGGCGTCCTATCGAAACAGCCCGTCCCCGGATGGCTGGCTGTACGTGACCCTGAGCAACACCATCAAGAACCAGCTGCGGCAGGACAACCGGCAGGCCAAGCTCCTGCTCAAGGTCCAGGCGGCCTGGTCTGAGGAGGTGCACCCGGCCCCTGGGGCGGACTTAGAGTTGGAAGGCTTTGTCCCCCAGGAGGACCTGGAGCTGCTCAAACGGGTCTACCTGCACAAGGAGGGCCTGGAGAACATCGCCCAGGATCTGGGCACCACCCGGACGGCCCTGGCCAAGCGGGTGAGCCGGATCAAGGAAAAATTCCGCAAAAATTACCGGGAAAGCGAAAAAAACTTAGAACCCGAAAAAAATTCGGCCCAAGACCGGGAAAAAACGCCCCTTGCCGGACATGAACTACTGAAAGGAGGAACCAAGCGATGAAGCAGCCGGAAGAGATCCGCAAGACCTACCCAGGCCTGGAGGCCCTGTCCGTGGAAGAGCTGGACGATCTGCTGCAAGAGGAGTTCCTTCTCTCCGACCAAGACGGCCCGGACACAGACCTGATCCAAGCTATCCTCGCTGAGATCCAAATCAAAGAGGGGACCACCACGCCCTCCGAAGAGGCCCAGGCATCCCTAGAGGCCTTCTTCGCAGACCAGGACCAGCGAGAAGCCGCGCCGGAAGAACCCACCGTCATTCCCTTCCCCCACAAGCCCAAAAAGGAACGCACCCACCACCGCAAGCGCTGGCTCCCCTCCGTGGTGGCAGCAGCCTGCCTCGTCTGTTTCCTCTGCGCCCCAGCGGCCCACGGGTCCACGGCGCTGGAGTCGATGATCAACTGGAACAAGGCGACGTTTGTTCTGCCAGGCGGAGAGGACAACAGGCTTTCCGTGGTCACAGACCCAGAGTATCTTGAAGTCCTGGATGAGGTCAAATCCCGTTCCGATGTTCCGCTGCTGCCGACTTGGTTCCCGGAAGGAACGGAGCTCAGCACAGTAGAAAAAAACGCAGATGACGAGCTCTATGTTTGCTGTATGCTTTTTACGAAGGGGGAACAAACCTTTGCCCTTGATGTCTATTTGTACAATGAGGATACCAACATCACGGTGACACATGAAAAAAATGCAGGTTCCGGCCAGGTCAAGTATACGAAGAAGGGGATGCCTTACTATGTGATGCAAAACGTTGACCGAAACGTTGCGGTTTGGTCGACCAAAAGGGCGGATGTCAGCATCTCCGGGTACTTGAGCGAGCGGGAGATCGACCGCATGGTCGAGTCCATCGACGTGGGGGACGAATAAATTTTGGAAAAATTCAAAATTTTTTCGGAAAAGGTGTCACAAATCGGGGGCCTGGAACGTTATATAGGGTAGAAGGGGTTGGTGTGCGAAGGTGGAGACCGATTCCGCGCGGCAGGTGGCCCTCATCCGACCCGGCTCACGCCGGCCCACCTTCCCCCCAGGGGAAGGCTTTGGATGGTACCGTATATCATAGAAAGGTACAGCATATCAAGTTTATGTCGCATCAACGGAGCCTTCCCCTGGGGGAAGGTGGCCGCGAAGCGGACGGATGAGGGCTACGTTCCGCAAGCAGTCCGTTGTGTACTAACGCACCCACCTAAGATTTAGAAGCAAAGGAGGCCCCGCCATGAAACACCCCCGCATCGTTTTTCCACTCGCCCTCGCCGCCGCCATCCTCCTCGGCAGCTTCCTCGGCGCCCACCACAGCACCCGTGCCGAGCAGACCCGCCGGGAGGCCGTTGCCCAGCAGCACATCGATGCGGCCCAGTTCTGCCAGCAGCTGGCGGAAGCCATCGTCCAGGGTGAGCAGGACAGTCTGCTGGCGCAGTACTACGGCCTGGACGGTATGCCGGAGGACACCCGCGCCCAGCTGAAGGAACGCCTGTCCTTGCTGGACATGCTGTCGCTGGGGTACCAAGGCTGTGAGGAAGCCGGTGGGGAACGGGAGATCTCGGAGACAGAGTTTTGGAAGGACTTTGCCCTACACTTTCAGGTGACGGACGCCCTGCCCCAGGCTGCCAGGGAGAAACTGCCTGTCTATTTGGTCTCCGGGATCGAAGCGTCGGGGAGCCTAGTCCTCACCCTGACCCTCTGCAAGACGGCAGGGAGCAGCTGGACCTACCAGTTGGTTTCCGTGAACACGGCTCCTTACTCGATTTGAAGCACAACAAGACTGCTACCCAACCCCAACATTCTGAAAAAGAGGTGATCCTATGAACCGCAAAAACAAGATCCTGCTGACCCTCAGCATCCTCCTCCTGGCAGTGGTTGTGGCCCTGCTGTGGACGGTCCAGAGCTTTTCCCTCAACGCCTCCGTTTGCAGCGCCCCGATCCCGGCAGAGACCACCGACCCACCGGAAGGGCAGGTAGCCCTCTCCGCCGTGCAGATGTACCCAACCTACCGTATCCCCATTACCTTTACCTCCGTGGAGGTCCGGGACACTGTGACCAAGGAGCCGCTGGAGCCTGGTCTGGTACTGTATGACGAGGAACCGGTCCACCTTTTGATGGCGTCCTCTTGGGTGGGAACGCAGGAGGATTTTGAGAAGGAATTTTCCGAAGGCCAGCACCTGTCCGCCGAGGGCGGGAAGCTGACCAGCAAAAATATCGTCCTGGGGACCCTGTGGAGCCATTGGCCAGAGTGGGACCACCCCACGGAATATGTCTTCCACTATAAGCTCTATGGGATCTTCCCCAAGACCGAGCATCTGGCCTACGATTGGGCATAGGGAAAGGTTTATAGTAAGAAAGGAAATGCATATACTTTGCCAAAGACACTAGCAGAGGACATCAAAACAGGAGGCACACATTTATGAGTAAATACGAATTTTCCCTTCGCCAAGAAGTTCTGCTTGAAAAAGGAGCAGATATTCTGGCCGGATTTTTCCATTATGCAAAGGAGAAAAATATCCCACTTGATGATAAGCAAAATCCTGTCAATGTCATATCTGACTTAGTATGGGATGCTAAGAGCAATATTTTAGCTGCGACCACAGAAATTGAATTAGATAAAATCGAAGCCGAGTTTGATTTTGCTCGTCGTTTTTACAGAGGGATTGTTGCTTAATGGACAAAAGAAATAATAAAATCGCTGCCTACAACTCTGACGATATAGCCATTGTTGTGTCAAAAGAGATGAGTCGCATTACGAAGTATAACTATCATTCGCAACCTACGGCGATTCTCTTGGCAGGTCAACCTGGTGCGGGAAAAACTGTTCTTTCTTCCATGCTGAGTACAAGGCTCCAGAATGATGTCTATCTTATCAACGCCGATGAGTATCGACGCTACCATCCCAATTATCAGAACCTGTACAGGCAGTATGGTGCAGATTCCGTTCAGATGACGGGAGCATTTTCTGGTGCTGTTACGGAGCGTTTGATTCAAGAGGCTTCAGGCCACAAAATCAACCTAATCATCGAAGGCACAGGACGAACCACGGAGGTTCCACATAGGACCGCAGCGCTCCTCATGGAGAAAGGCTATCAGGTAGAGCTTGCTGTCATGGCGACACGCCCAGAACTGTCGCTATGCAGTACATTATTGCGGTTTTATGAAATGAATGAAGGAGGCACTGTTCCTAGAGCAACTGCTGCATCTGCACATGATCATGTTGTTGATGTGTTGCCCGATAACTTAGACACCCTGATGAAAGACCCCGTAATTTCTAAAATTGCAATCTGGAATAGGGAGTTGGACCTTCTATACTCCAATGAGAATAGCGATGTTCCCCCCTCTCAGGTATTGCGGTCATATTGGTGCCATACATGGTCCAATGAAGAAGTCGAAAATATTAAAGCCGCAATATCGTTACTTCGTCGCAAAGAACAGCAATATAGCCTTGGGCAAGGTGCAACTATTGATGAGTTGGAAAAACGGATTCAAAAGATTACATTGTCCATCGACACTGGAAAAGCTCAAGAAAGAGCCACTTCCATGTGTGATGCGATGGAAAATATGAGACTGCAATCCTACGAGGAAGGCAAGGCTGATGGTATAGCTGAAGGCAAGATGGAAGGACAATACGAGGCCCAAAAAGCTACCGCAGTCCGTATGCTGTCGGTCGGAACGTATTCCCTGGAGGATGTTTCTTCTATCTCTGGTCTGTCTCTTGAGGAGATCCAGAGCATGAATGAGAACTAAGTTAATTCACTTGGTTAAGGGGCTTTCTTTTTATTGACCTTCCCAATAAACATAAAACAGAAAGGTGATGTACAATGAAACGACTGCTATGGGTATGGTTGATGCTGTTGCTTCTGTTGTCGCTCTCCGCTTGCGGCGGAAAGCTGGCGGATGGGATGCAGGTGGAGATCGCGGAGGGAAGCTCCGGGTACTCTACCGAGGACATTCAGGCGGCGGTGGATGTTGTGGAGAAGAAATTCAAACGGGATTTCTCCGGCTGCACCATGACTGCGCTGCGCTATGCGCCGCACTCCGGGAGAGAGGGGAACGAAGCGTGGGCCGAGCAGTATGACGCAGAGGAAGCAATGGTTCTCTACTCTGATTTTGATGTAGACAGCTCCGGGGGCGATGGCAGCCTGAACCCGAATAGCACCTATACAGATTGGAGCTGGGTCTTGGTGAGAGAGAACGGCGGAGCGTGGAAAATTGCGACTTGGGGAATGGGATAAAAAAGGCCGGAGTGAACGGAGGGAAAACCATGAAACACAAAGGAAGAACCATCGGGATCATCATTCTCTGCGCCGTGGTGGTCTTGCTGGCGATCAACTGGCAGGTCCAGCCACTCCATAAATTGCGGCAGCAGGACGCTGCCCCGACCTACGCCCACATCATCCGTTCCGGCGTAGATGGACAGACTGTCGTGGAAGTGACCGACCCGCAGGCCTTGCAGGCCCTGCAAGACAGCGCCCGTCAGGCGGTGCCGCTCTGGGTGGGGCCAAGCCCGCGCTCCTACATGCTGGAGGAGGGGGACATTTACCATGTGTACATCTCCGCAGGCACGGAGGAGCTGGCTTTTATGACGGTGGACAGCAAGGGCTTCTTGAGCGCCGGTCACGCCCGCTACCACGTCTTCGGGACCTCCTGGCGGGACGCCGTGGAAAAGGCGTTCCAGCAGGGGACTATCATTGAAACACATAAGGAATGAGGGAACACAGATGAAACTTAAAACAATTGGAAAACGTGGAGCAGGTTTGCTCCTCTCGGCGCTCCTGGCCCTCTCCCTCTGCCTGCCCGTCTCGGCGGCGGGCGGCGCGGGATACACGGACCTGCGGGGCCATTGGGCGGAGAGCCAGCTCCAATGGGCGGTGGAACAGGGATATTTGACCGGCACCTCGGCCACGACCCTATCTCCCAACAAGACCCTGACCCGCGGGATGGCGGCGGTCATTTTGTATCGTTACGCAGGCAGTCCGACGGCGGGAGAGAACAGCCGGTTTTCCGATGTCCCGGCGGGGGCCTATTACGCCAAGGCCGTGGCTTGGGTGGACCAGACCGGGCTGATGTCCGGCCGGGGAAACGGGCGGTTTGCGCCCCAGGCCAACATGACACGGGAAGAATTTTTGACGGTGCTGTACCGCCTGCGGGTCCAGACCTACGGGGTGCCCGAACAGGTGGGAGAAAACAACTGGGTCACGCTGGCAGATTATGGTGACCAGGATACCGTCAGTGCCTACGCCAGGGAGAGTCTGGCCTGGGCGGTGGGCGACCTGTTCCTGGCTTACAGCGGCACGGCCAATTTCCTCCGTCCCAGAGATGCTGTGACCCGTGCGGAGGTCGTGACCCTGCTTAGCCGGTATGACTGCCTGGTGGCGGGGAACCCGGCGCAAGTCTGCGTGATCCATCCGGAGCAGATCGCGACCATCACGTTCCGTCCCGGCAGTGCCGCGCCCTATGACGTGACAGACTCGGCGGCCATCCAGGCCTTTGCCGAGCGGGTCAATGGCTTCACTTACGACCACATGGTGCGCACGAAGAACACCAGCGCACCGGGGATCTACTACTATGTTTGGCTCAAGGACAAGACCGGCGCTGTAGTACGGCGGATGACGCTGTCGGTCAACGGCATCGATGGGTGCGAAAAGACAGTGACGGACGGAAGTGAAATCTTTCCGCTCTCTTGGTTGCAGGGACTTCTGACGGCGTAATGTGAACGCATGAGAAAAGACCAGAGTTGTGCTGTCAACTCTGGTCTTTTGAAAAATGAAATATTATGACTTTTTGGGATCGTCCGGCTTCCCCAGCAGGGCCTTCCAATACTTCTGCTCCTGGAAGGTATCGGACTGGGCGTCCAGCAGGTCCAGGATGAGGGTGTTGGAGAGCAGGTAGCCCTGGGGGGTGAAGTGCCAGCGGTGGTCGGTTTGGACGATCCACTGGTGGCGCTCGAAAAATTCCAGCTTGCGGGCGATCGGCTCGAAGTTCAGGCCGAAGTTGCGGCGGTACTCCCACTCCTCGATGCCCCAGCGGGTCCGCATCCGCAGGAGCAGGTACTCCCGCGCCCGCTCTGTGGGGGGGATGGGCTGAACGTCCACCGGAGCCACCAGACCACCAGCGGCCAGGTAGCCGGCCAGGTCCCGCGGGTAGGCGTAGCGCTGACCGTCGAAATAGGAGTGGGCGCCGGGGCCGAAGCCCACGTACTCCCGGCCCATCCAGTATTTCAGGTTGTGGCGGGATTCCT
>OLOH01001749.1_pt1 | contig 11756 bp, 7 predicted proteins | sample 1673221 | NCBI WGS metagenome assembly OLOH01 (sample SAMEA3136767, study PRJEB25190) | human gut metagenome
AATGGATTCCTAGAATTTCCCCTAATCTAAGACCGGTTTCTGCCATCATTGCTATATATAATTATTATATAGTACATATAATTGCTGTCAGCATATCGATCGCTGCCGAATCCCGGACTTCACCTACGATCACCCGGTCCGGCCGCATACGAAGACTTGCCTTGATCAAATCCCGTATCGTGATCGCATTTTCGCCTTCCACATTGGAATTTCTGGTTTCCATCCGTACCAGATTCTCCACATCACGCAGCTGCAGTTCTGCCGAATCCTCGATCGTGATGATCCGTTCGGTCTTTGGTATATAATCCGACAGCGCATTCAGGAATGTCGTCTTTCCTGCTCCTGTTCCTCCTGATACAAATATGTTGTATCTTGCCTTTACCAGCAGCTTCAGAAACCCGGCAGCTTCCTCATCTAAAGCCCCAAGTTCAATCAGCCTTTCCATCGTCATTTTCTCTTTTGGGAACTTACGGATCGTCATGGTCGGTCCATCAAGGGCGACCGGTGGCAGCACCACATTCACTCTGGAACCATCCGGCAGTCTGGCATCTACGATCGGGACTGCTTCGTTCACTAAGCGGTTACATCCGGCTACGATCTGCTGAATAATCGATGCCAGACGATCTTCGCTCTCAAAGCTCTGGGAAAAGGACTGAATACGTCCATCTTTCTCTACAAAGATCTGATCGTACCCATTGATCATGATCTCCGTTATGCTATCATCCTCTAACAAATCTGATAGCACATCCATCCGTCTGACCGCATTGAACAATTCCTTTCTCAACCGAATCCGTCCTTCCAGACTGACATATCCGATATCCGGATGTTCCAGAAGCGATCGGTCGATCAGTTCCAGAACCTTCTCATCTATGATCTCCTGAGACATATCCAGTTCTTCCAGAACGTGCTCTTTTAATTTCTTTCTGTCCTCTGGGCTTATATCCCCACCAGCCTTCCCGCCAATTGCATCATCTCCGCACTGTCATATGCATGATCCGGTACAACGACCTGCTGCATCCGCATGACTACCTTCTGTAATTCCTGTTTCTCCAACAATCTTTGAAATGCCGCAACCTTTTCTTCTGCATACCCGCCATCCAGAACCGGAACAAATACATGATCGAACTCACCAAGTATCGTAATATCTCCAAGCACGCTGCCATCAATATCAAATACGATCGTTGTGTATCGTCCATATGCAATCAGCTTCTTTATGAACCAACTCACATCCGACCGGTTCAGTTCTCTGATATCCAGATATACTTCCGGTGACGCGATCATGCTAATCCCTCCTTCCACAACCACACTTTTATCCAGATATTCAAAAATCTGCCCTGATTGTATTCGGATCAAATATGCAAGCTCAGACATACCACAAGTCTTATCCGTTACTGTCTCCGAAGTTTCCTGCTTCCTTTCTCCATATGCTTCCATCCCGATATACAGCCCACCACGTACCTCGTCCATCAGGCAGATGCTTTTTGCCAGTCTGGTCTTACCCGACCTGCCGATTGGGGAAATAACTGCATAAGTCGCAAATAACTCCCATTTTCCTTCTGCCTCCTCCGCTTTTATGATCCGCAACACCCGCTTCAGTATTTCTTCCACACTCAGATACCGGTAAATTGCTTCTTTCTCCATCTTATCCGGTGCCTGCTCCGCCAGCTTGATCGTACAAATATTTTTTCCTTCTGGAAGTCCTACGATCACAGGCATCATGCTTTCTTCATACAACAGCGCATCTAATGTGTGCTCCTTCAGATAATTTTCCAATCGTTCTTCTGTCGAAAATGCCATTGCGAAGAATGGATTTCTTTTATCTGCATTAATGTAATTCATCAACCCGATCACATAGTTTGATTCCATTCCAACTATGCCAAGTTTTAACTGCCGCACTTTTTCCTCCTTTCCCAGCTTCTTTCTTCAAATATCAACCCCATTGGCAATACAACAGACATCCCAGTAATATTGCCATGGAAAAATGGATCTTATTCCTTCGGTGCCGTCTTCGTCTTCGATGCTTCAGCCATGGGATCCATACATTCTTTACCATATACAGCAAAGACAAAACCCCACCAAACAGAAACGAATACAGAACGATCCGCCAGACCTCCATTCCGATAAATGCACCAAGGGCTGCAAACAGCTTGATATCTCCGGCTCCCAGGAATCCAAATTGATACAGAAGGAACAGCAATGCAATCGGAAGGACAATACCAAGTACCACCTGTATGCCTCCCATTCTCCAGCCCTCTCTCTGGATCGTCACGAATATCCCGGTTTCCATCCCGATCAATACCAGCCAGTTCGGAATCCTCCATGTCTTGAAATCCAGAACTACTGCTGCACTTACCAACAGGATCATTAATGTCTTCTCAAAAACAAACGCTGTATCACTCTCCTTTTTTTCATTTTTCTGATGTCCTGCCATCAGCGTATCCATACGTTACCATCCCGAAAAAACATTGTAAATACGCAGAAAATAAACTAATTTTTACCATTCTTAACTTGACACAATCATTTAATATCTGTCAGTTTTGCACACATTTATCTATCCCTTTTCAGGCAACAAAAAAAGACCTGCCGTAACAGATCTTTTTCTGATTCTTATGTAATTTCTGAAGTTTGTGCTTCTTTTTGTCATATACGCATTTTGCAGATATTTATCTGGATTTTTGCATTTCTCTGACCTTATGCACTCACTACTGGGATACTTCTTCATTCTGCGGAACCGCTTCCGGCTGGGATGTCGGTGCAACTGCAGGTACGGATTCCTGTACAGGCCCTGCCTGTGGAGCAGGTGCAGGATTCTGCTGTGGTGGCATCTCATTCATCTGTGGTGCCATACCCTGTGGTGGCATTCCGTTCATCTGCGGATTATACATACCCTGTGGTGGTGTCTGCTGATACTGATTGCCACTGTTCATGATACGGTGTTCCTGTTCTTCTACTTCTCTGTATTCCTTCTCCAGAGCTGCAATATTCTCTAATCCCTTTGCAGCACTGTCAAACAGATGCTTGATCTCCTCCGGTGCCTCTTCCTTGTTCAGGTTGTAATAATATCTTCCGATCTCTGTATAGATTCTGTCAAGATTGGAATTCTCAGATGAGATCTTGCCTTTTATCTTTGTCTTCTGTGCAGCACACTTTGTGCTGTCAACTGCCTGATTAGCTAATGACTTTGTCTTTTCAAATGCATTCTGAAAAAAATTACCTGCCATTGTCAAATGACCTCCTTATGTTAATCATCAATATATTTGTTCAATGTCTCAACAACATCGTTCAGATTATATGGTTTTGCTATGTAATCATCCAGTTTATTCTCAAGAATACGTTCCTTATCACCAAACATGGCTCTTGCTGTTACTGCGATAATTGGAAGTCTCTTTCTCTTCTCTTTCTGCTCGATCTCACGGATCTCCTGTGTAGCTGCGATACCATCCATAACAGGCATCTGTACATCAAATAACGCTGCATCGTAAATCTTCTGCTTGAAGAGTTCAACTGCTTTCTGACCATTCTCTGCAATATCGTAAGAGAAGCCTGCCATACCAAGTAACTTACCGATTACCTGCTGATTAACCGGTTCATCCTCAGCTACAAGGATTCTTGCCTTGCTGTGTGCATTGATTGAGAATACAGCCGGTTCTTCTTCCTGCTCAATCTCTACTGATGCATCATCCGATGCCTTTACAACCTTCATAGGTACTTCTACGATGAACGTAGAACCAATGTCTTCCTTACTCTGAACCTGAATGTTGCCACCCATCAGTTCAACGATCTGCTTTGTGATTACAAGGCCAAGGCCGGATCCACCATATCTTCTTGTATCAGAAGAATCAACCTGGCTGAAACGGATAAACAGCTTGCTCATGTTAGCCTCTGAAATACCAATACCGGTATCTGCAACTGCCATACGGATCTTAACCTTATTTTCCCCTTCCATATCCATGGATGCGATCTTAACACGTACACTTCCCTCTGACGTAAACTTGATCGCGTTTGATAACAGGCAGTTTAATACCTGCTGAATTCTCTGTCCATCGCCCTTTACCAGCTTTGGAATATTGTTTCCAAATGAACAGTCGAGCTGTAACCCCTTATTATTTGCAAGTGGTACCTGAGCAGCAACCGTCTCCTCGATCGCCTGTTTGATATCAAATGTTTCTTCTTTGATCTTGTACTTTCCTGCTTCCAGCTTACTGATATCAAGGATATCATTGATCAGTCGGAGCAGTGTATCCGCACAGTTCTTTGCAGTTACAAGGTTATCTCTGTAATCTGCCTGAAGATCATCAGCCATCAGTGTAAGCTGGAGCATACCCAGAATACCATTGATAGGTGTACGGATCTCATGGCTCATATTTGCAAGGAACTCAGCCTGTGTCTTATAGGCTGCATTCGCATCAACAATTGCCTTGGACAATTTGTTCTCTGTATCTTTCTGATCTGTGATATCAATAACCACCATGTTAATGTAATCTGCTTCTGACTTATACATTACGGTGTTAAATACCTTCTGAAGAGATTCCATTGTGATCTCAACATCCATCAGATCTCCTTCTTTTGTTCCGGAGTTATTATATGCCGTAAACCAGGCGTTGATATCCTGAAGAACCTCGATCTTGCTTTCTTTCAGGTTCTTGCCGGTGTAATCACTGACATCCAGCTTGAAATACTCACCAAAGATCTCGTTTGCATCTACGATCTGATAACTGACACCATTTACAGGATCATCTATGATCTTTGCCTGTGCAAAACCGATCGGCAGGTTCATAAATAACTTTTTATATTTATCTCCCTTTCCGCCACTTCCACTCGTACCGTCACCACAGACGATGAATACTCCTCCAAATGTTACAACTGCAGCAAGTATTCCAACGATCAGAGCACCCACTCCTACACCTGCAACACCTAAGATACCTGCCAGAAGACCAAGTACCGCACCGGCTGCTGCGACCGGTTTCCAACCCAACTCCTTAATTTTCTCCATTGATGCACCTCTATTTCTACTTTTTTGAATCTAATACTTTGACTCCACATGTTATTATATTATAAATGAATGTTAAGGTCAACGAGATGATAAAAAAACCTATAGATTTTTCATAAAATCTATAGGCCTTTTTTGATATTTTTTACTAGATATAACTAATGATCTGCTTACACTATCTCCAGGAATCTGGCAGATATAAACAAATTTCAAGGTTCCATATGCCATGTTTTTTATATATGTTATACATCTGTCAATTCCCAGTTCATAAAAGTGTACGCATTATGGTTGTACTGCCTGTTCTTTATTTTGGATCATCATCAAATACATCCTTCAGGATCTCATCTACATGCTTATAATAATCATCATCTAAAGCCTCCGGTTCTGTCTGCTCCACCGCTTCATCTACTGACAGGCTCCGGTCGTCCGGTTCTGGCAGATCACTTGTTGCATCCGACTCCGTTTCATTTATGCCGGCACTCTGTGTTCTGCGTTTTCTCCTGCCTGATGCGTTCTCCACCTTCCGGTTCTGAAACTGTCTTCTTCCACACAGGAAGCCAAACAGCAGCCAGCATGCAAAGGTAAAGATCAGTCCGAGTTTCAGACCCGGTGGAAAATATTTGAATTCGATCACATGGTCACCCGCGGCAAGCTTCAATGCAATAAATGCATTTCCAACCTTGTCAATCTCATATTTTTCGCCATCGACATATGCTGTCCATCCGGCATCATATGGGATCGATGTGAACAGCAGTCCCGGATATGAGATCGTAATATAACCCTTCACATATCCATCTTCCATCTTTCCGATAAGAAGCTGCTGGCTCTGCAGGATATCATATGCCTGAAGGAAGGATTCCCAGTTCATATCTGCAACGATCAGCCGGGCAGTTCCTGTATTTGCCTGGGTATCGCGGAAACAATACTCAACCGTTACCTTCTGTCCCTTTACCAGATGTCCGACATGATAGGTCTGATTCTGAAGTCTTTCATAATTCTTCTCTTCATTGTCAATATAGATACGAACCTTGTTGATACCGGAGCAATTCGCCATGATATAAATATCATTCGTCTCATCCGTAATATCAAAGCTCAACTGGAAGTTACAGGTGCTGCTATCAGTACGCTTGTATGAATAATACTCACTCAGATCTCCCTGACGCGTTACTTCACAGTTATCACTGTATGTGGATACCTCCGGATATAATTCAGAGAATACTCCCGGCACACCGGTAGACAGCTTCACAAACTGGTTCAGCGTCTCAAACATATTTCCGATATCGCCATCATAATCCAACAGATCATTATTGACCATATAACCAAGGCTCAATGCATACGGATTCTCGTATAACCGTATACCATCCACCTCATTTACATAATTCACATCAAAATAATTATACTCGCCATCCCTCTGAAGCAGATATTTTATACCAAGCAGGGAATTGGATACTGTATTTCCACCATCAAACAGAAACTCATTTGCTCCTGTGTAATATCCCAAATCATGCATCATATCAACCAGATCTGCAGATACTGTCGATCCAAACAGACAGACGCTTTTCAGATTATAAAAGGTCGGTTCGTCTACGATCTTTGTATTCATCATCTCTACCCGGTATGGCTTATCCTTGCAGTCCAGATAATCAATTGCATTCCGGATCTCCGATTTCAGACCAAAATACTGACTGATATCTACATAACCATTGCTGTCATATCCCTTAATTCCATTGATCGTTGTCTCAACCAGACAGACAATCAGAAGCACATAGGATATGATCCGTTTCCACATACCCTTCGTCAATGTGAAGCCGACCATGCATACTGCGTATGCTGTTATAAAGATCTCTGTCCATAACAAGGTTTCCTTTTCCAGTGTACACTTCTTTGTCGCCAGGATCAGGAATGCATATCCACAGGCAATCCCAAGCATAACTGACAGGATATCCTTCTTCTGAAGCTTCATCAGCACTTCACAACACATGGCAAGTAGCAGGAAAATGAACAGAAATGAAAAACGATTCGGGATTCCATACTGATCATGGAAGCCATGCCAGATATAATTCAAAAGCTGGTTGTTAAAGCTTGCAAATATAACTACAAGTATGATCACATTTTTAACCTTATCCCACAGCTTGATCCTACGGTTCAGCAGATATACAAACAGCAGAACAAAACAGATCGTTCCACAGTATATATTCAGCCCGCCGTCAAATTGCTGGTTCTTGATCGGCTTTGTCAGATAAAAAAGCTGTTTGATCTGATCCCAGATGCTTCCATACCATTCTGCTTTCGGAAATACACGGTTTGCCGAAGCGGTTGTATTCAGTCCAAGGTACGCCGGGATCAGAAGAAATGCTGCCATTCCGGCCGCCAATAAGGAACAGCCCGCTAAACGGAAACCATCCGTAAAGAATTTCTTTATGCTCTTATGATTGGTCAACAGGAATTCCATAACGAGGAAAATACAGATCATGAAACAAATATAATAATTACACATCAATCCATAGAACAGGGACAGCACATATAACTTATAATTCCCGGTTTCTGTCATCCGTTCAAAGCCCGCCATAATAAGCGGAAGGATCAGGATGCAATCCATCCACATTAAGTTCCAGGAATAACCAATAATATAATTGCTTAATGCATATGCCGTTGAAAAGATCAGAATCACTGCCTGATATTTCCCCTGTTCCTCACATTTTTCCCGCATATAATAAGCAAATGACATACCGGATAAAATGATCTTGATTCCGATAAACAAGCTCATCGCAATATAGATATGCTCCTGCTTGAACAATACCACAAGGAAATTGATCGGGCAGGCAATATAATAGGCAATGATCGACAGCATATTGCTTCCAAGACCGATATCCCAGGTATAAAACAGACTTCCTTCATTTTGAAGCTTATCATAATAATCAGAAAAAAACGGAAGGTACTGATGCAGGCTGTCCACCATGGTCAGACTGTTCCCGCCAAATGGTCCGATCTTTTCTGCTATCCATACTCCCAGCAGGAAACAAGCCGGAAGCAGTCCGGCAAGAAGAATAATATAGTTTTTCTTCATAAACAACCGTATAGACAGCTTTTTTTTCTTAAAGACGAAACATTTGCCAAATACATAATTGATCACAACTACAAAGAACTGAATAATGATCTTGGATAAGAATTCATTACAGCGGAAGGAATCACATAACAGATTCGTTCCAACTACTTCGACCAGCATGGCAAGAAGCCTGGTTCCGACAAAGGATATAAATTCCCGGCTTAAAGTCACGGCATCCTTCTTACTACTCTCCGTAAATACAAAAAACTTATTTGCAAAAAATGCAAACAGGATCGCCAGCGATATCGCTATGACATTCGCTCCGCTTCTGGATAAGCCGGTGAACATCCGCAGAAGATAAAATGAAACGATATTTACAACTGTCGTGGCTCCACCCGCTATTACATATCTTACAATCTCTTTTTTTAATAACTTCTTTATTGTGTCCATAACTATAACTCTCTTATATCAGTGCAGCCGAACAGATACCCCTGCCGGCTGCATGTTCATGTGTGTGCATTCTTTTTTTATTTTGTATTACCCAGACCTGACAGCAGATAGATCAATGGAGAATTCCAGTAGATTGTTATCTCATTACAGGAAAATGACTGTGCATTGTCTGCATAGCGGCTCTCCGGTGCTTTGCCCAGAAGAACAGCCTTCGCATATGGATCTTCCAGATTACTGTCTGCTCCGCCAACTAACATACCCGGCATTGCTACATCTAATACCTGAGATGGTCTGTGGTGTGGATGAAGCGGAGTTCTTGTACCAAAGCCTGTTACATAACAATAGCCGACTGCATTTCTTCCAAGCAGGTAATCTCTCTGATAGGAAGCATATTTTACATAGTCTGCATCTGGCTTCAGCTTGTTTGCCATCAGAAGTAACATTCCCTTATTTGCAATGTTCATATTACTTCCCCATGCAAATGTCTTAGTTGGTGATACCCATACGCCAAAACCATTGTCTTTGATCTGTTCTACCGTCTTATCTACTTCATTGAAGAACAGTTCGTTTGCCTTAGCTGAACCGCCGTCATACTTAATATAATCGTACAGGGCATAATATCCGACATCTGCCCATCCAAGTCCGTAGTTTACAATATCGTCGCCCTCAATGATCGCATCGACTGCTTTCTTATAGGAATCATCTCCGGTTGCTGCATACAATTCTACTGCTGCCCAGATTGCTTCATCACGGAAAATGGTATCCGGATATTCACCGGTTACAATATCATCCGGATTGGAGAATCCGTGCGCATCCATGTTGCCACTCAGATATTCGTATGCTTTCTTTGATGCTTCCAGACATTTTGCTGCAAAATCTGCATCGTATTCTTTATATAGAACAGACGCCTTTGCCATAACAGCTGTAAAATCTCCGGTGGCTGTATTTGAGATCGGACATGCGATCAACTGTGCCGTTTCTTTCTCCGGCATAACTGTCTCAGGAAATACATCACAGGTTACCTTGTGATATACACCACCATTGTCATCCTGCATTTTAAGCATCCAGTCCAGTTCATATCTTGCTTCATCTAAGATATCCGGAACACCGTTTCCGCTTTCCGGAATACCAATATCATCTGCCTTGTATTCATTATCCTCGTATGTCATAAACAAATCCTGTACCGTCTTGGCACCGGATACAACATAACGGCCATAATCTCCGGCATCATGCCAGCCGCCTGTCACATCGATCTTCTTATCAGTCCCGTATACAACCGCTTCTCCTGTATGGCAGGCAGGATGTGCAAATTCGCCTGCAATGCTGCTGTCAAGTTCTACTCCACAACGCTGGTTATACAGCATCAGTACAACATCCTTATACAGGTCACCATAGATATCATCACCGATCTTGAACTCTGCGGATTCTTCTCCATCATCTGTCTTGATCTTATAGGTTCCTGCATCCTTTACGGATGAGAAATCTGCCTGCTTGCAGAACATCTCTGATGGTGGATCGTAGGTAGCTTCTTCCGGCAGATCTGCTGAATATACGGACTTGTTTGATGTTACATCTATTACTTCAAATGACTTTGCATTTTTTCCGATCACAGTAGCAACCTTGGAATCGCCGGTCAGATAACCAACCTGGTTCACATTGATAGCCATAGGATCCGGTGTTGCTTCTACCTGCTGTGCGCCGGAGGCATCAACTGCCTCTAATAAGATATTATCAAAATAAATATTATGCTCTGCTTCGTCTCCGGTCATACCTTCCTGCTTTCCCATATTAAAGCAAAGACGAGGTGCAGGATCGGAATCCTCTTCCATCGTAAACTGTGCTGTAATGTGCTGCGTCTCCGGTCCGATCGTGATCACATCACTGGTATATGCATGATAATCTCCGCCATTGATCTGTAATCTCCATTCGATCGTACGCTCAATATCGCATCTTACATCAAAGGAATATTCATAAACGCATCCCTGATACAGACGAAAGCCATCGTAATAGATCTGGTTTGCATAATCCGCACTTCCTGTCTTTTTGATGTTGATGTGAAGCTCTCCATCCTCATTGGTCATTTCTTCATTTCCACCATTCGTATAGGTGTGGAAACCATCCGTATCCTTATCATCAAAATTGATATTGATGACTTTATCACCATCTGAAACACCCAGTGCCTCTGTTGTTGGCTCCTCTGTTTCCTCTTCGGTTGCCTTCTCCGTTGTCGTTTCTTCTTCCTCAGTGGACTCGGCTTCTGTCGTAACCTCTGTCGTCTCAGCGGTCGTTCCATCTGCATCTTTCTTTGTACCACTGCAGCCTGCAAGCAGTGACATGGTCATCGCGGCAGTCAGACAAAGAACAGCAACTTTTTTCATTTTTCTCATGTTTTATTATCCCTCCATATTTTCTTTATGTACGATACCTTCTCAACTGTACATATATTTATAACACGTCGCCTCCCGGCTCCATATGTCTTTCACTTTTATACCATAACAATTAGCCAGCTCTTACTGCTCCGGATATCGCACGACATCCTGATACCGCATATGTCCGCCAAAGATATCAAGTGCACTTCCGATTGTAAAATCAACCCGGTTTCTGCCAAGCAGCTTCAGTTTATCCAGATCCTCAAAGGACGCGATCCCGCCTGCATAGGTCACAGGGATCCTGCCCCAGTTTCCAAGCAGCTCGGCAATATGTGTCTCGATTCCGGACGCCTTACCTTCCACATCCACCGCATGGATCAAATATTCATCGCAGTAACCGGCAAGCATATCCAGTGTTCCTTCTGTCATTTTTACCTTTGTGAACTTCTGCCAGCGATCTGTCACGATATAATAACCATCCTCGCATCGTCTGCAGCTCAGATCCAGTACCAGATGATTCTTGCCAACTGCCCGTCGGATGGCTTCCAGATTGTCATAGTTGATCTCTCCATTTTTAAATACATACGATGTAACAATCACATGAGATGCCCCCATGTCAAGAAACCGTCCGGCATTTTCCGCATTGATACCGCCACCGATCTGCAAGCCTCCCGGATATTCCGTAAGTGCCAGCTCTGCCTGATAGCAATCCTCCTCATAATACTCGCTTCCCGCCGGATTCAACAGGATAATATGTCCACCCTGTATACCCGCATCCTTATACATCCGGGCAAATGCTGCGCCATCGTACTCAGATACAAAATTCTCTTTTGCAGCATTTCCTTCATCCTGAAGGCTGCTGCCAACGATCTGTTTCACTTTTCCATTATGTATCTTTATC
>OLOH01001750.1_pt1 | contig 11750 bp, 6 predicted proteins | sample 1673221 | NCBI WGS metagenome assembly OLOH01 (sample SAMEA3136767, study PRJEB25190) | human gut metagenome
AGCGCAAGCGCATCTATGAGGGAGAGAAGATTGCAAGCTTTACGGATCTGAACATCGGTGACTACGTGGTGCATGAAAACCACGGCGTCGGCCAGTATATGGGCACGGTGCGCCTCGCCTCGGAGGGCACCTACCGCGATTTTCTGCACATCCGCTATCAGGGCTCGGACAAACTCTACGTGCCCACCGATCAGCTTGACCGCGTGCAGAGTTTCCTTGAGAAACACAACTGCAAAGCACGTTTTACGGTTGGATATGGAAGTAGCGAAGGCGGCTCTAATCTGACATTTCAGATGGCACCCAAAGCAATTCATAACGGAAATGTTGGTGTACCAATGCCATTGAATGATATGGGAGTATTCAAGCCGGGAACGCAGGAAGAACTTGGATATAACGAAATGGGTGAGATTTGTACATCAGGACCGGGAAATATGCTGGGCTATGATCGTAGGAGTGCAACGGCCAAAACACTTCAGACGCATGCAGATGGAAAAATCTGGCTGCATACCGGAGACATCGGATATGTAGATGAAGATGGAGTGTTCTATGTATTAAATCGTGGAGCTGCACATCGTTTTGGCGGGGGAGAACTTGCAGTTCTTCCAATGGAAAATCGACTTGCAGATGCAAAAATCAAAGGCATCAAAGATGAATTTTTTGTTTTGATTGAAGATGAGGATCATGATGGATATTTTGTTCCGTATCTTTATGTTGTCCTTGAAGACGGATACTCCGTAGAGGACATTACTGAGGCTGTACAGTTTTGTCTGGAACCGTATATGTTTCCAGTTGAAATATTGGCAATTGATGAAAGACCATTCTTCCATTTTAAGACAAATCGTATTGAATTGTCGAAGGAATTGAAGAAAAAGAGTTCAATTGCAGAATAAACCAGGCTCTGTAAACAGAAAACAGATGGAACTGTAAATTTAAATGAGAAAGAAGGAGAAAAGGAATGAGTAAAAAATTACACTCAGGTCTGAAGCGCACACTGGCATGGATGCTGGTTGTAGCCCTTATGGTTCAGGGCTGTATGGTTGTTTATGCAGATGATTTTTCCAGCGAACCGGAGGCGGTCGTTTCAGATGAAAGTTCTGATGAAGATGCCAGTGCAGAAAGTGACCTGGAAATTACTGAAGATGAAGATACATCAGCAGATGTAGAAGTGTCTGAAGACAGCGACGAAGATATGGATTCAGATGTAACTGTAGAAGAAGAGCAGGAAGATGAAGCCGGAGTAGATGCGTTCTCTGACGGAAATGATGTTGCAGCATTTTCTGATGGCACAGAGGCTGTTGAAACTTTTACTGCTAATGGAAACGAAAACATTCATCCTGAAGATGACACTACAGATTCTGAAGGACGTCGAGTTGGACATGGTAAGGTTGATATTGCAGGAGGACAGCAGTACAGTTATACGCATTTGTATGACTCGCAGGGATATGTCAGATATGCAGTAGGAACTTATCCTGCAAATGGAAGTACTATAACGCTCAATGTTGGAGACCAAAGAGGAATGATTTATCAGTCGGTATATACCTCTACATCTTCGACATATACAGAGGTTACGAAGGCTAAATGGACAGCAGTTAGTGGCAACCAGAGCAATACTATTTACGGAGTAACATGGTCCAGCGATGATGAAAACATTGCGAAAGTTGTTTCTGGCTCATCCTATGGTCCGTATACAACTGGTATGTGGGTTCAGGGTATTAGTGAGGGTACAACAACTATCAGATCTACATGGACACCTGGAAAATCTTATAAGGACAAGGTAGGAACTATTACTAATTCATTTACTGTTACGGTTACGAAAGCAGCAGATACGACAGATATGAATAAGTCCTTTACATTACATGGAACAGCAACTACTCCTTCATTGACAAGCAAGACTACAACAAATGAAGAAAGCTTGTGGGGTAGGACCACAGGAATTACTTATAAGTGCCCTGCTGAGGCAAAAGGACTGGAAGACTGTGATGTGAGTTGGAAAGTGTGGTCAGATACAGGACTTATTGTGCATAGATTTGTTATTGACTTTGGTGAGATGGTAGGTGAAACCACACCATCATCAAACAAATATACAGCATCGCCAGGAGATAGCATATCAGATAAGTTTGTACGTCCCGTAAATGCTCCAGAGGACAGCATTACTATAAGTTCTGTTTCATCTGATACAACTGGCTTTATGAAAGATGGAAATGTTGTATTTAAAAAAGCATTTGATAATGGCGGAACACCCCTGCATGTTTATCTTGTTGGTGTAAAAGATAAAAAGAAGATCGACTGTTCAAAGATTAAATGGACAAGTAGCGATGATAGCATTGTAAAAGTTTATCAGGTGAATTCAGACAGGGTTCAGTTGAAAGCTTATAAAGTTGGTGGAGTTACAATGACTGGTACCTATCAGGAAACTGATGAAGAAGGAAATCCAATAGGAACTCCATTGACAATTAGTTTTCGTGTGTTTGTTAAGGGATTTTACATTGACGAGTCAGTTGGAAGCGATGGAAAAACTAAAACGGTTGAACTGTCTCTTGATGAAGAAGATGATGCAAAAACAAAAGCAATTAAATACAAATTAATTGATGGTAGTGGTGAAACTGGTGAGGCAGCGACTGCTGGATTAATTTTCTGGAGGATTGATAAGCCAACCGTTGCAACGGTTGACTCCGATGGTATTGTAATAGCTAAATCAGCAGGAGAAGCTACAGTAACAGCGGAATGTGAAAGTTCAAGCACAAAGGATACAGTTAAGATTATTGTTAAAGGATCAGGAAGCCTTGCTTTTGATGCTTCAGAATATAACATCAAGAAAACAGGAACTGCCACAATTAAAACAACAGCAACCTCTAATGGCACTACTGTAAAAAATCCTGAAATCACATGGACAAGCGATGATGATGAGATTGCAACAGTAAGCGGAGGTAAGATCACAGGTGTCAGCGAAGGTACAACAACAGTAAGAGCATCCTGGACAGCTGACAATGGCAAAACTTATACACAGAGTGCAACTGTAAATGTTGTATACGATGGTCTGTATTTATCTGACGCGCAGAATGAAGTAACTATGCCTCAGGGAAGTAAACAGGAAATCGTATGGACAATTCAGAATATGGGGAAATATTCCAAAGGTTCTACTGGAGAAGGATATAATCCGTCCTCTGATGTAACTTGGAAATCCAACGATGAAACTGTTGCAACTGTAGATTCTGCTGGTGTTATTACTGCCTGCAATCTTGCAGAAGGTAAAACAACAGCAAGTACAACGGTAACAGTAAGCTACAAAGGAATAAAAGTAAAAGATATCACAGTAAACGTAACCGAAAATCAGAATGTTGTTGTAAACGGCGATCCGGTAGAAATTGCAGGAACGAAAGGTGAAAGCAAGACAAACAGTAAAGGTGAAGACGTTACAGATACATGGAAGATCGGTTATCATGAAAATGGTCATGGAAGTCTGAATGCTCAGTTCTATGGAAACGGTAAAGATAACATTGATATTGTAAGTACTGAAGGAGCCAAAGTAAGTGTTACAGGAAGGACTCCTGGCAGTGGATATATCTATCTGAGTCATAAATATTATGTAGCAGCTGGAAATAAACAGCTTTGTGGTGTATGGCAGACCATTGCAATTAAAGTTAATGGTGAAGCCGGACTGTATCTGGATAAATCTTCCGTATCTATGAAGATGGGTGAAGCTGATACAGCAACCATCATGGGTACTTATATTAAAGCAGATGGAACAGAACTGGGAAGCGATTACTGGGCTAATAAGAGCAATCCGAAGCTTTCCAAACTTGAAATGGTTGATGGAGACACCAGCATTGTTACAGCAGAAGCAGATGAGAAAGATGGAAGATTACTGCACCTTACTGCTGTTTCTCCTGGAAAAACGACAATTACGATTAAGTGCTATCCGTTTGAGCCTACAGCAACTTGCAATGTAGAAGTAACATCTGACGCAAGACTGGTTCTTACTCCGGCAGATAAGCTGAGCGTAGTACAGGGTGATACAGCGACGATTGAAGCAAAAGCATGGGATGGTTCTGCATATGTAGAAAATCCTGAAATTACATGGCAGAGCTACAATACAGCAATTGCAACTGTAGATGACAAAGGTGGAGTTACAGGTATTAAAAAAGGAAACGTTGGTGTAGCTGCAACATGGAATGGTGTCACATCTGATCCGGTACAGGTTACGGTAGTTCCAAGTAGAAATGTCTCTCTGACAACAGAATGGAATGACAGTGACAACCAGGATGGCAGTCGTCCTGAAAAAACAACTGTTCAGTTGACTGCAAATGGACAACTGACAGGTGACCCTGTAGAACTCAATGCAGACAACAATTGGACATATGAATGGAAACAGCTTCTTGCAGAAGATGAAGAAGGAACAAATATTGTATATCGTGTAACAGCAGATGCCCCAGAAGACTATACTGCAAAAGTAACAGGTAGTGCGGATGACGGATTCGTTGTTACTTATTCACATGAAATTGCAAAAACATCCGTTACAGCATCCGTGGAATGGGATGATGCAGATGATAAAGATGGAATCCGTCCGAAGTCTGTAAGCTTCCAGCTGAAAGCAGATGGCGAAAATGTTGGTGATGCTATTACTGTGAATGCTGGCAGCAACTGGACGAAAACCTGGGAAGATCTTCCGGAGAAAAAAGCCGGAAAAGCACTTACTTATACAGTAGAAGTAAGTGACATTTCAACAGAAGAAGATCAATATACTGTAACAACGAGTGGTGATGCAGCAAGTGGATTTGTATTTAAAGCATCTCACGTGTCAACATCTGTTGAGATTCCGGTTTCTGTAACATGGGATGATGCAGAGAATCAGGATGGAGCGCGTATCGAAGCAGTAGAAGCAGAGCTTTATGCAAACGGAGAAGCAACAGGAAACAAAGTGACTCTGAATGCAGAGAACAACTGGACAGCAAAATTTGCATCTGTAGATGTGAAGAAAGACGGAACAAGAATCAAATATGAAGTAAAAGGTACAGAGGCAGATGGATATGATGTTTCTGTAGCTGGAGATATTCTTGATGAAAAAGGTCTTGTACTCACTTATAAACATATTCCGGCAGTGGTAAATGTCAGCGCAAGAGTATCATGGAATGACGCAAATAACCAGGATGGAATCCGTCCGACAGATACACTTGTTCAGCTTTATGCAGACGGAACTGCACTTGGTGACAAAGCAGTTATTGAGTCAAATAAAGAATGGACAAAGACCTGGTCAAATCTTCCGAAATATAAAGCCGGAAAAGAAATTGTTTATAATGTGAGCGCGTATGCTGTTTCCGGATATACCGTAAAAGTAACCGGTAATGTTTTAGAGGGATATAAAGCAGAGTACACGCATAATGTACAGAAAATGAATGTGACTGTTCAGAATGCATGGAATGATCTGGATAATGTGGTGGATTCCCGTCCGGCTCAGCTGGTTGTTGAAATCCATGCAAATGGAAAGACAACAGGCAAGAGAGTAACTCTGACAGAAGCAAATAACTGGAAAGCAACCGTTTCGGGTCTTGACAGAAATGCAGCCGGAAAACGAATTCAGTATACCGGCAAGGCAGTTGGAACTCCGGCAGGATACAATATTTCCGTAAGTACAGATACAAATGGAAATATTAAATTAATCAGCAACTTTACAACTTATACGAAAAAGTTGCGACTGAAACTTTCCAAAACATCTTATGTATATAATGGAAAGAATGCAAAACCAAAGGTTACTGTGTATAACGGAAGAAAGAAAGTAAGCAGCAAGTATTATAAAGTAACTTATAAAAATAATAAAAAGGTCGGCTACGCAACCGTGATCGTTAAAGGCAAGGGCAAATTTGCAAAATACGCAGGCAAGGCAGCCTTTACGATCAAGCTTAAGATATTGAAAAAACCTTCTGTTAAAAAAGGTGCAAAGGGAACATTGAATGTAAGCTGGAAACGTGACGGACAGGCAACGAAGTATGTTGTACAGTACAGCCAGAGTAAAAAGTTTAAAGGTAAGTCCACAAAAACTGTAACAATCACGAATAATAAGATTGGAAAGACTGTTCTGAAGGGGCTTACAGGCAAAAAGAATTATTACGTTCGTGTACGCAGCTGCAAGGCCGTAAACGGCAGGAAAATCTGGTCATCCTGGAGCAGCAGATCATCAAAGGTTAAAGTTAAATAAGAAATAAAATCCATTTATGTGTCAGGGGCAGCCGGGTGCTGCCTCTGAAAACGAGGAGGAAGAAAGAAATGTATAGAAAATGGCTGGGATGGAAAAAGGTTGCCGTATGCCTTGTTGGTGCTGCAATGATCATGCAGGGCGCAAGCATTGCCATGGCTTCTGACGAATATCCTACGGAACAGGAAACCACAGCTTCTGACGAAAATGCACAGGAAAGCACAGATACAGACTCTGAAGAAAAAAATACTGACGAAGAGGAAACAAAAGCGGACGAAGAAAAAAGTTCGGAAGAAACGGATTCTGAAGAACAGGATACAGCAGAGGATTCTGAATCAGAAGCTGGCAGTGAAGATGTTGAAAAAGATGCAGAAGAAACAGATGTAACAGAGAATACGATTGACCCGGAGGAGACACCGGAAGAAAGTGAAAAAGTGCTTGCAGCAGAAGAGGCTGGTACAGCGGCAGAAGAAACGGGTCTTGCTGTTTCAGGTACAGTCAGTCATATTGACTTGTCAAGAGTGGCATCTGCTTCATTGACGATTGGAGATAAAACTTTAACTCAGACAGTAGTCTTTGATGAAGGAGATCTTGGAAACATTACAGTTTCTCCGGATTATGTGGGAGCAATCGTTATGGGACAGGGACAGATCCACATTGCAGGAGTCTTTCCGACAGGGACATATGCCTGCCCGATTGAATACACAGTATCTATTACAAAAGATGTGACATTTACAGATCCGGAAACGGGAAAAACATATACACAGACAATGACATTTACTTCGTCATTCAATTATTGGGATGAAAGTAATATGTGTCCGAGCCTTGGGGGAAGAGAATACTGGTCTCATGGATTTGTGATTCCGTGGTCCGGTATGGATTTCTGCTTTGGAAGTGCAAGTGATGTGATTCCGGCACCAAGTGAAGCTCCGAAACCAAGTGAGGCACCAAAGCCAAGCGAAGCTCCGAAACCAAGTGAGGCACCAAAGCCAAGCGAAGCTCCGAAACCGAGTGAAGCACCAAAACCGAGCGAAGCCCCGAATCCAAGTGAAGTACCAAATCCGAGCGGAGCACCAAAGCCAAGCGAAGCACCAAATCCAAGTGTAACACCGGATACCACTGCGACACCAGCGGTAACAGAAATGCCGAATGCAACGGAAACTCCGGATGCGACAGATACACCGACCCCGGCTGTAACAAACGCGGATTCTGGAAATAATGGTGGAAATGGCGGCGCTTCCGGTTCTGACGGAACAAATTCTAATGGAACAAATACTGCAGGAAATGCATCTGGTTCACAGAAAACAGATGGTGTAAAAACTGCAGATGAGACAAAGGTTGCAGGCTCTGCAATGATGTTCTTGTTTGCGTTTGCTGATGTTGTACTTGCTTTCTGGGCACTTCGACTGAAACATCGCAGAGGCGAAAAATAAATCATGATCATCACTGAAATATAGTTGAAAATGTTGCCGGATTTCTCTGGAGAGGAGCAGATCCGGCAGCATTTTTTTATTTGAATGCTGACTTTACAGAAAAACATCGACTAATTATAATAAAAATGTAAAAAGGAAGATTCAGGAGGAACTACATGTCATATATGATCAGAAAAGCGGAAAAGGGGGATCTGCCGCGAATTTATGAGATTTATGAAACAGCGAGACAATTTATGCGGGAGAACGGAAATCATGCACAGTGGGGAGCAGGGGACAGACCGGAAGAACTGCTGGAAGATGATATTTCTCAGGGAAATCTGTATGTACTGGAAGATGCGGTCGCAGATGAAGCAATAATCCATGCAGTATTTGCTTTTATAGAAGGAGAGGATCCTGTTTATCTGAAAATTGAACAGGGCAGCTGGATGGTGGATACAGAGTATGCTGCAGTACACCGTGTTGCGAGTGATGGAACGGTCCGTAATGTGCTGGAAAAGATCATGGACTACTGTAAGGCACAGATACCGCATTTACGAATAGATACACATGAGGATAATAAAGTAATGCAGCATGTACTTGAAAAATATGGCTTTGTACGGTGTGGAATCGTGTATGTGCCGGATGGAAGCCCGCGTATTGCATATGAGTTACTGGAAAAATCCGAATGAGTTTTTAATGCAAAATTCTTATAAATATACATTTTGCTATTACGTAAATTTGTGGTAGAATAGAGAGAAAATGAATAGTTATACATAGAAAGGAACTATTATTATGGAAAAAGGTACAATTTTTAAATTTCATAATGATCTTGATACAGATCAGATCATCGCATCCCAGTATCTGCTTCTGCCGAACTTAGATGAGATGAAGAGCCATACATTTGAATCATTGGATCCGGATTTTGCAAAAAAAGTAAAACCGGGAGATTTCGTAGTCGGAGGAGAGAATTTTGGTTGTGGATCCTCCAGAGAGCAGGCACCGGGTGTGCTCAAAGCACTTGGAGTACAGGCTGTCATTGCGAAATCATTTGCAAGAATCTTCTATAGAAATGCAATCAATATCGGACTTCCGGTCATTGTCTGTAAGGAGCTTCCGGATGAGGTGAAGACAGGTGATACAATGGAACTTCGCATGTCTGACGGAACAGCTGAGGCGAATGGAAAGACTTATTCCTGTACAAAGCTGCCGGAGTATATGCAGAATATTCTGAATCAGGGTGGACTGATCGCTTCACTGAATAAGGAGGACTAGAACTATGGGAATGACAATCGCAGAGAAGATCATCGCTGCTGCAGCCGGTGTGGACAGCGTAAAACCGGGAGATATCCATACAGTAATATTGGACAGAATGATGAGTAATGATGGAACGACACATCTTACTGTTGATATGTATAATAACAAATTAAAGAATCCTCGTATTGCAGATCCGAAGAAACTGGTATTCATTGTGGATCATAATGTGCCATCAGACAGTCCGAAGACAGCGGCATCTCAGAAGAAGATGAGAGATTTTGCAAAAGAGAACGGAATTGACTTCTGGGAAGGAAAGGGTGTCTGCCATCAGGTTATGATGGAGAACTATGTCCGTCCGGGAGAACTGATCTTCGGAGCTGACAGCCATACTTGTTCCTACGGAGCACTCGGAGCGTTCGGTACAGGTGTCGGATGCACAGACTTCCTTTATGGAATGGTGACAGGACAGTCTTGGGTACTTGTTCCGGAATCCGTGAAATTCAATCTGATTGGAGAACTTCCGGAAGGTGTTTATGCAAGAGACCTGATCCTGACAATTATCGGTCAGGTTGGTGCGAACGGATGTAACTATCAGGTGATGGAGTTCACAGGAGAAGGTGCAAAGACACTGAGCATCAGTGATCGTATCGCACTTTGCAACATGGCAGTAGAAGCCGGAGCCAAGACAGGTATCTTTGAGGCAGATGAAAAAGCAATGGAATACCTGAAAGAGCATGGCCGTGAGCCGAAAGCTGTATTTCACAGTGATCCGGATGCGCATTATATCAGAGAGTATACAATCGATCTTTCTAAAGTGGAACCGGTCGTGGCAAAACCTGATTTTGTAGATAATTTAAGTCCGGCAAAGGAAGTGCGTGGAATTAAGATTGATGAAGCATTTTTAGGTTCTTGTAATAATGGACGTATTGAAGATCTTCGTGTCGGAGCAGAAGTCATCAAAGGAAAAAAAGTTGCAGATAAGGTCCGTTTCCTTGTTGTTCCGGCAAGCCAGACAATTTACCGTCAGGCTCTTAAGGAAGGACTTCTTGACATTTTCATGGAGGCAGGTGCAATTGTGATGAATCCGAACTGCAGTGTCTGCTGGGGAAGCTGCCAGGGAGTTATTGGTGAAAATGAAGTTCTGATCAGTACAGGAACACGTAATTTCAAGGGCCGTGCAGGACACCCAAGTTCAAAAGTATATCTTGGATCCGCAGCAACAGTTACAGCATCAGCAATTAAGGGTGAGATCGCACTTGCATCTGATCTGTAAGGTGATGGGAACAGGAGATAATTTACACAGAGAAGAACTTATATATTTTGAGGTGAACTATGGATAAATTTACAGGAAAGGTGTGGGTACTCGGAGATGATATCGATACTGATATCATCATCCCGACAGAGTATCTTGCACTGAAAACAATTGACGATATGAAACAGTATGGATTCAGTCCGCTTCGTCCGGAGCTGGCAGGACAGATCCAGAAAGGTGATATCATCGTTGCAGGAAAGAACTTTGGATGTGGATCTTCTAGAGAGCAGGCACCGGAGATCATCAAAGCACTTGGAATCCAGTGTGTGATTGCAAAATCATTTGCAAGAATCTTTTTCCGCAATTCAATCAACAATGGTCTGCTTTTGATCGAGCAGCCGGATCTGTATGATGATATGAAAGAAGGCGACACAATTGATGTCGTGATGAATCAGCATGTAGACTATAATGGCAAAGAATACCCAATCGCTTCTCTGCCGGAGAATCTGATGAGTATCATTCAGGCAGGCGGACTTGTAAAAGCTATGCGCAAGCTGAATGGACTTGAGGATTGAGCAGAAAGGAGAGCATGATGGGCGAGACGATTATTGAAAAGATTATCAGACATAATACAGGAAAGGCAGTAAAGCCGGGAGATATCGTGACAGTCAATGTGGACAGATGCATGATCCATGATATTTTCATTCCTTTTGTAGCAGATAAATTTGAAGAGATGGGATTTACAAAGCTTCACGATCCGGATAAAGTGGTTTTGATTTATGACCACCTGGTTCCGGCAAGCCAGCAGGATGACACAAGACATTTCCACAAAGGAGATGAATTTGTAGAAAAATATGGACTGACTCACGTACATAGAAGCGACGGAATCTGTCACCAGTTGATGACAGAAGCCGGATATGTGAAACCTGGAGATATCGCATTCGGAACAGACAGCCATACGACAACTTATGGTTGTGTCGGCGCATTTTCATCCGGAATCGGTTATACAGAAATGGCAAGTATTCTCGGAACCGGTACAATGTGGATCAAAGTTCCAGAGACGATCAAAGTTGTGATTGACGGAGAACTTCCGGAAAATGTAATGTCCAAGGATATCATTCTCCGACTGATCGGAGATCTCCGTGCGGACGGAGCAACTTACAGAGCACTGGAATTCTCGGGAAGCACGATTGAGAATATGTCAGTTGCAAGCCGTATGACAATGGCAAACATGGCAATCGAGGCAGGAGCAAAATGTGCTCTTTTCACACCGGATGAGAAGACGGCAGAATATTGTGAGATTGAACTCAACGACTACCAGAAAAGCCTTGTTGGAGATGAAGATGCTGTCTATATGAAGACAATGACATATAAGGCAGAGGATTTCGTTCCGGTTATGGCATGTCCGTCCCAGGTTGATAAGATCAGAAATGTCAGTGAACTGGAAGGAACAGAGATTGACCAGGTATTTATCGGATCCTGTACAAACGGACGTCTGGAAGACCTCAGAGCTGCAGCAGAAGTACTCAAAGGGAAGAAAGTTGCAGACTTTGTGAAGTTGATCGTTACACCGGCAAGCCGCAAGATCTACAGACAGGCACTGGCAGATGGAACCTTGGATATTTTGGCAGAAGCAGGTGCG
>OLOH01001759.1_pt1 | contig 11691 bp, 10 predicted proteins | sample 1673221 | NCBI WGS metagenome assembly OLOH01 (sample SAMEA3136767, study PRJEB25190) | human gut metagenome
AGGTGAGGACAGGCGGACACATAGGTCCGCCCCTACGGTGGGATCCCCCACCCCGACGAGCGGTTCCCCGAAGAGAAATCGACCGAACTTCCGAAACGAGAAAAAAACTTCGCTTTTTACTTGCATATGAACTTAGAAAGAAGCGGGTTACACGTTATGACGTCCCTACAAAGTCGTTACTCGTGAGATTGGCAGGGGGAGGGGGTGAAACGTTTTTTTAGTACCTTTGCACCCAGTGAGGGAGATGTGCAGACGGCGTAGCACATCTCAATATGTGACGAGGCTTCTCTGATGTGGCTCTTCTAGACGATAGGGAGTGCTGTGTGGGAGTAAGTCCTCATTTGTTTTGTATCTATGAGGCGCTTTCGCTAGCCAGCTGTTGGTCTGCCCAGTGCGACTCATAGGATATGCACTAGACTGAATTAGACACCATTATCACCTAATCTATATCTATGGGATATTACTATATGACCCAAGAGGGATACGATGCCCTCAACAATACGATCAAGCAGCTGGAGGCTGAGGAGCGTCCTAAGGTCACACAGCAGATTGCTGAGGCGCGGGACAAGGGAGATCTGTCGGAGAATGCTGAGTACGATGCCGCCAAGGAGGCACAGGCTCATCTCGAGGACAAGATCGCTATGCTCAAGGCGCAGCTGGCTAATGCGCGTGTGCTGGAGCCTTCGCAGATTAAGACCGATGAGGTGCAGATACTGAACCATGTGCGCCTGCTCAATAAGAAGAAGGGCGAGGAGAAGTGCTACTACATCGTTTCTGATGCTGAGGCAAACTTTAAGGAAAACAAGATCTCTGTCAATACCCCCATCGCTAAGGGACTCTTGGGCAAAAAAGTGGGTGATGTAGCAGAGATACAGGTGCCTGCGGGTACGCTGGTCTTTGAGATCCTAGAGATCACTCGATAGGAGGCTACGCTGCTTGAATACTTTTCCCCCAAAAAAAACGAATGCTCTATGGCTACAATCTTTAGTCGCATCATAGCGGGTGAGATCCCCTCCTACCGCATTGCAGAGGATGAGGAGCACTACGCATTTCTTGACATCAATCCCTATCAGCTGGGACATACACTGGTGGTTCCGAAGCGTGAGGTCGACTACTATTACGATCTGACGGACGAGGAGCTGGCTCGGCTGATGGCTTTCTCTAAGCGGGTGGCATGCGCTATACAGGAGGCAACGCACTGCCGCAAGGTGGCTACGCTAGTCCTAGGACTGGAGGTGCCGCACGCACATGTGCATCTGATTCCGATCAATAGTGAGGGTGATGTGGCGCACGGACCTCTCGCTACGAAGCCTACCGATGAGGAGATGGCTCGCATCGCCTCCGAGATAGCATCCTATATTAAATAAGGAGTATCAAAAGCCTAGTGACAGAGAGACTATATATCCTAGAGGAGATAGATCCAGCAGTACTCTATGGACCTAACCGTGAGTACCTGCTCTTGCTACGCAATCTCTACCCTAAGCTACGGATCGTGGCTCATGATCGGATCATCAAGATACTGGGTGACCCGACCGATATACAGCTCTTGACGGCGCTCCTCGATAAGCTAGTACAGCACATTATGCGCTACAATCTCCTGTCGGAGCAGACTATACGCAAGCTGGCTACGGGTGAGGAGCTCCCAGAGGTCAAGGTGGCGCCTAACCACTTGCTCTATGGAGCGAGAGGACGTAGTATAGGCTACCGAGGTGCTCATCAGCGTGAGATGGTGGAGGCCGTAGCAGACCACGATATGCTCTTTGCGATCGGACCTGCGGGTACTGGTAAGACCTACATAGCGATAGCGCTAGCGGTCAAGGCTCTTAAGGAGAAGCAGGTACGTCGTATCATACTCTCGCGCCCCGCTGTCGAGGCGGGCGAGAAGCTGGGCTTCCTACCTGGCGAACTGAAGGACAAGCTGGATCCTTACCTACAGCCTCTCTACGATGCGCTCGAGGAGATGATCCCGACACAGCGCCTGCGCACCTATATGGAGAGCGATGTGATACAGATCGCCCCGCTAGCCTATATGCGTGGGCGTACGCTCAATGATGCGGTCGTCATACTTGACGAGGCGCAGAATACGACCCATCATCAGATGAAGATGTTTCTCACGCGTCTCGGACGCAATAGCAAGATGATCATCACGGGCGACCTCTCGCAGGTGGATCTGCCACGGGGTGTCACCTCGGGCTTGCGCATTGCTGAGCGGATCCTGAGCGAGGTGGAGCAGATACCATTTGTTTACTTTGATGCGCACGACATCGTGCGTCACCCGATCGTGCAGCTGGTTGTGGATGCTTACGACCGCAATGAGCATCAAGCACTGCAGGGCGGACGACCTTCACAAGTGACTCGCCAAGAGACTCGCCAAGAGCAGGATATAGACCTCGATAAGAATCAAAGTAAAGACTCATAGATAACGTTGCCCTCTCTGGGCTAAGGCTGGAGGGGAGGGCAAGCGCCTTTTAGCAAATCAATTATTGATCATAATACAATGAATCAAGCACTAACACACACCGACCTATCTCTCCCAGGTATCCAATCTGTCTTTCATGGCAAGGTGAGAGATGTATACTTCCTCGAGGGCGACTTGATAGCGATGGTTGCTACGGATAGGATCTCAGCCTTTGACGTGGTACTCCCTGAGGGGATCCCCTACAAGGGGCAGGTGCTCAACCAGATAGCTGCTGAGCAGCTCGACGCTACGGCACACCTCGTGCCTAACTGGAAGATAGCGACTCCCGACCCAATGGTTACGGTGGGACACCGCTGCGAGCCGTTTAAGGTAGAGATGATCGTACGTGGCTACATAGCTGGTAGCGCATGGCGTGCTTACCAGGCTGGCGAGCGTACGATCTGTGGTATAGAGCTACCCGAGGGGCTGAAGGAGAATGAGCGTCTCCCACACCCGATCATCACGCCTACGACCAAGGCTGATGAGGGTCACGATGAGAATATTAGCCGTGAGGAGATCATCGCCTCTGGCTTGATCTCTGAGGAGGACTACAAGGTGATCGAGCAGTATACGCAGACACTCTTTGAGGAGGGGACACGCATCGCTCGTGAGCGGGGACTGATCCTTGTGGACACGAAGTATGAGTTTGGCAAGAAGGATGGCAAGGTGATCCTAATTGATGAGATCCACACGCCTGACTCCTCTCGCTACTTCTACCTCGAGGGTTACGAGGAGCGCCAAGCTAAGGGCGAGCCTCAGCGACAGCTCTCGAAGGAGTTCGTCCGTCAGTGGCTCATCGAGCAAGGCTTCCAGGGTAAGGCAGGGCAGAAGATGCCTACCATCACACCTGAGTATGCAGCCTCTGTGAGCGATCGCTACATAGAGCTCTACGAGCATATCACGGGCAAGACTTTCGTCAAGGAGCAGACCCAAGATGTGGCTAAGCGTATCGAGGATAATCTGCTAGCTTTCCTCAAGAAGTAAGAGGCTCCATAATTATACAAACGAACCAGCGACTGAGAGGGGCTGCGTACAACCTCCTTAGTCGCTGGTTCTAATCTCTCTATTACTATTATGTCTGTATCTCTAGATGGTAAGTCTCGCTCTGTGCGACAGATGTTTGACCGCATCGCTGGACACTATGACTCGATGAATCGCCTTATGACGGGCGGTATGGATCTGGCCTGGCGCTGGCAGGTCATAGAGCACCTAGCGGACTATGCGCCTCGTCAGGTGGCTGATCTGGCCTGCGGTACGGGGGATATGATCTTGATGCTCTCACGATACTTGCCGTCGGTGCGTGAGATCGTTGGCGTAGACCTCTCGGAGGGTATGCTGGCGGTGGCTGCGGAGCGTATTAGGCGGGTCGCACAGAGAGTGCCTGTTGTGACGCTGTCGGCGGAAAACTGTCAGGAACTCTCTCTAGCCACGCAGTCGGTCGATGCGGTGACCTGCACTCTGGGGATTAGAAACTTTTCTGACCCGCTACAAGGCTTGCGAGAAATGCACCGTATCCTCAGACCTGGAGGGCCTCTCGCTATACTGGAGCTGAGCGAGCCTCGTCCGGGACTATTGCGACAGGGGTATAACATCTATGCCAAGCGGTTGATCCCATGGATCGGACAGCTATGCGCTCACGATCGCTCTGCTTACAGCTATCTCCCAGCGTCTATTACAGCGATGCCACAGAGAGAGGAGATGACGGCACTGATCCGTAGAGCTGGCTTTAGAGAGGTACAATATAAAGAAATGCCCCTAGGGATCTGCGTCTTATATACCGCAGAAGCCTAGAGACATAAAGGAATAAGAGTATGCAACGTATTTACGCACTGATAGGTAAGCCCTTGGGGCATTCGCTCTCGGCAGACTACTTCAACGATCTTTTTGACTCGCAGGGGATCAATGCTCGCTATATACTACAAGAGCTGGATGATCTCTCGGAGCTGAGACCTTGGCTGGAGTCTACTCCCGCTATCGTGGGGCTTAATGTGACGAGTCCCTACAAGGTGGAGGTGTGCAACTATCTTGACGAGATAGACACCGAGGCTAAGTATGTAGGAGCTGTCAATACGATCGTCGTGGATCGCACGGGAGGACGGATGCGTCTCTTGGGCTACAATACGGATGTGCAAGGTGTCGTGGAGAGTCTGCAACCGCTACTTACGCCCGAACGACAGCATGCGCTCGTCCTCGGCACGGGTGGCGCAGCTCAAGCGGTAGCTCAGGCGCTCAAGCGTCTCGGTCGCGACTGTACGCTGGTCAGTAGAGATCCGCAAGCTCCGCATATCTTGTCCTACGATGCGCTGACTCCTGAGCTGATAGCGGATAAGTGGATCCTCATCAATGCTACCCCCGTCGGCATGGGATCGCTTATTATGGAGCGCCCGCAGATCCCCTACGAGGCGATCACGCCACAGCATGTCTGCATGGATCTGATCTACAATCCTGAGGAGACACGCTTTCTCAAGGCTTGTCGTGAGCAAGGTGCTACGACGATCAATGGCCTGAAGATGCTCCTCGTGCAGGCTCGCTATGCTTGGCACATTTGGAACAAATAGGTGTAGAGACTACACCATACTATCTGCTTCGTCAGAAGAGGAGGGTAGGGGACTTCCTTCGATTGACGTCGTATTCGCAACAACTGCTTCGGTAGCAACTGCCTCTTCTTGAGCTTTGCGTTCCCTTTCCAGTTGCTGCTGGTATTCGTCCTCGCGGATCTGTCTGGTGATAGCTATGCAGATGCCGATAGCTATGGAGGTGGCAAAGAGCGAAGAGCCTCCACGACTGATGAGCGGTAGCGTCTGACCCGTATTGGGCGAGATACCCGTGACGACACACATATGTATGATCGCCTGCGTGGTGTACATGATACCTACACCGAGCAGGAAGATACGCTGCCAGCTGCGCTGCGATCGAGTCGCCCAGCGAGAGAGCTTGAAGAATAATAGGATATAGAGTAGTGGCACCCAGATCATACCGATGAAACCTGTCTCCTCGATGATGATCGCATAGATAAAGTCGGAGTAAGCCTCGGGCAGGATGTCGCGCTCTACGCTATTGCCTGGGAATACTCCCGTACCATTGCTTCGTGCGATGGCGATGCGTGCATGCTGCTCCTGAAAGTTGTCTTCGTTGATGACATACTTATTGGAGTCGGACTTGGAGGTAAAGTCTTCGATACGTCCCTTCCAGCGTGCGGTACTACTGTTTTGCATCACAACGCTATCGGGCAGTAATAAGAGACAAGCTACGAGTAGCGCGATGAGCCCCGCGCCGATGCCCCCAACGAGGAGGAGACTCTTGGAGAAGCCTGTCTGTACGAGCCCTATGCCGAGGACAAATATGGTGATGATGATACCCATCGAGAGACTCTCCTTGGCAACGAAGATGAGTCCGATAGCGGTAAGACCGCAGAAGAGGTAAAAGCGCTGGTTGTTGTTGAGTTCGCGTATAGAGAGGACTGCGGAGGCGAGAAAGATGACGCCAACCTTGTAGAACTCGGAGGGTTGCATGCCTAGGAGCGTACGCTTCGCTTCATTGGTCTCTGTACCTATGATTGGAGTTATGATGACAGCTATGAGCGATCCAATGAAAAAAAGGATTCCTCCGTAACGTATCAAGGGGCGATTCATCCGTGAGCAACCCCACGCAGCAATCACCGATAGGATGATATGCTTGAGATGACCCGTAAAGGGTGCGTACAAGCTCTCCCCACGATAAGCTAGTGTGCTGGTAGCGCTATAGATGAAGAGCAGCGACGTGGCTAGGAAGGCAAAGTAGAGAAACCACAGCGAGCGGTCGCCTGTAATGCGAGGCTTGCGTGGTGCCGTCTCGACCTCGGCAGCGGGCTGAGTGCTTTCTTCGGACGGCTCTACGCTCTCATTATCGATCGGTGTCGTCTCCTCACGGGGTGAGAGGTCGAAGATGTCCGAAGGAGTGGTGGTATCTTGGCTTGTATAGTGTTCGTCTTGTGGTATCATAGAGAGTCAGATGGGCTAGAGCGATCTGCTGGTATTACGTTGCTGCTGAGCGATGGCGAGTACCTCTGCTCTGAACTGGTCGCCACGATCTTCATAACAGGTGAAAAGGTCAAAGCTGGCGCAGGCTGGCGAAAGCAATACGGTCTCTCCCGCCTTGGCCATCTGGCGAGCGGAGGTAATAGCGTCACGCATCGAGGTGACCTCCTCGTGGCGTGGTATGACACTGTCGAAGCTACGGTGGAGCTTGGCGGAGTCGGTCGTTAGGTAGATCATTCCGACCACCTTTTCTTTGACTAGATCCATCAGATCGTTGTAGTCATTGCCTTTGTCAGTGCCACCTAGTATGAGGATCGTCGGCTTGCGCATACTCTCGAGGGCATACCAGGTGCTGTTGATATTGGTTGCCTTGGAGTCGTTGATGTAGTCTACGCCATCGATGCTGGCGATATACTCTAGGCGGTGTGGCACATTGGTAAAGGTCTCTAGAGAGTCTCGTATGATCTCGGGCTTGACGCCTAAGGCTTGTGCTGCGCAACCTACGGCTAGAGGGTTCTGCACGTTGTGCTTACCCGAAAGAGCTAGAGTACTCTCAGGCAGCTCAACGATAGGCTCCTGAAGGGCAAAGCGTAGCAACCCGTTGTGACTAGAAGCCACAACCAGATCGTCTGAAGATGCTTCGGTGGAGAAGAAGATCCGGCGTCCCGCTCCCATACCAGGCTCCTTGAGAAGTCGCTGTGTCCAGTCGTCTTCGATCCAAGAGATGAAGTAGTCGGTAGGCTCTTGGTTTTGCGTGATACGCATCTTAGCCCGTGCGTATAGCTCCATCTGATGGTCGTAGCGATCCAGATGATCTGGCGTGATATTGAGCAGGATCGCTATGTGCGCTCTAAACTGGTACATGTGATCCAGCTGAAAGCTACTCAGCTCGATCACATAGTAAGCGTGTGGAGCGAGTGCCACCTGACGAGCTAGACTCGTCCCCACATTGCCCGCCATAGAGACGTCTAGTCCCGCATTGTGGAGCGTATGGTAAAGCCAGTTGGTCGTAGTGGTCTTGCCGTTGCTACCAGTGATAGCGATCATCACGCTGTCGCCAGCGTAGCGATAGGCGAACTCGATCTCACTGATGATCGGTGTCTGCTGCTCCGTGAGCTGTCGTATGAGGGGAGCGCTGTCTGGGATACCAGGACTCTTGATCACCTCCTGGGCAGATAAGATACGTGAGAAGGTGTGTCCACCCTCCTCGTAGGGGATGCTGTACTGCTCCAGCTCTGCTTTGTATTGTGGCTTGATCTGTCCCGAGTCTGAGACGAAGACTGGGAGCCCTTGCTGCTGAGCGAGGATAGCAGCTCCGACGCCACTCTCTCCAGCTCCTAGGATGATATATTCGTTGCGTTGCATATCTGTGAGATCGTTGTGAGTATATGAGTTATCGCATCTTAAGCGTGATGACCGTCAGGACAGCTAGTAGGATAGCTATAAGCCAAAAGCGGACGGTGATCTTAGCCTCTCGGATAGGAGCCAGAGGTCTCTGGATCAATGCATCGATACCGCTATTGCCCGCTTTCTGAAAGTGGTGGTGCAATGGCGACATCTTGAAGACCCGTCGGCCCGTGCCCGTGCGTCGCTTGGTAATCTTAAAGTATGCTTGCTGTATCAGCGAGGATAGTCCCTCGATGATAAAAAGGAAGCAAAGGATCGGTAGGAGTAGCTCCTTGCGAATGAGAATAGCCATCACGGCGATGATACTACCGATGGCGAGGCTTCCCGTGTCGCCCATAAAGACCTGAGCTGGATAAGCGTTGTACCAGAGGAAGCCAAAGGTCGCTCCCACGAAGGCTGCACCAAAGATGACCAGCTCCTCAGCGCCTGGGATAAACATAATACTAAAGTACCGAGCGAGCGCTATGTGTGAGGAGACATAGGCGAGTACCGCTAAGGCGACACCCGCAGGGGCGGCTGTCCCCGCAGCTAGTCCGTCTAGCCCATCCGTCAGGTTGACACAGTTTGAGATAAAGGTCACAATGAGGATGATGATGATCGAGAAGAGGATCCAGCCAACCAGTTCGCGGTTGGGCGTAGAGGCAGGGACTAGCGAGAGGTAGTCGAAGTTGTTGTTCTTGACAAAGGGGATCGTCGTCTGCGTATTCTTCGCTGCTTGACTGGCGAAGGTCACCTGCTCGATGCGCCCGTTGTTGATCACCTCTTGATTCTCTCGAATGATAATGTCAGGACTCAAGTAGAAGGTGAGCGCTACGACAACGCCTAGAAGTACCTGTCCGATGATTTTGTAGCGTCCGTGGAGCCCCGCTTTGTTTTTCTTAAAGACCTTGATGTAGTCATCGATAAAGCCCAAGGCTCCCATCGTAATGGTCGTGAAGAGCATCAGCTGTATATAGACATTGTCTAGCCGAGCGAAGAGAAGCGTCGGGACGATGATCGCTATAATGATGATGATACCGCCCATCGTTGGGGTGCCTTTCTTCATTGCCTCCCCCTCCAGTCCCAGCGTGCGAACCACCTCGCCTATCTGCATACGATGTAGCCAGTGGATGATGCGCCGACCGATGATCGTACTGAAGATTAGTGCTAGGATAAAGCTGATACCAGCCCGAAAGGTGACATACTGAGCTAGTCGCCAGCCAGGGACGTCGTTAGCTTGTAGCCAGTCGTAGAGGTGATAAAGCATAGTGTGATGGGTAAGTTGATAAGGTTATAAGGTCTCTAAGTAAAGGTAAGGACAAAGGTACTCTATCTATGCATGCTCCTCTCTTGCGAAGATCTCTAAAGCGACCTCTTTGTCGTCGAAGTGGTGCTTGACACCTTCGATCTCTTGATAGGTCTCATGTCCCTTGCCGGCTATGACCACTAGGTCGCCACGCTGAGCTGCTACGCAAGCATCTGTGATCGCTTGACGACGAGAGACGTTGGTGTAGACCTCATCACGCTCCGCCTGGGGGATACCCTCGAGCATTTGATCAATGATCGTCTGCGGATCCTCGGAGCGTGGATTGTCTGAGGTGAGGTATAGATGGTCGCACATATTGAAGGCGATACGCCCCATCTCAGGACGCTTGCCCATGTCCCGATCACCGCCAGCGCCGACCACGACGTAGACCTGTGAGGCGTTTAGCTCGGAGACCGTCTTGAGAAGATTCTCCAGAGCGTCAGGCGTGTGCGCATAGTCCACCACAACGTGGTAGCCTCTCGGAGAGGCGAGCAGGTCAAAGCGACCATTCACATGCTCCAGACTAGAGATACCACGCAGTATCAAGTTCTTGTCTAGATCAGGTAGGAGGCGAGCCACACCGTAGACGGCCGTCACGTTGTAAGCGTTGTAGCTCCCGACGAGCTTGATCTCCACCTCTTCGTTGTCCAGCAGTAGGGTAGAGCCGTCTACATACTGTCCCAGCAATTGAGCCATATAGTCCGCATGGCTACGCATCGCATAGGTGTGCAGGTGTGCGGCGCAGTTTTGCACCATCACACTCCCATTGCGGTCATCCGCATTGACTAGAGCGTGAGCCTCTGGTGAGAGATGGTCAAAGAGCGACTTCTTAGCGGCAATGTAAGCCTGCATCGTGCCGTGATAGTCTAGGTGGTCACGCGTCAGATTGGTAAAGAGAGCGAGTGCAAAGGGCAACCCGTAGACCCGCTGCTGTACCAAAGCGTGCGAAGAGACCTCCATAAAAAGATAGCGACAGCCCGCATCAACCATATCGCGCATCACACGATGTAGCTCGAGAGCGTCGGGCGTCGTATGAGTGGCGGGATACTCCTTGTCGCCGATACGTATGCAGACCGTGCTAAAGAGCGCAGCTCGCATACCGAGCCAGCTCCACAGCTGATAGCATAGCGTAGCAGTGGTCGTCTTGCCATTAGTCCCCGTGACACCTACGATCGTGAGTTGTCGCTCTGGACGATCATAGTAGACAGAGGCTAAGACAGCTATCGCCTTTGCCGTGTCGGTCACCGTGAGCCACACCACCTCGTCAGAGAGGCTCTCAGGTCGAGGGTGCTCTGTGACGATGATACGACAGCCCGCTGCAAGCGCCTTCGGGATGTAGTCGGCACCGTCCACATGCACACCACGTAGCGCTACGAAGATACACCCCTCCGACACACGACGTGAGTCCTGCTCGATAGAGGACACCTGGCACTGCGCTGCAGAGACATCGCCCGTGTATGCTTGGCTCAGTAGATGCTCCTCGGTGAGTGCTGCTATATAATTATTGAGTGGTTTGAGATTCATATCTATATAAAGAGTATTCCGCTTTACTGTCTATTATTATTGCCTAGATGGAGGACTACCTTCTCTCCTGGGTGGATAGATGTACCGATAGGGATGCTCTGCGCTATGACCCGTCCATAGCCGACCAACTGCACCTCTAGACCCTGCAGGCTAATCTGATAGACCGCTTCACTGGGGGATAAGCCCACAAGCCGAGGCATCACCCCTTTGGCGTAGCGAGCTAGGGGATGCAGCTCCACTCCCTCACGTCCATACTGAGGTACGACCAATTGGTCAGAACCCACCTTGCTAGAGCTTTCAGATTTAACCTCTGGGATCTTGTAAGCCTTGACAAAGCTCTCGACAGACTTCTTCTCACCGCCAGCTAGATCCAAATGCTTCAACCGCTCACTAGCTGGGTGCGGGGTGATCGTGTCTAGGAGGATAGGATTAGAGAGCGTGTAGATCTCCTCAGCGATACGCTTCACGCCACGACCAGCTACGATACCCCCTGAAGCACGACCTATGCCGTGAGGATTGACCACAAAGATAAAGCAACTATACTTAGGATGATCTGAGGGGAAGTACCCGCAAAACGAAGTCATGTAGACCACACTACCCGTACGATAACCTCCGCTACCGTGGTTGCTCATCAGAGCCGTACCCGTCTTGCCACTGATAGAGATCAGATTAGAGTGTACAGGTCCTTTAGCAGTTCCTCGTATGACTACATTGTCTAGCATCGAGCGTATCGAGTCGAGCGTAGCTGGCTTGCAGATATTCTCGTGTAGCACCTGTGGTTGATACTCTTGGATCACCTTACCCTCAGCATCCTCTACACGATCCACCAGGTAGGGGCGCATGACACGTCCTCCATTGGCGATAGCGTTGTAGAAGTTGAGCGTATTGATCGCTGGCACCGAGATGCCATAGCCACGGCTGATGCCTGGGATCGTCGAGTTACCGTAGCTCTTGTCCTCAGGTCGTATGATCGTTGGCGTAGCGACCCCCTCGAGCCCTAC
>OLOH01001764.1_pt1 | contig 11662 bp, 10 predicted proteins | sample 1673221 | NCBI WGS metagenome assembly OLOH01 (sample SAMEA3136767, study PRJEB25190) | human gut metagenome
CGCTGTTCTTCAGCGTCATTCTGGCAAAGCTGGTGGGCGGTATGCTGCCGCTGGCCGCCAAGAAGCTGGGAGCCGACCCGGCCATTATGGCGACGCCCTTCATCACCACCATCGTCGATGCGTGCAGCTTGATCCTCTACTTCCAGATCGCGCAGCTCGTGTTCCGGAATATGATGTAAAACGTTGGGAGAACGGATGTCTCTGCGGTTTTGCCGCGGTTACACCCGTTCTCTTTTTTACAGTTTTCAACACCGCAGTTTTATACATCGCGGGATGTGGAAAACTCAGGGGGCTCAGATTCCAACGGGGAGAATGCGGAATGGCTTAGAGGAAAGCCGGTGAAAAAAGAAAAGAAAAGGCCTCGACTTTCTTTTGGAAAAAAGAAAATTCTCCTGCATTTCTCCCCAAAACCCTCCATGGAAAATGCAGGGAAATACATCACGTATAAAAATCAGTCTCTGCACCTGTGGAAAACTCGGTGGAAAAAGTGGAAAACACCGTGGGAAACTGCCCCTCTTTTTCACAAATTCAGTGGAAAACACCGTGGAAAAAGTGGATAAGTCCATCCGGCAGCACCAAAAATGGATACAACCGGCCGTTTTGGCACTCCCCCACAGCGACAGCCAAGCCCTTTGTTCACAGGGAGTTCCTTGAATGGCCCGGCCAAACATGGTACAATAAAAAATACACACAGCCCCGTCTGACCGGGGCAAATTCTACGATCATGGAGGCGTCTGCCTATGAACTGGCTTACCAAACTGGAGCGGAAGTATGGCCGCATCTGCATCCCGAACCTCATCTCGATCTTGGTCGGCGCGCAGATCTTGGTCTACGCCGTGGAGCTGTTCGTCAATCAGTATATCTCACTCTACCTGAGCCTGAACCGCACCGCCCTGCTGGTGGGTCAGCTCTGGCGGGTCATCACCTTTGTGTTCGTTCCGTTTTCGGGCGGCGGACCGCTGAGCGTGGTGCTGGGCATCTACTTCACGTGGTTCATCGGCAGCGCGCTGGAAAACGAGTGGGGCGATTTTCGTTTTAACCTTTATATCCTGCTGGGCATGGTGGGCGCGGTGGCGGCCTGTCTGCTGACGGGCTACGCCGATACCTACTGCCTGTCCCTGTCGCTGCTGCTGGCCTTTGCCATGCTTTACCCGGAGGTTCAGGTGCTGCTCTTCTTCGTCATCCCCATCCGGGTGAAGTACTTCGGCCTGTTCGCGGGGGCGCTGTGGCTGCTCAGCTTCCTCGGTGCCGGGGCAGCGGGCAAGCTGAACTATCTGCTCTGCATGGTGAACTTCCTCGTCTTCTTTGGCCCGCAGGCGTGGCGCAGTGTCCGCGCGTGGGTCCGCCGTGAACAGTGGAAGAGGAAGAACCGCCGATGATGCTGGATCGATTGGAAGGCAACGCGGAGCTGAAATCCAGTGTTCGCCTCATGCTGGACAGCCGCCGCTTGACCCACAGCGTCCTTTTGGTGGGCGAGGAGGGGCTGGGAGCCGGTTTCGCGGCCCGCTGCGTTGCGGCCGATTATCTTTACCCCCAAGGCGGAGCGCCCGCTGAGGCGCTTGTACGGGGCGAATGCTGCCGTGCCGTGGCAAAGGCCGGCAAGCGCGACAGCGGCCAGATCGAAACGGGTGTCGTGCGGGAGGCCATCTCGGTCACCGGCATGGGTTCCGGCGGAAAATATCTTGTGGGTCAGGTCACGGCCATGCGGTCGGAGATCTTCAACACCAGCCTTTCAGCGGAGGGCCGCGCCGTCCTGCTCTACCATGTGGAGCGGATGAACGAGGAATCGGCCAACGCCCTGCTGAAGGTCATGGAGGAGCCGCCGGAGGGCGTGCTCTTTCTGCTGACGGCGGATTCGCTGGCGGGCGTGCTGCCCACCATCCGGAGCCGCTGCATCAGCTTTGCCATGGCCCCCGTCTCCCCTGCCGACTGCGCCCGCTACTGCACGAAGCAGGGGGTGGACGCCAAGGCGGCGGCCCTGTACAGTGAGCTTTTCGACGGCCACATCGGCACAGTGCTGGCCGCCGCGCGGGACGATGCCCGCCGCGAGCAGGTGGAACAGGCCCTGACGCTGGCCAAGGCCGCCGCCGCGAAGGACAGCTACGCCGCCGCCGTCCTGCTGGCCGGTTACGAAAAGGAGAAAGCCGGTGCGGCCGCTCTGCTGGCCGATTTCCGGGCCGTCGCCGCTGCCGGGCTGCGCGGCAGCCCCCGCTCCCCGGTGCAGGGTGATGCCGCCCGCAAGGCGCTGGGAGCCGCCGATGCCGCCATGCAGCGCCTCAGCGCACAGGTCAACCCGAAGATCGTTCTGTCTGTGCTGGCCGCAAAATTCAGAAGCTTCTGAACAAGAAAAGCAGCCGCAAATGCGGCTGCTTTTCTTGTTATCATGCTGAAAATATCTTATCTTCTCCGGGTGCGGTGCTTGCGGTTCAGGTTCAGCGAACCACCGCTGGCGACCATGGTGACGAAGCTGAGGACTGCAAGAATGAGCACCAGAGCCGCCATGAGGAGCAGGGTGCTTTTGAGGTCGGTGCGAAAGTCGGAGACGTATTCCTGATGGGTCACGAGGTTGACCTTGCCCACCTCGTAGCCGTCCAGATAGACGGTGGCCTCGCCGAGGACGGCGCCGCTCTTGACGGTGGCGGAGACGCTCTCCGGCAGCTCGAAACTGCAGGTCACCTTGTCGTCGGCGTGGCCGTAGCCGCTGAGGGGTTCGGCGGCATAGAGCTCCACGGCTTCCTCGCTGCGGCACTTGGTCAGCGGAACCGTGGTCAGCGGCGTTTCAGTGTCCACAAGCTGACGGTCTGCAAAGCTGGCGAAAGCCCAGTCCAGCAGCTCGGAAGCTTCCTTGTAAATGTTGTCGAGGTCGGAGCCGAGGATGACCAGCCCGTAGGTGTGGCCGCCTTTCTGGGCAAAGGTGACGTAGCAGCGGCCCGCCAGCGTGGTGAAGCCGGTCTTCATGCCGCGGATGTAGTCACGGTAGTAGGGGTACTCCGGGTTCAGCATCAGGTTGGTGGAGGTGATGGTCCGCTCGTTCTGGTGCAGGTTGGTGGCCGGGAGGGTGTAGCTCAGGGTGTTGGCGGCCTTCATGTAGGTCTCGTTGGCGGCACAGGCCGATGCGATGAGGGCGAGGTCATGGGCCGAGGAGACGTTGCCGTAGTCATACAGGCCGTGCACGCAGGTAAAGCTGGTGGAGGTGCAGCCCAGCTCCTGCGCCTTCTGGTTCATCATGGCCACAAAGTTGGGCAGACTGCCGTCCGCCACGTCGCTGGCGATGACGCTGGCGGCGTCGTTGGCACTGGCGACCAGAAGCCCGTACAGCAGGTCGATGCGGCGCACCGTCTCGCCGATGCGGAGGTTCATGGTGCTGCCATTGGCGTTCTGGATGTCCTTGAACTCCTGCGTCAGGCTGGTGGGGATGGTGATCTCCGCGTTCAGATCCTTGCCGCTTTCGAGGAAGAGCAGGGCCGTCATCATCTTGGTCAGGCTGGCGATGTAGCGCTGCTGGTCGATGTTTTGTTCCAAGATGGGCTTGTCGATGTCCGCGTTGAACAGGTAGACCGATTCGCCCTCATTGGCGGTCTGGATGGGCATCTCGTACACGGCCAGACCCGGCAGTGCAGCCGAGACGGCCAGCACAGCCGTCAGCAGCAGGGCAGCGGCCCGGCGGAAGAAGGTGTTTTTTTGCATGAGCATATCCTCCCAAAAGATTCAGATCATCCCAGCAGTTTCTGCCAGAACGAGAACAACGTGTACTTTTCGGGTGCCGGGGCAGTTTCCGCCGGTGCCGGATGGAGTTCCGGGCTGGTGAAGGCCCAGTCGAACAGCTCGGCGGCCTCGCGGAAGATGTTCTGGCTGTTGGAACCCAAGATCACAAGGCCGTAGGTGTGGCCGTCCTGCTGGGCAAAGGTGACGAAGCACCGCCCCGCTTGGGTGGTGAAACCGGTCTTCATCCCGTGGGCGTAGCTGCGGTAATAGGCGCTGGCGGGCTGCAGGAGCTTGTTGGTGGTGGTCACGGTCCGGGCGGGATGCACATTGGTGGCGGGCAGCTCGTAAGCCGTGGCGTCGGCGATCCGCCGATAAGCAGGGTTCGCGTAGCATGCCAGCGCGATCTTGGCCATATCGCGGGCCGTGGAGTAGTTGCCGGTGTCGTAGAGGCCGTGGGCGCAGGTGAACTGGGTGGAGGTGCAGCCCAGCTGAGCCGCGCGGGCATTCATTCGGGCTGCAAAGGCCGCAAGGTCGCCCCCGGCATCGTCGCTGGCGAGGACGCTGGCCGCATCGTTGGCGCTGGGCAGCAGCATGGCGTAGAGCATGTCGATGCGGCGGACGGTCTCCCCCGCCTGTAGGCCGATGGTGTGGCCCCGGTCTGCCTTGATGGCTGCAAACTCCGGTGTCAGGCTGTCCGGGATGGTGATCTCCGCGTTCAGGTCATTTCCGCGCTCGATCACCAGCAGGGCTGTCATCATCTTGGTCAGGCTGGCAACGCAGCGGGGCAGGTCGGGGTTCTGCTCCACAAGGACTTCTCCGGTGTCGGCGTCGAAGAGATAGATCGACTCCTGCGGGTAAGCGGTCTGGATGGGCATGGCGTAAACGGCAAAGCCGGGCAGCGCAGCCGCCGCCGCGATGGCGGCGGTCAGCACCAGCGCCAGCACCCGGCGCGCAAAGGAATGGATGTACATGGTCAAAAGCTCCTTCGGAAGTTCCCGGCTTCCACGATGGGGGTTGAAAAAGAACTATTAAAAGAATACCATAAAAGAAGCAAAAGAGAAAGGTGGTTTTTCAACAATGATCGTTTCCTTTGGTGGAAAAACGCCCCAAGACCGCGGCGCGGCCTTTGTGGCCCCCAATGCCACGGTGCTGGGCGATGTGATTCTGGAAGCCGGTTCGAGCGTTTGGTACGGGGCGGTGCTGCGCGGGGACGACGGCACCCTGACCCTTGGCGAGAATACCAACGTGCAGGATAACGCGGTGCTCCACTGCGACCCCGGCGGGGCCGTGTTGCTGGGCAAAAATGTCACGGTGGGCCACAGCGCCCTTGTCCACGGCTGCACCGTGGGGGACGGCAGCCTCATCGGGATGCACGCCACCCTGCTGAACCACTGCGTCATCGGGAAAAACTGCATCATCGGGGCCGGGGCGCTGGTGCCGGAAGGGATGGTCATCCCGGACGGTTCCGTGGCCGTCGGCGTCCCGGCGCGGGTCATCAAGACCATCTCCGCCGAACAGGCTGCACACAACGTCGAAAATGCGCAGCACTATGTCACGGACGCGAAAAATCACGATGCTGTCATAAAAGTTTCACAAGAATTTACAAGAATGTAATGACTTTTGTTCCGAAATCGGGTATACTATAGAGCACAAGGGAGCGGGGCCGCAACCGTCTCCCTTGCACATGATTCCTCCTCACACCAAAGCAATACCCCAAAAAGCAGGAACCCCCTCCGGTGTACCGCAAGCGCCGGAGGGGGTTCTTGTTTTTCTTGATAAAGGATTCCGAATAAACCTCGCCCTTCGGGAGAGGTGGCATCGCGCAGCGATGACGGAGAGGGTGATGCCGCTTACACCGCCCCGTAAATGCCGTGGACGGAGACTTCGCCGGTGAAGACGTGCTCTTCGCCGCTGTCCGTGCGGACGACGAGGCGGCCCTCTTCGTCCACGTCGATGGCTTCGCCCGCGCCCTGCCCGCCGCCCGGCAGGTCAAAGGTCACGCGGCGGCCGATGTTGACACAGGCGGCCTTGTATTCCTCCCGGAAGGGGGCAAACCCCTCCCGCGCGAAGACGTACATCGGGCGGTCGAAGCCGAAATCGGTCAGGCCCTCGGCCAGCCACTGCGGGTCGGCGGCGAGATCAACGGCTGCTCCCTGCAGCGCCAGCGAGGTGCCGTGGGGTAGGTCCGCCGCGTCAAAATAGCTCTGGGGCTGGGCCAGATTGATGCCGATGCCGCACAGAATGCCCCGGCCCTGCTGCTCGTAGCCGTAGGAGACGGATTCGCACAGGATGCCGACGATCTTCTTGCCGTTCAGCAAAAGGTCGTTGGGCCACTTGATCTGGCAGTCCACGCCGTAGCGCAGCTTGAGCTGGTTGCGCACGGCAAGGCTTGCCAGCAGCGGCAAGGTGGCGGGCTGCGCCAGCGGCTCCCGGATGGCGACGGTGTAGTACAGCGCCTTGCCCTCCGCATTGACCCAGCTGCGGCCCAGCCGCCCCCGGCCGGCGGTCTGGTTGGTGGTGTAGACCGCGCCCACCGGGCCGAATTCCTCGAAATGCTCTTTCACATAGGCGTTGGTGCTGCCGCATTCGGGCAGATAACGCACCTCGTTGATGCTCATAGATGTGGTACCTCTTTGTGTTCGTGGGAGATGATCTTCCCTTGGTCCAGCGTCAGCACACCGTAGGTGTTGGGGCCGGTATAACACCGGCCGCAGGAGCCGGGGTTGAACAAAAACACCTTGCCGCGCTGCTCGGCCACCGGGATATGGGTGTGGCCGAACAGGGCCACCTCGGCCCCGCGGGCGGCGGCGGCATCGGTGAGCGTATCCAGATCGTATTTTACGCCATACATATGGCCGTGGGTATAGAAGACGACGACCTGATCGAAGGCGGCCAGACCGTCCAGAGGCTCCAGCGCGCCAAAATCGCAGTTTCCGGCCACCGCATAGACCTTCATTTTCGGGTAGAGCGTCAGGGCCTCTTCCAGATCGCGCAGACCGTCGCCGAGAAAGATCACGGCGGTCGCGTCGCTTTCCGCATGGAGAATGCGCTCGACAGCTCCGGTGCTGTTGTGGCTGTCACTCAGGATCAAAAGTTTCGTCACGGGACAACGTCCTCCTAAAATTTAGTTATTCTGCATGGCCAGCATCTGCTTGTAGACCTCGCTCTTGGAATACGGGGTCCCCTGCGCGGCGGCTTTGGCGGCGGCGGTGGGGCCGTAACCCTCGCTTGTCAGGTCTAAGGCGCGCTGGGCGGCCTGTTCCAGCGTCAGGCTCTCTTCGGTCTCGGCGGCGGGTGCCCCGGCCATGACCAGCACATACTCGCCGCGGGGCTCATTTTCGGCGTAGTGGGTCTGTGCCTCGCCGAGGGTGGTCTTCCAGATCTCCTCGTGGAGCTTGGTCAGCTCGCGGCAGAGGGTGATGCTCCGCTCAGTGCCGAAGGCCGTCACCAGATCGTCCAGCGTGGTGCGCAGTTTGTGCGGCGCTTCGTAGAAAATGACCGTCCGCTTCTCGCCCTGCAATTCGGCCAAGCGCTCCCGCTTCTGCTTTTTGTTCACGGGCAGGAAGCCCTCGAACACCCAGCGGGAGGTGTCCTGCCCCGAAACCGCCAGCGCCGTGACACAGGCCGAGGCGGCGGGCACCGGCACGACCTTGATGCCGCGGGCCAGCGCATCCCGGACGATGACCTCGCCGGGGTCGGAGACGCAGGGCATTCCGGCGTCTGAGCAAAGGGCGCAGTTCTCCCCCGCCTCGATGCGGCGCAGGATGCCTTCGCCTTTTTGCAAAGCGTGCTCGTAGTAGCTGACCATCGGCTTTTTCAGGCCGAGGAAGTTCAGCAGCTTCATGGTCACGCGGGTGTCCTCGGCGGCGATGAAGTCCGCCGCACCAAAGGTCGCCGCCACCCGCGGCGGCATGTCGTCCAAGTTGCCGATGGGCGTTGCGACGATATATAACGTACCAGCCATACAGACCTCCCAATTTTAGTTGTTCCCGTACAGGGCCGCCCCCGCCGAGATGAGCACATCCGGTTGGATGCGCAGCCCGGTCTTGCGGTTTTTCTGCGCCTCCACCAAAAAGAGCCACGGGGCCGCGTCGGGCTTGTTCTTCACAAAGGCGAGGCGCTTGGGCTCCAAGCGGTTGGCCCGCAGCACGGCCAGCACCTCGGCCAGCCGTTCGGGCCGGTGGCAGAGCGCGAGCCGCCCGCCGTCCTTGAGCAGCCGGAAACCGCAGCGGCAGACATCCTCCAGCGTGCAGTCGGTCTCGTGCCGCGCTGCGGCGCGGGCGGGGTCGCTGCTCTGGAACCCGGCAGTAAAGTAGGGCGGGTTGCAGGCGCAGACATCGAAGCTGCCCTCCCCCGCCCGGTAGGTGCGCAGGTCGGCGCAGACGGGGGTGATGTGGTCGATGCCCTGTGCGGCCAGTGCCTCACGCAGGAGGCTGCTTGCCTCCGGCTGGAGCTCCACGGCGGCGCATTCGCCCCGGTGGCCCCGGTCGTGCCACTCCAAGCTGACGATGCCGCAGCCGGAACACAGGTCCACGGCCTTCTGACTGCGCTTTGGCTCCGTGAACCGGGCCAGCAGCAGCGCGTCCGACCCGAAGCGGTGGGCCGCCGAACAAAAGACTTCTGTTTTATTATACAAAATCTCGGTGGAATGTTCCATATCTGTGCCGTGAATCCTTTACCAAAATATCGGGCCGGAATCTCCGGGAAAATTGTGCAGGGCGGAAAACTGCCCGCAAACAAAAAGCAGCAGACCCGCTTTGAACAGGTCTGCTGCTTTTGATGCGTTTTTACGGATATCGCCGTGAAATTATTCAGCGGTGATAGCACCGGTGGGGCAAGCGCCCTCGCAAGCGCCGCAATCGATGCAAGCGTCTGCATTCACAACTGCAACACCGTTCTCAACGGTGACAGCACCAACGGGGCAAGCGCCCTCGCAAGCGCCGCAGCCAACACATGCGTCAGAAACCTTGTGTGCCATAATAAAACTCTCCTTTATTTCCCGTGCCAATGTTTAGGAGAAGCCTGCCCTCGCACGGTGCCAGCAAGCTGCTCCGGAATTCATCCTTGTCTGCATTCTAACAAACCAAAAATGAAAAGGCAAGACTAACCGTACCGCCGTAAAGGGCTTTTTTTATTTTTTGTTGGGTTGCACAAAAGCAACGGCTAACTTTACGGGAAAATTGAGGGAGATTTTTAGCGAAAATCACGAAGCACGGTTAGTTTTATAATACTAACCACTGTGATTTCCCACCATTTTTCTGGGAATTATTTCGCCTTTTTGGGGCAGTTTCCACAGCCGGCGGGGTTACCGTCGGCGTCCGCTGCAGCCACCACAGGGGCGGGGTTGCGCACGCCGGAATAGTCGTCGTCCGGGTCGGGGCGGCGGGGGGCGCGCTTGCCGCCGCTGACATACTCGCACACGCCGACCTTGTAGTACCGGGGGGTCAGGGCTTCGGAGCCGCAGCGCACCCGCAGGTAGCCGGAAACGGGGTTCACTTCCAGCACGGTGCCGAGACCGTCCGGGGTGCGGACGGTGCTGCCCACCATGGGCATGATGCTGTTGAGGTACTCGTAGGCGCTTTCCTCATAGGCGAGGCAGCACATCAGGCGGCCGCACGCGCCGCTGATCTTGGTGGGGTTCAGGGAGAGGCCCTGCTCCTTGGCCATCTTGATGGAAACGGGCTGGAAGTCCTTCAAAAAGCGGGAGCAGCAGAAGGGCTGGCCGCAGATGCCGAGGCCGCCGATCATCTTGCTCTCGTCGCGCACGCCGATCTGGCGCAGCTCGATGCGGGTGTGGAAGATGCCGGCCAGATCCTTGACCAGCTCGCGGAAGTCCACGCGGCCGTCGGCGGTGAAGTAGAACATGATCTTGGAGCGGTCGAGGGTATATTCGGCCTCCACCAGCTTCATTTCCAGCCCGTGCCGGGCGATGCACTCCTGACAGGTGTGGTAAGCCCGCTTTTCATCCTCGCGGTTCTGGCGCATCCGGCGCACATCCACGCTGTCGGCTATCCGAGTGATGGGCTTGAGGGCCTTGGGTACGGCGGCATCCGTCACTTCCTTGACGCCCTGCACCACCTCGCCGCACTCGATGCCGCGGGCAGTCTCGACGATGACGTGATCGCCGGTTTTGATCTCGGCCCCGGCGGGGTCGAAGTAATAGCTTTTTCCGTTTTCCTTGAAACGGACAGAGATCACTTTTTTCATAGTTTTCCTCGTACTATTCCGATAAACACTCAAAAATTTGAGCCTATAAATCCATTCTATCAAATAGTATAACATAATCCCGAAAATATTTCCACGGAATTGCAACAATCTTCGGCCCTGAACCGTATCTCCGGTGAAAACTGACTAAATTTTGCAAAAGATTCACCCGGCACTCTTGCAACCCCTCTGACCTCGTGTATAATAGGAATCATGGAAAACTCGCCCTTTTGAGGGCGCTTGCCGTGGAGCGCACGGCAAAAAGTAAGGAAATGGTAGGATATAATGGGAAAATTCAGTGTCAAAAAACCGTTCACGGTTCTGGTAGCTGTCATCATGGTGCTGATGCTGGGCTTCGTGTCCATCAGCAACATGCAGACCAACCTCTTACCGGACGTGAACACGCCGTACCTGATGGTGGTCACGGTGTATCCCGGTGCGAGCCCGGAGCGCGTGGAGAGCGAAGTCTCTGACGTCATGGAAAACGCGCTGGGCACCGTGGCAGGTGTGGAATCCATCACGGCCACCTCTGCGGAGAATTACAGCCTTCTGCTGATGCACTTCGCCGAGGGTACGGATATGAACAGCGCCTTGGTCAAGGTGTCGAACAAGGTGGACCAGACCACCTCCAGTCTGCCCAGCAGCTGTCTGTCGCCTTCGATCATTGAATACAGCCTGAACATGAACGCCTTTATGACCGTGGCCGTCAGCCGCGAGGGCAGCGATGTGTACGACCTGTCGGATTTCGTCAGCGATACCCTCGTGCCCTATGTGGAGCGCAAGGGCGGCGTGTCCAGCGTGTCCGCCAACGGCCTGATCGAGAAGATGGTGCAGGTCCAGCTCAGTCAGGAGAAGGTGGACGCCATCAACGAACGGCTGCTGGAAGTCATCGACGCCCGACTGGCCGATGCGCGGGCTCAGCTCGACGCCGCTGAGGCCCAGATCGAAGTCGGCCGTGCGGAGTACAACCGCCAGTTCAAGAACTTCAATAAGACTGTTTCCAACACCGTGATGCAGCAGTACAGCGGCGAGGTCGGCAATACGGTGGAGACCGTCCGCAAACAGGCACAGGCCCTGCTGGACAGCGTCAACCAGCTCATCGCCGTGGTGCAGGAGCCGGAGATCCAACAGGCCCTGATCGACGTCCGGGACGGCTTGCAGCGCGTCATGGACAAGTTCAACGAGACGGGCATGAAGGACATCGACTCCCTGATCGAGATCGTGGCCGAGCTGCGCGAGATCACCGATAAGCTGACCACCGCCTTGCAGCAATTGCAGGAGCGCCTGAACACGGAGACCGGCACCGAGGGCAGCACCGCCACCGATCTGGTCGATGATCTGCAGGTGCAGCAGAGCCTGAGCACCGTTTACAACACCCTGAACGATGTCATTAAGGCTATGGACGATGTCCCCGGCCTGATGAGCACCTTCTCGGACGCCTTGGGCACCTATTCCCAGCAGCAGCTGGAAGCCTATATGAAGTTCACCGAGGCCCGCGAGACGCTGAACGAGTACGAAAAGCAGCTCGAAACCGCAAAGCAGACCTATGAGGACGCCAAGGAGAAGGCCATGGCCAGCTCCGACGTCTCCAAGATGCTGGATATCGACACGCTGGCGCAGCTCATCTACGCCCAGAACTTCTCGATGCCCGCCGGTTACGTCAAGGATTCCAGCGGCAAATCGTGGCTGCTGAAGGTTGGCGAGGAGTACGACAGCATCGACGATATCTCCGGTGCCCTGCTGCTCCATGTGG
>OLOH01001766.1_pt1 | contig 11658 bp, 10 predicted proteins | sample 1673221 | NCBI WGS metagenome assembly OLOH01 (sample SAMEA3136767, study PRJEB25190) | human gut metagenome
AGCGAACAGGAATTCCAATCGATGCTAAAGTCAGCAGCCAGCTGCTGATCAATATTTTCGAACACAATACGCCGCTGCACGACGGAGCCGTGATTGTACGGAACAACCGTGTCACGGCAGCAACATGTTACCTGCCGCTGTCCGACAACATGGATCTGAACAAGAATCTTGGAACACGCCACCGTGCAGGTGTCGGCATCAGTGAGGTGACGGATTCCTTTACGATTATTGTCTCCGAGGAAACCGGAAATGTGTCGTATGCTTCCGGCGGAGAACTCCACACGGCAGTAACACCGAGCGACCTTCGGGACCAGCTTCACAAAATCCAGAAGCTCGCGAAAAAACCGGAAGAGAAGAAAGGATGGCATATCCACGGAATGCGTCAGAAAGTGGAGGGAGAGAAGAAATGAAAAAGAAAATTCTGAAAAAGCTTCTGAACAATCTCCCTTTGAAAATTCTTTCTATCCTGATTGCCATTGTAATCTGGTACGTTGTGGTCAGTGTGAATGACCCGATTGTGAAAGAGCGCTTTGATGTCCCCGTGCAGGTGACCAATGAAGCCTACATCGCAGCCGGAAAGAAAACATACCAGATTGAGGAGGAATACCAGACGGTCACAGTTACTGTCACGGATAACAACTCGGTTGTCAGCCGGCTGAAAGCATCGGATATCACCGTCACGGCCGATCTGACCCAGATTGTGACGATGGATACAAACCCGGTTTATGTGCCGATTAAGGCAACGTGCTCCATGGTAAAACAGGAAAAACTGAGCACAGTGACAGCAACGATCCCTGTGGAAATCGAGGATGTGGACAGCGAAAAATTCCCGATCACAATTGACGCAGGAAATACGAAACCGGCAAAAGATTACGAAGTGGGAACGATGACTTCCGATCCGGAGAGCATCACCATTTCCGGCCCGACGTCCCTGATCAATAAGATCAGCAGTGTGGTGGCAAAAGTAGATGTAACCAATATGCGGAACTCCGGAACCGTCACGGCGGATCTGATGATTATTGATAAAAACCAGGATGAGATGCCGGAATCCCAGATGGAATTTTTAAATTTCGACAGCGGCTCCCCGCAGGTGGATGTGGATATTGAACTGTGGCGCCGTGTATCCGGTATTAAGCTGAGTGCACTGTACAGCGGAACTCCGGCAGACGGCTATCAGATTAAAAATATCTATACCACACCGGAGGAAATCACCGTTGCCGGATCCGAGGAGGCACTTGCAAAGCTGGCGGATGAAGGCAATACGATTGAAATTCCGGAAGACTATACCTCCGTTGCAGGACAGCGCTCCGATGTGGAGACGACGGTTGACTTAAGCGATGTTCTCGCCGATGTGACAGATCTGAAAGTATCCTCCAGTTCGTCTGCATCCGTTACCGTTCACGTAACGGTTATGCCGAATGAGAGCAGGGAATTTGAACTTGATGTCGATCAGATCGAGACGAGCAATCTTCAGTCCACTTATACCGTTCTGTATGATCAGACACAGCTTGCAATCCGCATTAAAGCATCGGACAAAAATCTGGCCAAATTAGATACTTCCCAGATCAACGCATCCGTAGATCTGAATGGAATGGGTGTCGGGGATTACGAGGTACCGGTAAAAATCACACTGCCGGATGGCTATGAGCTCGTAGACAGTGTCAAGACAACGATTCATATCAAAGAAAAAGCAGTAGCAAATAAAACGACAGGAACAAATTAGGAGGGAAACCAATGGTAAGCGGAAAAGTGACCGTGAAAAATCCAACCGGCCTTCATCTTCGCCCGGCCGGAACCCTGTGCAAACAGGCAATGCAGTTTAAATCATCTATTACATTCCACTACGGAGATGGAAATACAGCAAATGCAAAGAGCGTCTTAAGCGTCCTTGGCGCATGCGTCAAATGCGGAGACGAAATTGAGCTGTTCTGCGAGGGAGAGGACGAGGAGGAAGCTCTGCAGTTCCTTGTCAATTCCATCCGGACGGGACTTGGGGAAGAACTGTAAGGAGAAAGAACAATGAAGAAATATGATTATGTTCTGGTTGGCGCCGGTCTGTATTCCGGAGTGATCGCTTATCTTGCCGGTCAGGCAGGGAAAAACTGTCTTGTACTGGAACGAAGAGATCATACAGGCGGAAATATTTACTGTGAAGAAATCGAGGGAATTCATGTACACAAGTATGGAGCGCATATTTTCCATACTTCGAATAAAGAGGTGTGGCAGTTTGTCAATTCGCTGGCAGAATTCAACCGTTATACAAACTCGCCGATTGCCAACTACAAAGGCGAAATTTATAATATGCCGTTCAATATGAATACCTTCAGTAAAATGTGGGGAATCCGCACACCGGAAGAGGCGAAAACAATCATCGAAGAGCAGAGAAAAGCTGTTCCGGGAGAGCCGAAAAATCTGGAAGAGCAGGCGATCTCTCTGGTTGGAACAGATATTTATGAGAAACTGATCAAGGGTTACACACAGAAACAGTGGGGACGTCCGTGTACAGAGCTTCCGTCATTTATCATCCGCCGTCTGCCGGTGCGTCTGACTTTTGATAACAACTACTTCAATGCGTTGTATCAGGGAATCCCGGTAGGTGGTTACACAAAGATGGTTGCCAATATGCTTGAAGGTATCGAGGTAGAACTTGGTGTGGATTATCTTGAGAAGAAAGAGTATTATGACAGTCTGGGAGAAAAAATCGTATATACCGGACCGATTGATGCATATTTTGCATATGAACTGGGTACGCTGGAGTACCGTTCGGTACGATTCGAGACAGAGGTACTGGACAAACCGAATTTCCAGGGAAATGCAGCTGTGAACTACACAGATGCAGAGACTCCATGGACACGAATCATCGAACATAAATGGTTTGAGTTCGGAAAAGATGAGAATGGTCAGGAACTTCCGAGGACAGTCATCAGCCGGGAATACAGCTCCGAGTGGAAGCCGGGCGATGAACCTTATTATCCGGTCAATGATGAAAAGAACGGAAAACTCTATGAAGAATATAAGAAACTTGCTGAGAAAGAAAATGATGTGATTTTCGGCGGTAGACTGGGTGAATATAAGTATTATGATATGGATGCGGTGATCGCAGCGGCACTGGATATGAGTGAGAGAGAGCTGGGATAATTGCATTCTGGTTATGACAGACATTTATGTATAAATATCTGAGGAAAACTAAAAACAGTGTAGTACAATGTTTGATTTCAAACCGTACTACACTGTTTTTAGCTAAACAATATATCATTTGCGTCGATAATCAGACACACTCTAGAACTCAATCTCCTTCAAATACCGTGCCACAGCATCCTGCCAGGTAGGAAGCGGCTCGAATCCGTTTTCTACGAGTTTGGATTTGTCCAGGCGGCTGTTGAACGGGCGTTTTGCTTTGGATACGCCGTATTCAGCAGTGGTAACCGGAGCGACGGACACGCGGTCTTCGGAATACTCCTCACGTCCCATTGCGACAGCCTGACGGAAGATTTCTTTTGTGAAATCATACCAGCTGATATAGCCGCCCTCGTTGGTTGCGTGATAATAACCGTATTTCTCTGTCTCGATCATGTCGACCAGCAGTCGTGCCAGATCGTAGGTATAGGTAGGAGTACCGATCTGATCGGAAACAACGGTCAGCTTGTCGTGTGTTTTTGCTACGTTCAGCATGGTTTTGATAAAGTTTTTTCCGTTCTTACCGAATACCCATGCGATACGCACGATAAAATATTTATCCAGAGTGGAAGATACCGCAAGTTCTCCGTCCAGTTTGGTCTGTCCGTATACATTTAACGGTTTGTAATCCTTGCAGTCCGGCTGCCACGGTTCGGTTCCCTGTCCGTCAAATACATAGTCGGTGGAAATGTAAACCATTTTTGCATCCAGTTCCTTGCAGACAGAAGCGATATTAGCAGTTCCATCTACGTTAATGGCCTTTACTTTTGCCTGTTTGTCTTCATCCTCTGCCAGATCAACAGCAGTCCATGCAGCGCAGTGAACGACAACATCCGGGTTGATCTCGGTAAGGGTCTTACAAACAGCTTCTTTGTCTGTGATATCCATGGCAACGTAAGGCATGGATGTGACCGGGCTTTCGTCCTGTACACCGCTGTAGGAAGGAGCGATATCACTTCCGATTCCTTCATAACCTCTTTTTGCCAGTTCATTCATCACATCGTGTCCCAGCTGTCCGGCAACACCTGTTACAAATACTTTCATATTGTTCTCTCCATAATCTATCTGCCGTAGCTGCGAAGCTAGTACAGCGAATATTAAGTAACCGCCATATTGACTTGTCTGATTTTTCATCTGCTGCGTTGTCGTCAATCGTCGTAGCCACCGCTACGCCTCATTCCTCCGCCTTGCAGATGAAGAAATCATCCTGCGTCAATATAGCAGAAACTTAATTTTCGCTGTACTAAGAGCTGCACCAGCAGAGAAATGGAGAGTTCGTTATGGCAAAAGTAGATTACGCTACATTAAAAAAAGGTGGTTTCATGAGACAGAAGCAGAAAAATAATTTTTCTCTTCGTCTTGCCTGTGTAGGCGGTACACTTACCGCAGAAAACCTTAAGAAGATCGCAGAAGTAGCTGAGAAATACGGTGACGGATATGTACATCTTACTTCTAGACAGGGAGTTGAGATCCCGTTCATTAAATTAGATGATATTGATGATGTAAAGGATGATCTTGCAGAAGGCGGATGCAAGCCTGGTGTCTGCGGACCGAGAGTCCGTACAGTTACAGCCTGCCAGGGCAACGCTGTCTGTCCAAGCGGAAATATCAACAGCTATGACATTGCAGTGAAATTAAATGAGAGATATTTCGGAAGAGAGCTTCCTCATAAATTTAAATTCGGTGTTACCGGATGCCAGAACAACTGTCTGAAGGCAGAGGAGAATGATGTAGGGATCAAGGGAGCGGCTGAGGTCAGCTGGAAAGAGGACGCATGTATCCACTGTGGTGTCTGCGAAAAGGCCTGCAGAGAAAACGCTATCTCCTTTGAGGATGACAAGCTGGTGATCGACACAGAGAAATGCAACTACTGCGGCAGATGTGCAAAATCCTGTCCGGTGGATGCATGGGATGTAAACGAAGCATATATCGTTTCCTTTGGCGGAACGTTTGGAAATCACATCAGCAAGGGACAGGAATTCCTTCCGCTGATCACCTCTGAGGAGCAGCTTTTCAGAGTGACCGATGCAGCGATCCAGTTCTTTGATGATCATGCAAATCCGGGAGAGCGTTTTAAATTTACCATCGACCGGGTAGGCGCTGAAAAACTTCAGGAAGTTTTGAAAGGAGCATACAATGGCTGATATTAAGATTGATGATACCGTAGATATTACCGATGTGGTCTGCCCGGTAACCTTTGTAAAAGCAAAGGTAGCACTTGAGGAGCTGGATGACGGACAGATCCTGGCGATCAAAATGAACGATGGCGAGCCGGTACAGAATGTGCCGAGAAGCGTGAAGGAAGAAGGACATCAGATCCTGAAGCTCGAGGACAACGAAGACGGAACTTATACACTGATCGTAAGAAAAGTTGAAGAATAGGAGAACAGAGAAATGACAATCACAGTTGCAGGAAATAAAAAAGAGTACGAAGACGGACTGAAGCTTACAGAGCTTATTGAGAAAGAGGATATTGAAAGTCCTGAGTATGTAACCGTAACTATCAACGATGAATTCATCAGCAAGGCAGACGTTCCGGAAACAGAGGTAAAGGATGGCGACGTTGTTGAGTTCCTGTACTACATGGGAGGAGGCGCAAGATAATGGCTTTTACAAATGAGCAGCTTGAGCGGTACTCCCGCCACATCATCCTGAAAGAGGTTGGAGTAAAAGGTCAGAAAAAGCTTCTGAATGCCAAGGTTCTGATCATCGGAGCCGGCGGACTTGGAGCACCGGCAGCCCTTTACCTTGCAGCAGCAGGTGTGGGAACCATCGGGATCGCGGATGCAGATGAGGTAGATCTTTCCAATCTTCAGCGACAGGTCATCCACACAACTGCAGATGTCGGCAAACTGAAGGTAGAGTCTGCGGCTGAGACCATGAAAGCAATCAACCCGGACGTTACTGTAAATACATATCATACCTTTGTAGATTCCAGTAACATCATGGATCTGATCAAAGATTATGATTTCATTCTTGACGGAACAGACAACTTTCCTGCAAAATTCCTGATCAACGATGCCTGTGTAATGGCTGAGAAACCGTTTTCACATGCAGGGATCATCCGTTTCCAGGGACAGCTGATGACTTACGTTCCGGGACAGGGCCCATGCTACAGATGTGCGTTCCAGAGCCCGCCGCCAAAGGATGCCGTACCGACCTGTAAGCAGGCTGGCGTGATCGGAGCCATGGGCGGAGTGATCGGAAGCCTTCAGGCAATGGAAGCGATCAAGTACATCATCGGACAGGGTGATCTTCTTACAGGAAGACTTCTTACCTACGATGCGCTGAAGATGACATTCCGTACCGTGAAGCTTCCGAAGAATCATCATTGCCCGGTATGCGGCGATGATCCGACGATCACAGAACTGATCGATTATGAGCAGGCTGTGTGTGAGCTGAAGCATTAATAAACACTGATCACAGAAACGAAAAGGTGTCTGCTGGTGCAGATACTGTAAATAAGTATAGAAACCCATTGGAGGCCACGAAATGCTGAAATTAAAAAAAGAAGATTACGAGAAAATATTAGACCACTGCAGAAAAGGACTTCCCAATGAGTCCTGCGGCCTTCTGGGCGGGACCATTGAGGACGATGTAAAAACCATCGAGAAGGTGTATCTGCTGACAAATATCGATGAAAGCAACGAACACTTTTCCATGGATCCGAAGGAACAGCTGAGCGCGATCAAGGATATCCGTCAGAACGGATATCAGATGATCGGAAACTTTCATTCTCATCCGGAGTCTCCGTCAAGGCCTTCCGAAGAAGATAAACGACTTGCATTTGACCCGAACATCGAATATCTGATCCTCTCCCTTATGGATGCAGAAAATCCGGTGTTGAAGGCCTTTGGTGTAGATAAAGAGAAAAATGTAACTGTACATGAGCTTCAGATAACAGAGTGATGAGTATGAAAAACAGATTAAACACAAAGGAAATTACAACAGATGTGCTGATCATAGGTGGAGGTACCGCAGGCTGCTATGCGGCGCTGGTTCTCTCAGAACAGAAAGCCGGCAGGGTACTGATCGCAGAAAAAGCAAATATCAGACGAAGCGGCTGTCTGGCAGCAGGTGTTAATGCAATCAATGCCTACATTGTAAAAGGCCGCAAGCCGCAGGATTATGTAGATTATGCAACAAAGGATGCCGCCGGGATCGTAAGGCAGGACCTTCTTCTTACAGCAGCGGAGAATTTCAACGAAGTTACTGCAAAGATGGAAAAGCTTGGGCTTGTGATCCTGAAGGATGAAAATGGTGATTATGTAGCCAGAGGAAACCGTAACATCAAGATCAACGGTGAAAATTTTAAACCACTTCTTGCTGATGCAGTTCATAAAGCTGAGAACGTAGACGTTCTGAATTATGTAAATATCACAGACCTTCTTGTAAAAGACGGACAGGTTTACGGAGCGGTTGGTTTCTCTATTATGGAAGAAACCGCATACATTATCCGGGCAAAGGCAGTTCTTGCTGCAACAGGCGGAGCGGCCGGACTTTATAAGCCGAACAATCCGGGATTTTCCAGACATAAGATGTGGTATCCGCCGTTTAACACAGGTGCCGGATATGCAATGGGAATCCTGGCAGGTGCGGAGATGACGTCCTTTGAGATGCGTTTTATCGCACTTCGCTGCAAGGATACCATTGCTCCTACGGGAACCATCGCACAGGGTGTCGGCGCAAAACAGATCAATGCAGCTGGCGAGATCTATGAGACAAAATACGGACTGACCACAAGCGAGAGAGTTTACGGAACAGTTCGGGAAAATCAGCTTGGCCACGGCCCGTGTTACCTGAAGACTACAGGGATCACGAAGGAACAGGATGAAGATCTTCTGAAGGCTTATCTCAACATGGCACCGAGCCAGACTCTGAAATGGATCGAAAGCGGAAAGAGCCCCAGCGAGCAGGATGTGGAGATCCAGGGAACAGAGCCGTATATCGTAGGCGGTCATACAGCCAGCGGCTACTGGGTAAATACAGGCCGTGAGACTACTGTGAAAGGTCTTTATGCAGCAGGTGATGTTGCAGGCGGATGTCCCCAGAAATATGTAACAGGGGCACTTGCAGAAGGAAAACTTGCAGCACTGGATATGGTGAAACAGTTTTCCGCAGGATCTCTGAAAGAAGCGGATATTACCACAGAAGCGGAGATCAAAGTTCAGGAAGAAAAAATCCTTTCTCAGTACGAAAAGTTCCGTAATGAGGATGCACCGGCATTTTCCGTTGAGGAGCTTGAGGAAGCCATGCAGAAAGTCATGGATGAGTATGCGGGAGGAATTGCTTCCAATTATCAGTTCAATGAGAAACAGCTTGACCTTGCAGATGAAAAAATCCTCAAGCTTCAGGCCCTTGCCGAAAAAACAGCGGCAGCAGATATGCATGAGCTGATGTTTGCATACGAACTTCGTGAGCGTCTCATTGTGTGCCGTTCACTGATCGCTCATCTGAAAAACCGAAAAGAGACCAGATGGCATTCTTTCAACGAAAATCTGGATCATCCGGAAACTGATGAGAAATTTTATAAATATGTAAATTCGAAACTGGAAAACGGCGAGATCAAGATCATTTTCCGTGACATTGTAAAGGAGGACACATATGAGCATACGAATTGATCAGAAAAAATGTGTTGGCTGCAGAAAGTGCAGTGAAGTATGTCCGGGAACCCTGATCGTCATGGAAAACAAAAAAGCCGTGATGAAATATCCGAAAAACTGCTGGGGCTGCGTTTCCTGTGTAAAGGAATGTAAAGCCGGTGCCATCGACTTTTTCCTTGGTGCGGATATCGGCGGGAACGGAAGTATCATGAATGTAAAAAGCGAAGGGGATATCCTTCATTGGATCATTACAAAAACGGACGGTTCTACATCCGTGATCGATGTGGATCGACGGAATTCGAATAAATATTAGACCAGAAGATAAGCGCTGCCGGTTCTGGCGGCCGGAACAGGAGGATGAGATCAGATATGAGTGGATTATCACATTTGGATGAGCTGGAAGCAGAGGCAATTTATATCATCCGTGAAGTTGCAGCAGAGTGCGAGAAGCCGGTAATGCTTTATTCTATAGGAAAAGACAGTTCTGTAATGCTTCATCTTGCAATGAAGGCTTTTTATCCGGAGAAACCGCCATTTCCGTTTCTTCACGTAAATACAACATGGAAATTTAAAGAGATGATAGAGTTTCGTGACAAAACCGCGAAGGATCTGGGAATCGAAATGCTTGAGTACATTAATCAGGATGGTTTGAAGCAGGGTATCAATCCTTTTGACAGCGGCTCCGCATACACAGATATCATGAAAACGCAAGCACTGAAGCAGGCTCTTAAGAAATATGGTTTCACAGCTGCTTTTGGCGGCGGTCGTCGTGACGAGGAGAAAAGCCGTGCAAAAGAGCGTATCTTCTCCTTCCGTAATGCAGAGCAGGCCTGGGATCCGAAGAACCAGCGTCCGGAGATGTGGAAGCTTTATAATACGGAGATCAATAAGGGCGAAAGCATCCGTGTTTTCCCGATTTCCAACTGGACTGAGACTGATATCTGGCAGTACATTAAGAGAGAAAATATCCCGATCGTTCCGCTGTATTTTGCAAAAGAGCGTCCGGTTGTATACAGAGACGGCAACATTATCATGGTGGATGACGACAGAATGCGTCTGAACTCGGGTGAGGAGCCGCAGATGAAAAAGGTCCGTTTCCGTACTCTCGGATGCTATCCTCTGACAGGCGGTATCGAGTCTGATGCGGAGACACTGGACGAGATCATTGACGAGACCTTAAGCTCTGTGGAATCTGAGAGAACCACACGTGTTATTGATTCCGACGGCGGAGCTGCAAGTATGGAAAAAAGAAAGAGAGAGGGGTACTTCTAGGATGAGCGGATTACTGAAATTTATCACTTGCGGAAGTGTAGATGATGGAAAGTCTACACTGATCGGCCATATTCTTTATGATTCCAAGCTTTTATATGCAGACCAGGAAAAAGCCCTTCTTCTGGACAGCAAGGTGGGTTCCAGAGGTGGTGCCATTGATTATTCTCTTCTTCTGGATGGTCTGATGGCTGAGCGTGAGCAGGGTATCACCATTGATGTTGCATACCGTTATTTTACAACGGATAAGAGAAGTTTTATTGTTGCAGATACTCCTGGTCATGAGGAGTATACAAGAAACATGGCAGTTGGCGCTTCTTTTGCCCAGCTTTCCATTATTCTTGTGGACGCAAAACAGGGTGTTCTGGTGCAGACAAGACGTCATGCGCGTATCTGCGCTCTGATGGGTATCCATCATTTTGTATTTGCTGTTAATAAGATGGATCTTGTTGGTTACAGTGAGAGCCGTTTTAACGAGATCGTGAAGGATATCAATGAGCTTTCTGAGACTCTGGGTCTTCAGGATGTTGTGATCATTCCTGTCAGTGCTACAGAGGGTGATAACGTAACGAAGAAGTCTCCGAATATGCCGTGGTATACGGGCAAAGCTCTTCTGGATCATCTTGAGACTGTGGATGTTTCCGAGGCTGAGAATGTCAGCGAGTTTTATCTGCCTGTTCAGCGTGTTTCCCGTCCAAACCATGAATTTCGCGGTTTCCAGGGCCAGATCGAGAGTGGCCGGGTTCATGTAGGCGATATCATCACAACGCTCCCAAGCAACGAGACAGCGGCTGTTAAGACGATCCTGGTGGGCAGTGACGATCGTGAAGAGGCTGTTGCCGGTCAGGCTGTTACGATTCAGCTGGATAAAGAAGTGGATGTCAGCCGTGGTTGTGTTCTTACCAATAATAATGAGATTCCGGTTGCAAAGGGCTTTGAGGCTACGCTTCTATGGATGGATGATTCCAGGCTTGAAGTGGGCAAGGAGTATCTTGTGAAGCTTGGTACCAAGAAGATCGCAGGTGTGGTTAAGAGTATTGAATATAAGACAGATGTAAATACAGGAGAACACCTGTCTGCAGATACGATTGAGAAGAATGAGATCGCTCTTTGCAAAATCGGTCTTTCTGATAAGGTTGTGCTGGATGAGTTTAAGAGGAATAAGACTCTTGGTGAGCTGATCCTGATCGACCGTGTGAGTCATATGACTTCTGCATGTGGTGTTGTGGAATCGGTTGATACTGAGGGGGAGAAGCCTTATTTCCAGAAGGATGATGTGAAGGTTGGCGGTTATGTTTTTGAGGAGTTTTATTTTAACCTTGAGAATGCGCTGCTTTCCAAGGCGGATAAAGAGGTTAAGACTTATCATGTAGGGGATGTGGTGCCTGTTGAGGGTGACAGCTTTGAGTATCCGGGCTATTTTGATATTGTTTCTCTGGAGGATAGCGCGGCTGTTCTGATTCGTGATAAGAGGGTGCAGGATATTATTCCGCTGGATGAGTATGTGTTTATGGGGCTTCCTGTTGTGGATGAGAGAGGTTTTGCCTTGGAGATCCGCAGTAATGATGATTATCAGATGTTTTTGAGGGAGTTTGAGGCTGCTGATAAT
>OLOH01001767.1_pt1 | contig 11657 bp, 9 predicted proteins | sample 1673221 | NCBI WGS metagenome assembly OLOH01 (sample SAMEA3136767, study PRJEB25190) | human gut metagenome
GGGATCAAGAGGTCGCAGGTTCGAATCCTGTCACCCCGATGACCATAAATAGATATAAAGAATAAATGAAAAAATCCTAATACGCATAAGATATGTTGCTTATTAGGATTTTTTGTTTACTCGTGGAAATATCAAAATTCATATATTAAAACAGTAAAAGGACCAATAGGGTCCTTTTATTTGTCTTTATTGTTTGTTAAAAAAATAAATGCGTATTAACTTTTAGATATGAATCATATACCCATACAGGCATTTTACTTCTAAAAACGTCAATGCTAAGATAAACAGGAAGGACGATGTACTAGTCGATCGGCCGCTGATAGAAATGGCCTTCCAGTTCATTGGTAGGCATACTGTTAATAAATGCCTGCGGATCTGCCTCGCGAACCGCGCGGATGACTGAATTATTCTCATCGCGGGACACAACAGAGTAGACAATCTTATGCTCGCTGTGCTTATGGGCACCTTCACAGTCGATGATAGTGGCACCATGAACAGTGGTATCATAGATCAGCTGCGAGATGGCTTCTGCTTTGTTCGTAACAATAAAAAGAGTCTGTTTCTGATATTGTTTGTAAAGCAGATGCAGTACCTGTGTGGATGTATACTGGAAAATCATGGAATAAAGGGCTTTATCCCAGCCGAAAAGTAATCCGGCGATAGCGAGGATCACGACGTTGAAGCCGAGAATGATATTAAAGGCATCAATGCCCTTTCTGCGGGACAGGAAAATGGAGATAAAATCCATTCCGCCGGTGGTGGCATCACATTTCAGACAAAGGCTGATAGCGAAACCGTTGATCAGACCGCCGAAAATACTGATCAGCAGAATATCGGAGGTGATGGTGTAAGCCGGCAGACTGTCTGTCAGAAAACCGGTGAGGAATATGACAAGACAGGAACAAAGCGTGAATTTTTTGCCGATAAAACGAAAACCGATATAAACAGGAATGGCATTCAGAAGAACGTTGATAGCAGTATAAGGTATTGTTATATGAAGATAACGGTCAAAAATGCTCTGGATTAGCAATGTCAGGCCGTTTGCGCCGCCGGGAAACAGCCCGCCGGTGCGGACGAATGTCCGGATATTGACGGCTATAATGCAGGATGCGATACAGCAGATGATAATTCGTTTGACCTCTTTGGAAACATTCTTGTCCATGTAGGTGCCTCCCTCAAATCTTTTTATGTCCTTAGTATAGACGCAAGCTGTGAGATAGTCAATACAGGAAAGAAAAGTTGACATTCTTTACGGTTATTATGTATAATGGGGCAGAGTGAGCAGAAGATGGGAGGAAATAATGTGAAATGGCAGGATGTTGTAATTAAGAAAGTTTTTTTCTGTATGTTTGATACGACTTTAGAGGTTGTTCCTTATTCAGGTTATGTACCCGGTGATGAGGATGAAATGTACAGATATCTCTGCCAGATGGTCGCAAAATATTATTATCATGAGACATCCAGAAAAGGTTTTATTCATGAAGAATCGGAACTTCAGCAGATTTTGCCGGAGACTGGTGATCAGTTTGAGGCTTTTGTGAATTGTATCTGTGATGAGATTCAGGATCTGATGCATGCGAACCCGGAAATCCAGACAGGGGCAGGTATGTTTGCATGGGTGACGCTGGAAGATCAGGATTATATTACATTTTTTAAGAGTAATTATCAATCCAGATTTTTGGTGGCACAGGATGAGAACAGTGCAGTGAACTGGACGCTGAATCATATGATCTTGCCGGGACCGTCTCCGAAAGTGAATGAATATTTCTATCTGAATTTGAATGATAATCAGGCGCAGGTATCGGATTTTGAGTGCTATATTGACGGATTGAAGCAGAACTATCTGGCGGATCAGGTATTGAAACTGGATTTTAAACCTTCTGAGGCAGTAACGGTGAAGGCGATAGATGATTCTGTTGTAGAAACCATCAAGCACTGTTATGAAGAACAGGCGCCGCAGAAGATTATGGAATATAAGACGATTGTGGCCGATCAGGTCAAAGAGAAGGGGCAGATCATTGTACCGGAACTTGAGGAGGCTGTTTTTAAGGATAATGAGCAGGCGGCGGTCCTTTATCAGGAAGTGGCTGAACAGCAGCAGATTCCAAAGATACCGGTTTATGTCAGCAAGAAGACAGAGCGTAAACTTGGCAAGAAGCAGAAACTGGTAACAGACAGCGGTATTGAGCTTCTGGTGCCTTTGGAATTGCTGAAGGATGAGAGTATATTGGAGTATCATCAGAATGATGACGGGAAGATGTCTATTTTGATCAAAGAAATCGGATTCATCGAGAACAAATAGGAACAGGAGGCAGGAAATGAGACTATTATTGCATATTTGCTGTGCACCCTGTTCGGTGATGTGTATCGAGACGCTGAGAGCGGAAGGCATCGAGCCTACGGGATTCTGGTACAATCCGAACATTCATCCGGTGACAGAATACAAAGCCAGAAAGAATACATTGACGAAGTATGCCGCGGATATTCATTTGCGTCTGATTGTCAAGAATGAGTATGGGCTGCGCAATTTTATCGATCATGTGTATCCGCATTATGAAAGCCGCTGCGGTTATTGCTATTTGTGTCGTTTGGAAGAAACAGCCCGCTTTGCGGCGGAAAACGGCTATGACAGCTTTTCAACAACGCTGCTCATCAGTCCTTATCAGAACCATGAACTGATTATTAAGACAGCACAGGCAATGGCGAAAAAATATCATGTAACATTTTTGTACAGAGACTTTCGTCCGTACTTTAAGGAAGGACAGGAAAAAGCCAGAGCCATGGGGCTGTATATGCAGAAATACTGCGGCTGTGTGTTCAGTGAGGAAGATCGCTTCCTGGACAGGAAGAAGGGTCTGGTGACCATCCAGAAATACAACAACAGAAAAGAGGAAGACGCCGGACATAAAACCGGAGGCGGAAAAGACGACGGAGATCAAGACAGCAGGAAAGAGAAGTCATTGTAGAAATGGAGGCCTGAGTATGCAAATAAAAATAAACGGTCAAACCATTTCACTGGCAGCTCCGGAACCTTTTCTTTCTATATTAAGAAGAGAGAAGATTTATTTTCCGTTATATTGCGGCGGAAGGGGCACCTGCGGAAAATGCAGAATCCGGATAACGGAGGGAAGTTTACCTATAACGACGGAAGACAGACAGTTTTTCAGCGAGGATGAATTGAAGGCTGGATATCGTCTGGGATGCCGGGCTGTGATCACGGCATCATGCGCGATCACCTTTGAGGAAATACAGCGGGAAGACGGCTTTTATGTGCCGCCGGTTCAGCATGCCGAGTTGTTAGTGAGGGAACCAATTCAGCGGCAGAATACAGCGGAGGCGTATGGTGTAAAGTCAGATAAGGACAGCCGGATGCCTGACAAAGTGTCGTTAAGCATTGCTGTGGATATCGGTTCCACAACCCTTGTGATGGCGCTGGTGCATACTGACAGCGGAAAGATTGTCACAGAATATCGGGGACTGAACCATCAGAGAAGTTATGGTACAGATGTGATGTCAAGAATCAAAGCGGCTGTGGAAGATGGACAGGAGCAGGCGATGCAGGCATTGATCCGGCAGGATCTGGCGGAAGGTATTGTCAGTCTGTTGAAGTCGGCGGATGCACCGATTGAACAGATTGTGATCGCAGGCAACACAACAATGCTGCATTTATTAAGAGGCTATGACTGCAGAGGGCTTTCGGCATGGCCTTTTCAACCGGTAAACCTGGATTTTGAAGAGTTATCCACAGCAGAGCTGCTGGGGGAAAGTCCACTGGTGGAAAACTGTCTGCTGAACCAGACAAAGGTCACGTTGCTAGCAGGTATTTCGGCCTTTGTCGGGGCAGATATCACCGCCGGTTTGTGGGGATGCGGGATGAATAGAAATGAAAAGCCGCATCTGTTTCTGGACCTTGGAACCAATGCAGAGATGGCTGTCGGCAATAGAGAGAGAATGTTTGTCAGCTCTGCAGCGGCAGGACCGGCCTTTGAGGGCGGGCAGTTATCTTGTGGTACAGGCAGTATTCCTGGGGCTGTGCGGGATGTGCGGATACAGTATGGCCTGGTTCGTTATGAGACCATCGGCAGAAAGCCGCCGGTGGGTATCTGCGGCAGTGGTCTTGTGTCAGCCATTTCGGAGATGAGAAAGAGCCGGATGATGGATAATACAGGAAGATTAAGTCCCCGTTATGCATCCGGAGGACTGGAGATCATTCCCGGAAAGATTGTTATTACCCAGGCGGATATCAGAGAGTACCAGAAAGCCAGAGCGGCTATCCGCGCCGGACTTGAGATACTGGTTGAGAACGCCGGGTATCGGATGGAAGAAATTGAAGCGCTGGAGCTGGCCGGTGGTTTTGGCAGTCAGCTGGATATTGCCAAAGCGGCCGGGGCAGGGCTCATACCGGAGAAACTGGCGGAACGGGTGCATATTTTAGGCAATGCGGTTATTGCAGGTCTGTGCATGTATATCCAACGCCCGGATCAGGAAGGCATTCGGCGTATGATTCAGCATACAAGGGAAATTTCTTTGGCGAAGCAACCGAAATTCGCAAAAACTTTTTTAGATTTTTCGTGCTTTTAACAAAAATATTTAGGACATATGGTTGCAATTTTGTCGAAAAGTGAGTATAATAGAGCCCATAAGTAATAGGGAGACAAAATCATTATAGGAGGATATGGAATGTATCAAATTGTAAAAGCAGAAAAACTTGCAGATAAGATTTTTCTGATGGAAATTGAAGCACCGCGTGTAGCACGCGCATGCCAGCCTGGACAGTTCCTGATTGTCAAGATGGATGAGGTTGGCGAGAGAATCCCGTTGACCATCTGTGATTATAACAGAGAGAAAGGCACAGTCACAATTGTTTTCCAGACAGTTGGTGCATCTACGGAGAAGATGTCCTGGCTCCGCGAGGGTGATTTCTTCCAGGATGTAACAGGCCCTCTTGGCAAGGCATCTGAATGGATTGAGGACGATATTGAAGAACTGAAGCAGAAGAAGATTTTATTTGTAGCCGGTGGTGTGGGTACAGCACCTGTTTACCCTCAGGTTAAGTGGCTGCATGAGCATGGTGTGGCAGCAGATGTTATCGTTGGTGCCAAGAACAAAGAACTTCTGATCCTCGAGAAGGAAATGGAAGCTGTTGCCGGCAATTTATATGTGACAACGGATGATGGTTCTTACGGACGTCACGGTATGGTTACAGCAGTGATCGAAGAACTGTCTGCAAAGGGCACAAAGTATGATTTCTGCGTTGCCATCGGTCCGATGATCATGATGAAATTCGTATGTCTGCTGACAAAGAAACTTGAGATTCCTACAATTGTCAGCATGAACCCGATCATGGTAGACGGTACCGGTATGTGCGGTGCCTGTCGTCTGCTTGTGGACGGCAAGGTGAAGTTTGCCTGTGTAGACGGACCTGAATTTGACGGCCATCTTGTAGATTTTGATCAGGCTATGCAGCGTCAGCAGAGCTATAAGACCCAGGAAGGCAGAGCAATGCTGAAACTGCAGGAAGGAAGTACACACCATGGCGGATGTGGCAATTGCGGAGGTGACAGATAATGGCAGATAAGAAGAACAGAGTACCTGTACGTGAACAGGCACCGGAAGTACGTGCGAAGAATTTTGAAGAAGTATGTCTTGGTTACAACAAGGAAGAGGCAATGGAAGAAGCTTCCAGATGTCTGAACTGTAAGAATGCAAGATGTATCACAGGATGTCCTGTCAATATCAATATCCCTGCATTTATCGCAGAAGTAAAGGAAGGCAATTTTGAGAAGGCATCTCAGGTGATCGGCGAATCTTCAGCGCTGCCTGCAGTATGCGGCCGTGTATGCCCTCAGGAATCCCAGTGTGAAGGCAAGTGCATCCTCGGTATCAAGGGTGAGCCTGTCTCCATCGGTAAGCTTGAGCGCTTTACAGCAGATTGGGCAAGAGAGAACAATATTGCACCTATTCCTGCCAAGGAGAAGAAAGGCAAGAAGGTTGCTGTTATCGGTTCCGGTCCTGCAGGACTGACATGTGCCGGTGATCTGGCCAAGATGGGTTATGACGTGAAGATCTTTGAAGCCCTTCATGAAGCCGGCGGCGTGCTTGTTTATGGTATTCCTGAGTTCCGTCTGCCAAAGCAGACAGTTGTAGCTCATGAAGTAGAAAACGTGAAGAAATTGGGCGTCGAAATTGAGACGAATGTGATCATCGGCAAATCCATTACCATTGATGAACTGATCAATGAAGAGGGTTATGATGCAGTCTTCATTGGTTCAGGTGCCGGTCTTCCGAAGTTCATGGGTATCCCTGGTGAGCAGGCGAACGGCGTTTTCTCTGCCAATGAGTTCCTGACACGAAACAACCTGATGAAAGCTTTCAGAGATGATTATGATACACCGATCCATCAGGGCAAGAAAGTTGCTGTTATCGGCGGTGGTAACGTTGCTATGGATGCAGCCAGAACAGCTCTTCGTCTCGGCGCAGAGACTTATATTGTCTACAGAAGAAGTGAGAAAGAGCTTCCTGCCCGTGTGGAAGAAGTGCATCATGCAAAGGAAGAGGGAATCCAGTTCCATCTGCTTCGCAACCCGAAGGAAATCCTTGTGGATGAGAATGGCTGGGTGAAGGGCCTTCGTGTCATCAAGATGGAACTTGGTGAACCGGATGAATCCGGCAGAAGAAGACCTGTAGAAGTGCCTGGTTCAGAGTATGACCTGGATGTAGATACAGTTATCATGGCCCTTGGTACATCACCAAACCCTCTGATTTCTTCTACGACAAAGGGTCTGGATGTGAATAAATGGCAGTGTATCATCGCAGATGAGAACAACGGCGCAACAACCAAGGAAGGTGTTTATGCCGGCGGTGATGCTGTAACAGGTGCTGCAACGGTTATCCTGGCGATGGGTGCCGGCAAGGCAGCAGCGAAAGGTATTGATGAATATCTCAGCAATAAATAATTATACGGTTTTGGACCATACAGGATTGTACTATTATTAAAAATTTCTGGAATTTGGAAAAAAATGATTGACATTTCATATTTCAGGGGTATAATAGAAACATATTTGAGAACAACGGTGTTCCTTTTTAGAGGAGCACCGTTTTTTTATTACCATCACACTTTAGCTGTGTAAAGTGCAGGCGCCAAATAGCTGCCTGATTGGATGAATGAGGAGGTTATGTGATGAAGAAATTAGAGATTATTATCAAACCGGAAAAACTGGAAAGTTTGAAAAATATTCTGGATGACTGCGAAGCCAGCGGCCTGATGATCACAAACATTATGGGTTATGGTAATCAGAAAGGTTATACACGTATGTACAGAGGTACAACGTATAATGTCAACCTTCTGCCAAAGGTAAAAGTCGAAACTGTTGTTGCAGATGACGTGGCAGAGAAGATTGTGGACAGAGTTGTCAAAGAGATCAGCACCGGCAATTATGGTGATGGTAAGATTTTCATTTACAACATCGAAGATGTTGTTCGTATCCGTACCGGCGAACGCGGTGCAGATGCGATTTAAGCATACAGTCCGCAGACTGTATATTCAAATTGGCTTTAGCTTTGAGACATTTTGTATGTTTTGAGGTTATTGTAAATACATTCTATTTCCCTAATAAGGCCTTATCGTAAGATAAGGCCTTCCCCCGTTTTTGGGGTTAATCAATATGATATTTCTTAAGTTTACGGTAAAGTACAGTGCGATCAATACCGAGAATTCTGGCTGCTTTTGCCTTATTGCCGTCTGTTTGGCGAAGGGTCTGGCGGATCAGATCGATTTCTGCGCTGCTGCGCTGTTCCTGAAGGGAAGAAAACGCGGCGGCAGGCCGTGATAATGTATGGTCACCGGACAGCTTGTTCATCAGAAAATCACAGGAGGCAATGCCGATGGTACTGTGAGGATTTAAAAAGCACAGGCGTTCAATGACATGTTCCAGTTCACGGACATTGCCCGGCCAGGTGTATTGCTGCATCAGAGCCAGCACTTCCTGTTCGACGCCTTGTGTATAGCTGCCGTTTTCACGATTGAACTTCTGAACAAAAAAATTACAGAGGTCGGGAATGTCATCGAGACGGTCACGGAGGGGCGGGATAGCCAGTTCAATGGTATTAATGCGATAATAAAGATCGGCACGGAAACGTCCGTCCTGAATCAGCTGCGTCAGATTCTGGTTCGTGCTGCAGATGAGGCGGACATCCACTTTGATGGGGATGACACCGCCGATGCGTTCGATTTCCTTTTCCTGAAGTACACGTAAAAGCTTTGACTGCAGCGGAAGCGGCATCTCACCGATTTCATCTAACAGCAGTGTGCCGCCGTCAGCCAGTTCGAATTTGCCGATTTTGCCGCCCTTTTTGGCACCGGTAAAAGCGCCGCCTTCGTAGCCGAAAAGCTCGGATTCAAGAAGATCCTTTGGAATAGCCGCACAGTTGATCTTGACAAAGTTACTGGTGCTCCGGCTGCTGAGCTGATGCAGTGCGTTGGCGAATACTTCCTTTCCAACGCCGGTTTCTCCGGTAAGAAGAATGGATAATCCGGAATTGGCGAAGATGGCAATGGTGGACTTGATCTGCTGGATAGCCTGCGAAGTACCGATGATATAATCCAGTGGATTGGTCTGTTTGCGCAGCTGTTCAATCGTCTGCTGATACAGCTCATTCTGCTGCTGCATTTTTTCAACTTCTGAGTAGAGATTGTAGATCTCCCCAACTTCGTTAAATGTGGAGATGGCAACACCGCCAATGACTTCCCCATCTTCGATCAAAGGGATACGGTTGCAGACAAAACTGATATCTTTGCCAGTTTTGTGATCATAAAGAGTCATTAAGGCACCGATATGTGCTTTTCCCGAGGCCATTACTTCCGGAAGTTTCGTGGTCGGAATCACACTTTTGATCGGTTTGCCAATGACGTCCTCTAACTGTACATTCAAAATTTCTGTGTAGGGTTTATTCATGTAGGCAATGCGGCAATGTTCATCTACAATGATAAAATTGGAAAAGGCATTAAGGGCAGCTGTCCATAAAGGTGTAAAATTCATAATAAATCTCCTTAGTTTCCATTCAAAATGCAAAAGAAAGTTCATGAACATGTGACAGTTTTACTGCTTTTATGATACATCAGGTGTGACAGAAATGCAACACATGTGTGACAATTAGACAACACATGTGTGCGCATCATGCAGGCCGTGCGGTTCCGTACGTGAATATTCAGCCAGAAAAAGGATCAAAAAGGGCAAAATTACGTCAAAAAGGCCTGAAATCAGGCGGATTCGTCTTTGAATATGAATTGGCACGGGATTTGCTATTAATATAGGCAAAAACAAAAAGCAAGAACTTTATGGTGTGAGAAAGGAAAAAGGAATTATGAAAAAAGTAGTTATTGTCAGCGCTCAAAAATCCTCTCATTCTTCATGTCGTACCCGACTATTTGACTTATACCAAACTTGGCTTGAATTCGTTAAGTGATAGCATCTAAGAAATTCGAATATGAGTAATTTCAAATACGCAAGTATGTTTATTGAAATATAATGATTTCCGCGGCAGACCAGAGAATTGAAACCGCATCCAGCACCTTGACAACTTCATACCGCTATGACAGCGTTGGCAATCTGCTTGAGCAAGCCACCAGCGGCGCAAGCGAGATCGCCTTCAGCTACGCCTACAACAAGAACGGCTACATCACGGGCGAGGTGCGCAAAGAGAACGGCACAACCACCACCAGCACCTACGCCTATGACGCATTGGGCCAGCTGACCAGCTTCCTGCAAACGACAGGGTATGGCGAGCGCTACGCCTACGACAAGGCCGGAAACATGACCGAAAAGGTACTGACCGGCACAGATGGTATAGAAACCACCCTGAAAATGAGCTACAACAAAGCCAACCAGCTCACCGGCATGGCAAACGGAAAGGACAAAATCGCCTACAAGTACGACAAGAACGGAAGCATGGTTGAAAAGGCGCTATCCGGCCAGAGCTACGGCAAGCTGACGGACAGCTATGCCTACAATGCGCTGGATCAGCTGACGGAATACGTGGGCTACGACGGGTACCGTCAGGCGTTCACGTATGACGCGAACGGTATGCGTCAGAGCAAGAGCGAGGCAGGCGACGCGAACCGCTCCACGCTGGAAGAGCTGTTGCGCGGGAACGTTGCGGGACTGCCGGAGATCGTGGAGCCTGCGCAGAGACGGACCAACGCGGACGAAGCGGACATGCCCGCCGGACTGGAATGGGCGACGACGGAATACCTGTATGACCTGACGCAGGAATACTATCAGGTGATTTCCGAAACCACGACGAGCGCGGGTGGCTCTTCTTCGACTACCGCTTATGCCTATGGCTTAGAGCGCATTGCGGCATACGCAGCGGACAGCAAGACCAGCTACGTCTATGACGGCCGCGGGTCCGTGGCGCAGACTGTGAACGCACCTGTTGCGGGTGAAGCGGTCTGCTCTGCCCTGCCGGATGTCGGTGTACAGGTGCAGACCTTCTCTTACACCGCCTTTGGCGAGCAGATGGGCGATGTGAAGATCAGCGGCTTTACCTACAACGCCGAAGCCTACGACGCAGCCACCGGCATGCTCAACCTGCGCGCACGGCAGTATGAGCCGGCATTGAACAGATTTTATCAGAAGGATATTGTGCGGGGACAAATAACTTCTACATTATCCCTGAACCGTTATGCTTACTTTTTCAACAACCCCGTCATGTACACCGACCCCAGCGGGGAATCTGTGTTGGATTCTATCGGCAACTGGTGGAATAAAGCGAAGCAGACGGCATTGGGTCAATTTGTGGATATATTTGTGGTTCAACCTATTGTAAAGAAGGTAAAGAAAATTGCAAATGCAGTTGCACCAATTGCAAAGGCGGCCATAAAGAGCGCTGCAGAAAAAGCCGCTGAAGAATATAATACGGAGGCATTTCTGCTGTTTTCTGCAATTCTGAAAAAAGTAGACAATGATGGGGTATACTATTCGGATAAATTTAGAGATGTTGTTGAATCTATGCAAAACGAATTGCAATCGCTTGATCCATCTAATGTAAATTACAAGCAAAGTACTCAGGAAATAGTTGCAAAGTATTGCGAATATTTTAACGAGTATGAGAAGCAGAGGAGTAACTCTGACCATGCTTTTGAATCGCTTACACAATGGATGGATAGATCGGAGACAGAAGAAAAAGATTATTATTGGGTATTGGATGGAAGAAACCTATTTAGACAGCTGGCTGATAATAGTGATGTTTATTCTCCACAGGTGAAAGCATTATTTGAGAAGTATTCAACAATGGTTATCAGTGAGCAAAAAACAACTCTTAGCAATGTTATTCTGAGTAAAAGCGATAAAGAGACAATCAATAAAACAAAGGAATGCCTTGAAGAATTCTATGATAGTTTGAAGGTCATTCTTTATCCGAATGGGATAAAACAAACTTCTGAAAACCTCCCATCAGAAGAGATTTCTGTAATAGAGAATCCGTTTGGAAGTGTTATAACAGCAAAGAACTGGAACTCCTATTATGGAGATAAGCAGTCCATGAGTGAAGAAGATTGGAGGATATATATTGGATACCTTATTTAATTGAATAATGAAGGTAGACTACAATACGGCACAGCATATACAGCTGGCGATGGTTCCCACACTTCTCTAAAA
>OLOH01001769.1_pt1 | contig 11653 bp, 12 predicted proteins | sample 1673221 | NCBI WGS metagenome assembly OLOH01 (sample SAMEA3136767, study PRJEB25190) | human gut metagenome
CCAGCCGCTCGGCCTCATCCGGGTCGTGGGCGGCCACGGCTTCGTAAATGGCCTTGTGTTCGGCGTAGGATTCCTTGGCGCGGCCGGCGTGCTCATTCTGGTCGTGGTCATTTTATCGCTCCTATCCGCGTTCGGCGGGAAATCCGACGGGCAGAGCACCGGCAACGGCACGTCTTCCGCGGTGACGGAGGACGGCAAGCTCGTCATTCAGGATCTTTACGAGGGTGAGATCACCATTCCGAAGTTTAATGTGCCGCTCAATACATACGACCAGTCGAAGTTTAAAAATGACAACGGACTTGTGACGTATGACGACGCGAACGCGAGCCTCGGCATCGACGTTTCCGACTATCAGGGCGACATCGACTGGGCGGCCGTCAAAGCGAGCGGCATCGATTTCGCGATGATTCGCGCAGGCTACCGCGGTGCAACGCGCGGCAAGCTGAACGAAGACAGCAAGTTTGCCGATAATTACACCGGTGCGAAGGACGCAGGCGTAAAGGTGGGCATCTACTTCTTCTCGCAGGCAACTTCTGTTACCGAAGCGGAGGAGGAAGCGGGCTATGTGCTCCAGCTTTTGCAGAATAAGTCCGTCGATTACCCCGTTGTCTTTGACTGGGAGCAGACGAGCGTAGACGGCTCTCGCACGGCAGATGCCACAGGCGAGCAGATCACGAGTTATGCTTCGGCGTTCTGCAAAAAAATCGCGAAAGCGGGCTACACCGCAGGTGTGTACTTCAACCGCAGTCTTGGCTATAACTATTATGACTTAGAGCAGCTCAAGGATTTTGAGTTCTGGCTTGCGGAATACCGCAGCGTGCCGGCATTCTACTATAACTTCGGCCTGTGGCAGTATTCCGACAACGCGCAGGTGCAGGGCATCGACGCGGCAGTCGATATTAACGTCAGCTTTAAGAACTACGGCTGATCTTTAAAGTAAAAACGAAAGGTGCTTGATCATTTTGGTCAGGCACCTTTTTTGTTATTCTTCGTCTTCGCCGAACCAGCTGCAGGCTTTCATGTCTACGCGGCCGTCGGGCAGGAACCGCACGCCCTCGGCTTCGAGCTCAAAGCGGTAGACTTCATGCAGGGCCATAACACCATGTTCCACGGTGCGTCTTTGAACACTACGCGGTGGCATGGCGTATTTACGGGGTCCGTGTTGCGGTGCAGCACAAAGCCCACACCGCGCGAGGCACGCGGTTTGCCCGCCGCAAATGCCACGAAGCCGTAATTTGTCACCTTGCCGCGCGGAATCTCGCGCACCACCTGAAGCACGCGCTCGGAAAAATCGTTCATCGTATTCAACTTCCTTTGCTTTTAAACCGTTTTGTACAGTATAGCATAAAAGTAGTCTTTACAAAAGGGTTTTTATTGATTATAATGAAATATAACGAAACTAAAATCGAAACGGAGTTGTTGATATGGCAATTATTGAAGTGAATTTTATCTCGAAATGCCTCATGCGCGTGGTGACGTTCAACGCAATCATCCCGGTGGATAAGTTCGGCCCGCAGGCGGAAAACGCAGAGCAGAAGCCGCTGAAGACGCTTTACCTTTTGCACGGCATTTTCGGCAATTATACGGACTGGGTGAACGGCACGCGCATTCAGGCGTGGGCAGAGGCAAACGACCTTGCGGTCATTATGCCCTCCGGTGAAAACCGCTTCTACCTCGACGACGAAAAGAGCGGCGAGCTGTACGGCGAGTTCATCGGCAAGGAGCTTGTAGAGTTCACAAGAAAGCTGTTTCCGCTTTCCGATAAGCGCGAGGATACGTTCATCGCAGGTCTTTCCATGGGCGGCTACGGTGCAATCCGCAACGGCCTGAAGTATGCGGAAAACTTTGGCTGCGTCATCGGTCTTTCCGCCGCGCTCGTGCACGATACGTGGAAGGACGCGGACAACTCCGCGCCGATTTTCACATTCCGCCGCAACTATTACGAGGCAATTTTCGGTGAATATGACAAGGTGAAGGGCAGCGACAAAGACCCGAAGGCGCTGCTTTTGAAGCTGAAGGAGGAGGGCAGACCCGTACCGAAAATGTACCTGTGCTGCGGCACGGAGGACGGCCTCGTCACCGCAAACCGCGATTTCCGCGATTTCCTCAACGAAAACGGTGTTGACCTCACGTATGTGGAGGGCCCCGGCAAGCACGACTGGGTATTCTGGGATACGTACATCAAAAAGGTGCTCGACTGGCTGCCGCTTAATAGAACAGGCGCGGGCATCAACAGCGGAAACGTGAAATAAAGCAGAACGGAAAACAGGGGAACGGATGATGCAGAAGAGGAATCTGAAAAATTCCGCAAGATCACGATGAATGTGCTAACGATGCAGCTCAATTCCATCACGATCATGGATCTCATCGCCGCCAGCTTGCAAATTCGTAAACATAAATCAAAAGCCACCGAAACGGAAAAGCGCAAGGCTTACCGCAAACGGTGGCTTTTACTCTATTAAAATTTAATTCTGCGTTTTATTGCCGGGCAGGATATTGAGGTTTTCCGGGACATTCGGGTGGGGGATGTTGTGCAACGCAAAGCCCGCGAGCTGACGGATGATCTGCAAAACGAACGACCGCGTTTCGGGGTCGAGGTGCACGGCGGCGTTGTAGATAGCGCCGATGTTCTTTTGAATGTCGCCGGCGTCAAATACGTTTTCAATATTGCCGGCGGTCAAAAGGCCGTAGAGTACATCGACAAGGCGTATGCGCTCGTCGATGCTCATGCCGGTGATCCAGCTGTTGAGTGTTTTGTTCATGTATTTTGCGCCGCTGGAAATTTCCTCCAGCGTATGGAATGCACCGTCCGTCACCTGCCACGAGAACGGGTCGTGCTGCATAATGCCTGTTTGGTTGCTTTCCACAACGGAGTATGCACCGTGGTTTTCAAGCAGCATGCCGATGAGCGAGCCTTTCGGAATGACCTTATGTACGCGGCTTTGAATGCGCCCATATTCTTCGGATTCGAGCGTGTTGCCGATGAAGCCGGGGCTGTCGAGCGGGTAGACGCGCTCAATACGCTTTTGAATTTCCGGGTCGCAGAACATGCCCGCGTAGGCTGCAAGGTTGCCGCCTTTGGAGTGGCCCATCAAAAGCAGTTTGCCGGGAAAACCTTCGCCGAGCTTTGTCACATAGTCTGCCGCATCGGCCTGCGAGGGGATGACGGGCAGAAATGCCATGTTAAAATCCTCTTTCCAGCCGACAAGCGTGGCGTCCGTGCCGCGGAATACGGCGCAAGCGTGGTCGTCATCGAGGTATACGGTGATGGCCGCAAACTGCTCCTCTGACTGGTCACACAGCTTTTCAACGAAGTTGCCGATTTTTATGTTGCGCCAGCGCGGGCTTGACGCCATAGCGTACAAAAGCCTCATGTTGCTTTTGGTATCGCGTACGTGGAACATCAACTTTTCAAAGCGCTCTGCCTTTAAAAGCTCTCGAATTTCTATTTTGTTTTCGCATTTAAGCTCGTCTTCAAACGCGCTCAGATTCATGTAGGAAAACTGTGATAAAAGCAGGCTGTCTACATCCGTAAACGGTTTTTCTGCCAAAGGCGAGAATTCGGTTTCTGCATATTCAAGGATGCTTGGCATAGTACGCCGCCTTTCTGAGAAAGTTAAACGTAATAATAGGGACCGGGCTTACAGAGGATTACGATGAGATCGACGAACGCGCCGATGCCGAACAGGCCGCCGGTGAAGATATACAAAACACCCATGCCGATCTTTCCCTCATAAAATTTATGCGCGCCGATGAGTCCTAAAAACAGGCACAGGAAAAACGCTGCCCATTTGCTTTTTGCCACACCACCGTAAGTGACATTGTTGTTTACATAAACAGGCTGGGGCTGTTGGGCAGACTGCAATGGCTCTACCTGTCTGCCGCACGCGGGGCAAACCACGCAGTCGGCACCGATGACCGCGCCGCAGTATTTACAGAATTTCGCGTTTTCGGTGCACGTGCCGCAGTTTGGGCAAAAAAGCTCACCGTTCGGAATATTTGCACCGCAGTTTTTGCAGACCATAAGAAAATCTCCTTTGCATATTTGAATATTTGTCCACCGAAATCATAACACAGATTTTGACATTCCGCAACGTGTTTCACCGCTTTTTCTGATTGCCGCGCACAAAAGCAGCGCGTCTGTCATAGTATGCCGCGGGACAAAGCGCTGTGCATGTCCCAATATGCAGGGAAGGAGGGTAAAGGTTTGATGAAACAGACGGTTTTAAAGACGACGGCGGCCGTGCTCGGCGCGGGACTCGTATCGTACCTCGGTACGCTTGCGGTGCCGATGCTCGTGCTGCTTGGCGTGATGTTGCTCGATTATATCACCGGCATGATCAAAGCGTATATCCGCGCCGAGTTAAATTCCAAGTTCGGTATTAAGGGGATACTCAAAAAGCTTTGCTATATGGTCATGGTCGCAGTCGGTGCGGCGGTGGATTATCTTTTGCGCGGTGCAGTCATTGGGGCCGGCATCACGCTCGATGTAAAGCTGTTTTTCGGCATGCTCGTCACCGTGTGGCTTACGATCAACGAGCTTATTTCCGTCATGGAAAATCTTGCGGCGATTGGTGTGCCGGGGTTCCCGCGTTTGCAGCGCATTTTAAAGCGGCTCCGTCGCACCGTGGCGGATGAATCGGGTGCAAGTGATGAGAAGAAGGAGTGATCTTATGGTACCGATCCGCGAAAATCTATTATCTTCTGCAAAATACGATTTGAAAGTCCCGGTGGAGTCCTGCGCAAAGGACATGAAATATATCGTCGTGCACAATACGGCGAACGATGCTTCCGCCGCGAATGAAGTCGCGTATATGATTCGCAACGACAGCTCTACGTCGTTTAACGCGGCGGTCGATGACAAGGAAATCGTCATTGGTATCCCGCTGAACAGAGGTGCGTTTGCTGCGGGGCAGCGCGATGGCAACGCGCACGGCATCCACATTGAAATTTGCTATTCGCTTTCGGGCGGCACGCGTTTCGATAAGGCCGAAAAGAACGCCGCAGAGTATATCGCAAAGCTGCTCACCGAGCGCAAGTGGGATATTTCGCACGTGAAGAAGCATCAGGACTTCGATGGTAAGTATTGCCCGCACCGCACGCTCGACAAGGGCTGGGCGCGGTTTTTAAAAATGATCGAAAGCGAAATGAAAGATGACAAAAAGACGGAGACAAAGACCGATGCGAAACCCGCGCCAAAGCAGCTCTATCGCGTGCGGACAAGCTGGTCGGACGCAAAAAGCCAGATCGGCGCGTATGCAATGCTGGAAAACGCGAAAAACGCATGCCCTGTGGGTTATAAAGTGTATGCCTCAAACGGAAAAATTGTGTATGAACCGTTCAAAGCGTATACAGTGCGCAAGGACGCTGCAGACGCGCTCAATATCCGCAAGGGTCCGGGCACGAATTATGACGTGCAAGGGCAGATCACAGACACGAAACGCTATACGGTTGTAGAGGAGAGCGCAGGTGTGGGTTCTGCAAAAGGCTGGGGACGTCTCAAAGCCGGCGGCTGGGTGGCGCTTGACTGGGTGAAAAAAGCGCAGCGCCGATGATAAGGCATAATATAAACAGAAAACGCAAAATGAATTTGTGAAAGCAAGATATTGCATTTTTGCGGCCCATGTGGTATGCTGAACGTATTGATGCAGCACGCCGGTGAAGCTGAAGGGGGAAAACGGTTTCACCGGCGGCTGTGTTTGAATATTTGCAGAAAATAGGTGGAGAAGTAATGAAGAAACATCACAGTAATCGCAGCATGTTCTCGGGTAAGCTCGGGTTCGTGCTGTCTGCGGCCGGCGCTTCGGTCGGTCTTGGCAACATTTGGCGATTTCCGTACCTTGCGGCAAAATACGGCGGCGGCATTTTCCTTTTGATCTACATTTTGCTTGCGCTGACGTTCGGTTACACGATGATCGTGGCAGAAACATCGCTTGGCCGCATGACGCGCAAAAGCCCTGTGGGTGCATTTGCATCGTTCACAAAGTCGCATACATTAAAAGCCGGCGGCTGGATTAACGCCATTATCCCAATCCTGATTGTGCCTTATTATTCCGTTATCGGCGGCTGGGTCATCAAATATCTTTTTGAGTACATTTGCGGCAACGGAACAAAGCTTGCGGAGGACGGATATTTTTCGATGTTCATCTCGGACGGCGTGTCCGCCGAAATTTGCTTTATCGTTTTTGCACTCATCACGCTGACCATCATTTTTGCCGGCGTGCGCAACGGTATTGAGCGTGTATCGAAATTCATGATGCCGATTCTTGTCGTGTTGTCTGTCATCATCGCAATCTATTCCGTCACACGTCCCGGCGCACTGAAGGGCATTCAGTATTTCCTTGTGCCGAACCTTGAGAATTTCTCCTGGATGACGGTCGTTTCCGCCATGGGACAGATGTTCTATTCGCTGTCCATCGCCATGGGCATCCTTGTTACGTTCGGCTCTTATATGAAGAAAGAAACGTCTATTGAGAACTCTACGCGCAATGTAGAGGTTTTCGACACCGCCATCGCCATTATGGCCGGCCTTATGATCATCCCGGCGGTCTTTGCGTTCTCCGGCGGCGACCCGAACACCTTGCAGGCGGGCCCGTCATTGATGTTCATCACGATTCCGAAGGTGTTCGCCAGCATGGGTCTCGGCACGGTGGTTGGCATTCTGTTCTTCGTGCTCGTGCTGTTTGCGGCGGTCACAAGCTCTATTGCGCTGACGGAAAGCGCCGTTTCCACGTTTGAAGATGAACTCCATTGGAACCGCAAAAAGTCGACCGTTGTCATCGGCATCATCATGCTCGCGCTCGGCACGCTGTCTTCGCTCGGCTACGGCCCGCTCGATGCCGTAAAGATTCTCGGCATGCAGTTCCTCGATTTCTTCGATTTCTTAACGAACTCCGTTATGATGCCGATTGCGGCTATTGCGACTTGCCTGCTCGTTTCCCGCGTGATCGGTGTAGACCGTATTGAAGAAGAAATGACGCAAGAAGGCGGCACGTTCCGCAGAAAGAAGATCTTCGTCATGATGATCAAGTATCTTTGCCCGGTCTTTGCAGCCATCATCCTTATCAGCTCTGTCATGAACGCATTCGGCCTGATCTCTATGTAAGCATTTTGACCGGCGCGACGAAAGCCGCGCACTTCGATGATGCCGCAAGGTGTCATTTTACCGGACGAAAGAAATAACAGAATAAAATGAGCGAGGCCCCGGCGAGCGTTTTGTCATGCTCGTCGGGGCCTGTGTCTGTTGTGCGTTATTTCAGAACTTTTTCATAGGCAAAGCGGTCTGCGCCGTCCGTAAGGTGAATGATGCCGCAGCGAATGTAACCGTTCTTTTCGAGCGTGTGCTGCATGATGATGTTGCCGGGATGCGTATCGCATCGCATGGAGGTGACACCCGCTTCAAGCGAGAGTTTCGCGCAGTAGATCATCAAAAACGATGCCGCGCCGCGCTTCTTCGCATTATTTGCCGCCATAATGCGGTGTACGATGCCGTAGATTTTGTTTTCTGTCTGCCACGCGCCGTTATAAATTTCGTGGTATGTCGGCTCGTCGCCCACATACACGGCGGCACTTGCAAGAATATTGTTTTCGTCGTCTATCACAACACGGCAGATTTTATTTTGAATGTCCTCACGCAGGGTGTTTTCGTTCGGGTAGCCGTTTTGCCACTGGTCGATGCCGAGCGCCCGCAGCGAAGCTTTCGCGTTTTCCAGCATCTCAAGCAGATAGGGCAGGTCACAGAGCTCTGCATTTCTGATCTTCATTTTCTTTCATCCTTTCCCGTTTTGCCGCGCAGAATCTGCAAAAAATCCCATGTGCGCGTTACAAATATGAACATATACAAAATTATACGATTTTTTGCTTGCCTTTTCAAGGGAAAACGTGTATAATACTAAAGTACGCGGTCAAGTATGTTCCGCGCACGGAAAAAGCCAAGGCGGTTGGAATATACCGTGGAATATGCGAGCGGACAGGTCTGCGCGGCGAGACACCGTGAACCATGTCAGGCGGGGAACCGAGCAGCATTAAGCGGATCGTCTGGTGCGATGCAGGCTGCCTGTCCGTTCACATATTCTACGTTCCAATCGTCTTTTTCTTTTATCACCCACAAAGAAAGGAGCGCCGCCGTTTGTATAAAGCGTTATACAGAAAATATCGTCCGCAGCAGTTTTCCGATGTCGTCGGTCAGCCGCAGGTGACGGTCACGTTAAAAAACGAACTGATGGCCGGACGCATTTCGCACGCATATCTGTTCACCGGCTCGCGCGGCACGGGAAAAACGACCTGCGCAAAAATTCTGGCGAAGGCGGTCAATTGCTTGGATCCCAAAAACGGCGATCCATGCGGCAAGTGCGACGTGTGCAGAGGACTGGATGACGGCTCTGTTTTGGACGTTGTAGAGCTGGACGCCGCGAGCAACAACGGCGTAGACAGCATCCGCGCGCTCATTGAAGAATCCAACTTCACGCCGACTACGGCGAAATACCGCGTATATATCATCGATGAGGTGCACATGCTCTCCGTTTCGGCGTTCAATGCCCTCTTAAAAACGCTCGAAGAACCTCCCGCACACGTCATTTTCATTTTGGCGACGACCGAAGTCCATAAGCTGTTGCCGACGATTTTATCGCGCTGTCAGCGTTTTGACTTCCGCCGCATCGCACCGGAGGACATCGCAGGGCGCCTTGAGTGGGTCTGCACGCAGGAAAATGTGACAATCGACCACGATGCCGCGATGCTCATCGCCGTTACGGCAGACGGCGGCATGCGCGACGCGCTTTCCATTTTGGATCAGTGCATCGGCCGCAGCGACGGGCACGTGACGTATGGGCTCGTTGCGGAAACGGCAGGCCTTGCGGGGCGTGGGCACTTAATTGAACTCGCCGAGTGCATTCGCACGGGCGACCGCACCGCGGCACTCGAAAAGATCGACGCGCTGTATAAGTCTTCCAAAGACATGGGCAGGCTGTGCGAGGAGCTTGCGGGTTTTTTCCGCAATTTGATGCTCATCAAAACGATGAAGGACGCAAGCGGGCTTGTAAATGCCGTTGGCGAAGAGCTGGAAGCCATGACCAAAACGGCGCTTTCCATGGAGCTTTCAACGATTCTGCACGCACTCGATGCGTTCCAGTCCGCGCAGTCGCGCATGAAGACTATGAATAAGCGCACGGAAATGGAAATGACGTTTATCCGTCTTTGCACGCCGGAAATGGATACCTCGCCCGCAGCACTTTTGCGCCGCATTGAAGCTTTGGAGCGCGGCGGCCTGCGCCGTCCCATCACCCCGGCACCGAGTGTACCCGCGGCTGAAGCACTGGCAGCACCGGTACAACAGCCCGAGACACCACAGAACAACGCACCTGTGCAGCCCACAGTAAAGGACAAGCCGCAGTCCACAGAGGAGCTTGCAAAAAATGCGCAGCCGTTCGACGGCTGGTCGGACATTATCGGCTATATGGAAAATTACTCAAAGTCGGTGGCGTCGGCATTCAAGGGCTCAGCGGCGTACATCAGCGGCGACTACATGCTCATCGAAGCGCCGCAGATTGCGTTTGATCTCTTGAAACGTGCCAGCCAGAGAGAAAAGATCCGCGAGGCCATTCAGCAGGTGACCGGGCGTGTGTATAAGCTCGGCCCTTATAAGCCGCCCGCAGCGGACGGCGAAAAACCGAAAGATCCGCTCGACGCCTTTTTGCACGATATGCGCGAAGCCGGCGTGGAGATCGAAGAAAAATAAATTTAAAAACCACACAGTAAGGAGTCTTAACTATGAAAGCACGTTTACCGCAGGGTATGGGCGGCGGCGGAGCCGCAAATTTGCAGCAGCTTGCACGCCAGGCACAGAAGATGCAGGAGCAGATGGAGCAGATTACCACGGAGCTCGAAGCGAAGGAATACACCGCGGCCGCAGGCGGCGGAGCCGTTTCCGCAACCGTAACGGGTAAAATGGAAGTAAAGAATATCGACATCAAGCCGGAGGTCATCGACCCTGATGATGCCGAGATGCTCGGCGACCTCGTCGCTGCTGCTGTCAACGAAGCACTGCGCGCAGCCGCAAACGAGAAAGAGGAGAAGCTTGGCGCAATCTCCGGCGGCATGAGCCTTCCGGGCATCCTCTAATGGCCGGTTATCACGTACCGCCGCTCGAACGGCTCGTCGATAAATTTGAGAGCTTGCCGGGCGTGGGGCATAAGTCCGCACAGCGCATTGCGTATGCCGTGCTCAACATGGATAAAGCGGATGCCGAAAGCTTTGCGCAGGCGATCATCGACGCGCATGAGCAGATTCATTACTGCTCCGTGTGCTGCAATTTGACGGACGGCGACCTTTGCCCCGTGTGCCGCGATGAAAGCCGAGACCGCTCGGTTATCTGCGTGGTGGAAGACCCACGCGACGTGTTCGCACTGGAGCGCACAAATGAGTTCCACGCGACCTATCACGTGCTGCACGGTGCCATTTCGCCGCTTGGCGGCATCGGGCCGGATCAGCTCAAAATAAAAGAACTTTTGCGTCGCGTGCAGGACGGCACCGTGCAGGAGGTCATCATGGCGACGAACCCGACCGTTGAGGGCGAAGCGACCGCCATGTATATTTCGCGCCTGTTAAAGCCGCTCGGTATCCGCGTAACGCGTCTTGCGTACGGCATCCCGGTCGGCGGCGACCTCGAATATGCCGATGAAGTGACGCTTTCCCGTGCCATTGAGGGCAGACAGGAGCTGTAAAATCGATTTCGCGTTGACAAAACCGCGAAAGTGTTGTATAGTAAATCACACACAAAGCAGAAGGAGGCAGGCCAAGTGGCAAAAACAGAATTTAAAACGATTGCCCAGAACAAAAAGGCCTACCACGATTACTTTGTGGAGGAGACCCTTGAAGCGGGCATTGAGCTTTGCGGCACAGAGGTGAAATCGCTGCGGCAGGGCAGATGCAATTTAAAGGACGCGTGGTGCTCTGTTGTGGACGGTGAAATGCTCTTAAACGGCTGCCATATCAGCCCGTATGAGCAGGGCAACATCTTTAACCGCGATCCCATGCGGGTGCGCCGTTTGCTCATGCACAAGCGCGAGATCATGCGGCTTTTTGGCCTTTCCAAAACCGTCGGTTATTCGCTCATTCCGCTTTCCGTGTACTTTAAGGGTTCGCGGGTGAAGGTGCAGGTCGGTCTGTGCAAGGGCAAAAAGCTCTACGATAAGCGTGCCGATATGGCCGCGCGTGATGCCCAACGCGATATTCAGCGTGCGCTGAAAGAGAAAAACAGATAAAAGCGGTAGCAATATCGCTTTTTATATGGGGATGTAAAGGTTTCGACGGGGACTGGAAGCCCTGGTAAGCGAGTAGCGGTGCGGGACCGCTATAAAATCCGCAAACTTAAAATTAAACGACAACAATACAGTTGCTGTTGCTGCTTAATTAAGCAGCCGTTCTTACCTGTAGGACCGCGGACGGGATAAGAGCGTCACTTAGCGGTGCACGTGAACGGGCCCACGCCTTTAAGCCCGTCATGATCTAAAGGCTACTGATGCGCAAAGCCTGCTGTTCGGCGGTGCGCGGAGGGAATGTCAAAAGAGCCGCTACACTCGTAGAAAGCCCCGGTAACCGGTTTTCGGACGCGGGTTCGATTCCCGCCATCTCCACCAAACAGGTATTGGACGAA
>OLOH01001772.1_pt1 | contig 11643 bp, 8 predicted proteins | sample 1673221 | NCBI WGS metagenome assembly OLOH01 (sample SAMEA3136767, study PRJEB25190) | human gut metagenome
TTACCGGCGGCGTGAAAATTGAGGGCATTGGCAGCGACGACCTGGTTGCCCCGGATGCAGAATAACCAAAAATGAAGCGTGCCCCGGCGCAGCGGTCAACGCAGACCGACGCCGGGGCATTTTGCGGATATGACTGAAACAAAAAAAGGAATCAAAAGATGAACTTTGATAAAAAACAACTGCGCAACACCATGCTGCTTCTGCTGGGAGCGCTGATCTGGGGCACAGCCTTTGTGGCGCAAAGTGTGGGCAGCGGCTATGTGGGGCCGTATACCTTTTTGGCGGCCCGCAGCTGGCTGGCCTGCGCATTTTTGATCGTGCTGGTTTTGCTGCGCCGCGGCAAGGCCCGCAAAGCGGATCCCGGTGTTCCGTTCTGGATCAACGGCCGGATGCTGCTGCGGGGCGGTGCGTTCTGCGGCATTGCGCTGTTTGCGGCTTCGGCGGCACAGCAGATCGGCATTGGCACCACCAGCACGGCCAAGGCGGGCTTTTTGACGGCGCTGTATGTGGTGCTGGTACCGCTGCTGGGGGTGTTCTTTGGGCGGCGGCCGGGGGTCAAACTGGGAATCTGCGCCTGCATCAGCCTGGCGGGGCTTTACCTGCTGTGCCTGGCGGGGCACGATACCCTGACCCTGACCGGCGGCGAATGGATGCTGCTGCTCTGCTCGCTGCTGTTTGCGTTCCAGATTATGCTGGTGGATCATTACAGCCCCAGGCTGGACGGTGTGCAGCTGAGCTTTGCGGAATTTTTTGCAACGGCGGTCCTTTCCACTATTTTTATGTTTGTGTTTGAAACGCCGACCTTTGCCCAGATCCAGGGGGCGGCGGTATCTATTGCTTACTGCGGCATTTTGTCCAGCGGTGTGGCCTACACGCTGCAAATTGTGGGCCAGAAAGAACTTGACCCCACCATTGCCAGCATGGCCATGTGCATGGAAAGCGTGTTCAGCGCCCTGGCCGGCTGGCTGATTTTGGGCCAGACCCTTTCCGGCGTAGAACTGGCAGGGTGCGCTTTGATGTTTGCGGCAATTATTGGGGCGCAGATACCGGAGAAAGTTAGGAGTTAGCAAAACGCGCACAGCGCCGATAAATATCGGGCGCTGTGCGCGTTTTTTGTATGATGACGAGGAAGAAAATGTATTGAAGGGGAAGAAAGGTAAAATTTTGCCGCGAACAGAAAAAGAGATTTGCAGGGGACGATGCTTGCATCGTCCCGTGGGGCGGGCCGTAACGTGGGCAGGTAGTACAATTTTATGATGTCTCTCTGCGGCGGGATGAGGGCATCCCGCCCTACAGATATGATTTATGGTACACTCTGTAATAAAGATGGCGGGCGCACATTGTGCGCCCCCTATGGTCTCTATAAACTAAAAGGTTAATACATAGAATGCAGAACTCTGCGGTCCACCGAAATTATTTATTATTATTTATTATTATCTATTCTTTTTTCATTCAAACAAAAACGCGCCCTCCCTTGTGGGAAGGCGCATTTGATTTAATCGTGCCGGATGGCCTCCAGGGCGCTGATGCGAACGGCGCGGCTGGCGGGAACGATGCCGGAAAGCAGGCCCACCACCACGGCAAAGCCGATGGCAGCCAGCACCAGCCAGAAAGGAATGATGGACATAACGGTTCCGCTGCCGGAATCAGACATGTACATTCCACCGCCGTAATACATCGAATCGCTGCTGCCCATCAGGGAGCTGAGGTCGATGGTGGCGTTGATGCCTAGCTTCATCAGCAGGGTGTTCAGGCCGTATACGATCATCGTCATGTTGTTCATGCCAAAGCTGATGATGTAGCTTAAAATCGTACCGGCTACGCCGCCGATAAAGCCGATCATACCGCTTTCAATCAGGAACATCCGCCGGATGTTGCCAATCTCGCAGCCCAGAACTTTCATCACGCCGATCTCACGGGTGCGCTCGTAAATGGCCATCGTCATGGTGTTGGCGATGTTCAGCGCGGCAACAAACAGGCTGATGGCCGCCAGACCCGCCAGGCGCAGCTGGCGCTGTGCGGTCTGCTGCTGCATCTGCTTGCGGTAATCCACCATGGAGCTGATCTGGTAGCCTTCCTCTTTTAAGGTATCGCAGATCTTATCCACATTCTTGATGTCATCGACCTTAATGTACACTTCGTTATAGGTCACTTTTTTGGGGTTAAAATCCGTTTTGGCCAGCTTGCTGTAGGCTTCGCTCAGCATCAGAAGGTCGTTCAGGCGGAAAGTAATGCCGTATTGCAGCATGTAATCCTCGGATTCTTCCGAGACAACGCCAACGATTTTGAGCGTGTAGCTCTGGGTCTTGGGGCTCTCGGTGTCACCATTGGTCAGGGTCAGGGTAAAGGTATCCTTGGTAGCATCCACAAAGGGCGGCAGCTGGTTGCCGTTGGCATCGGTTTCGCCGCTCCAGCGCTGGCGTTTGGAGCTGTTTTGGCTGCGGCGGGTATCCTCAAACTGATACAAAAACTCCTTGCCCACCACAACGGGGATCACATCCTTGCCGTAATTCACGCCGCTTTTGGGCCAGTCGCCGCTTTCCAGCTTGTTGTCCAGCAGGGGCATGGTGTCCGGGTCCAGGCCGAGAACGCTCCATACATTACTGGCGCGGTAGCGGTTGTTTTTGCCTGCTTCTACATACAGGTTCAGGTCCGGCTGGTAATAGGGGGTGACAGCCGTAACGTGGTCGATCTTGCGGAACCGCTGGACGGCTTCGTTATCCAGCTTGACCTCCTGCCCATTGATGTTCTGGCTGCCGTAGTTGTATACCTCAATCTTGGTCAGGCCACCCATATTTTTGAGCATTTCGTCGTTGTTATGGCTTTCCGCAATGCCCATGGAGATCATAACGATAACCGCACAGATGCCCACAACGACGCCCACAACGGTCAGTGCCGTGCGGCCCTTGCGGCGGGACAGGTTGGTGACAGCCAGCCCGATCTGGTCAGATATCTTCATCGTTGCCTTCCTCCAGCTTGGCAAGTGCGGCGGCCTTCTTCTTTTTGCGTACCACCACAACGATCACAACTACCACCACGATCACAGCAGCGCCGATTGCCAGATAGGCCCACAGGGGCAGGCCGGTCTGCTGGGGCTGCATGTCATCTATGTTAGAGTCCATATCGCCAGAATTGCCGTAGTCCATGGCCGGCTGAACAGAGAAGGAAAAATCTTTGCTGACGGTTTTCAGGGTGCCGTTGGCGTCCTCATAGGTCAGGGTGATGGTACCGTTGCAGGTGCCTTCCTGGGTGGGGGTCATGTCAAAATCCACGCTGTTGGAGGAACCGGCGTTCAGGTTGCCGATGTACTGCACAGTGGTGTCGGCGCCCAGGTTATCGCCGGAAAGGGTGGCTTCCAGGTTGGAAAGGGCGTCGCGGCCCTTGTTGACAAAGTTCAGTGTGACGGAAGCGGAATCGCCCAGCGTAATGCTGTCGCTGAGTTCCAGCTGGCCCAACTCAAAGCGGTCCGGCTGAGATACCGGAACCGAGATGGTGGTGGACATACCGGTAACGGCCTTGTTGGTGTCCGCGCCGGTACCCACGCTGTTCACGGTGATGTTGGCCACGCCGCCGGTAAAGCCGGCGCTGGGGGTCAGGCTGAAGCTGACATCGCGGGTGGACTTGGGGGCCATGGTGCCCAGGTAGCTGCTCAGGCTGCCGCTGGTCATGGTGATGCCGTCCGGCAGGGTCAGCGAGATGACCACATCGTTCAGATCCTCCTGGCCGCCGGTGGCGTACAGGGTCAGGGTCAGGGTAAAGGGCGTCCCGGCCACAACCGCTTCATTGCCGTAGCTGGAAGCGCGGATCATCAGGTTGGGGGTATCGGGGTCTTCGTCCACGCACTGGCCCAGGGTAACGCTGAGCTGCTGCATCGCCATGGTGGAATTCAGGTAACTCAGGTTGATGGGCACGCTGTTGCCGCCGCCGTTGTAGATCACATCGCGGAACAGCAGTACATAGCTGTAGTAACCGGCACCGTTGGCGTCGGTTTCCTCGTACAGCTGGCCAACTTCGGCGTTGCCGGTAAAGGTGAACACGGAGGAGTTGATGCGGGCAGAAATCTGGTCCGCGGGAATGAAGTTGTTGTAAGCACCGTAATCCGCCACGCGCAGAATCAGGTTAAACCGGCTGTCCCGGTCAATGGTGGTGATCTCGCCGCCTGCGGCATCGGTCACGGTCTGAGCAATGATGTAGGCCGAGCCGCTGTTGTTGGGCTGGGGGGATGGCGTCGAATCGGGATCGTCATGATTTTTGTCCGAGCTGTTGTTGTCGGAGGCGTCTTGGTCATTAGCGGTCACTTGCGAATTGGGGGCATCATCATTTGCGGCCAGGGCGGGCGTAGCAGCCACGCTGCCGAAGAGCATGACGGCCGCCAGCAGGGCGGCAAAACGGGAAGCTTTTTTCACTCCGGGGTCCTCCTTAAATTGATTCCATCTTTTTCTATGGGCAACACCGCACAATTCCCGCCTTACGGCTTAAGCACCGCTCCGACGGCTGCGGCACGGCATCTGCGTTGCCAAAATGCTCGATAAGACATCCAGTATTATCTGCGCTTTTGGCCTAGCAGCTGCCGCACCTCGCTCGCCGTATCGGCACTTAGAATTATGCGGTATTGCCTATGGCTTTGATATTCCTGAATGAGTGGGCAAAATTTACGGTTTGGGTTGTTCGGGCTGCTGGGCTGCGGCAGCAGGGGCTGCGTAAGAGGCAAGCTCGGCTGCGGTTTTCTGGTGAACTTCGCCGCTGGCAGAGTCGCCGCCGATCCGCATGTTGCCCTCCAGGCTGGCGAACAGGGCTTCGCGGTTGCGCTCCCTTGTGGCGGGATCCTGCACCACATCGGACTGCACCTTGCCGTCCAGAATGGTAATAATGCGGTCTGCACAGGAGGCCAGCTCCGGTTCATGGGTGACCATGACAAAGGTGGTGCCCATCTGCTTGGATATTTGCAGCATGCGGTAGAGCACCTGTTTGGATGTGATAGAGTCCAGGTTGCCGGTGGGTTCGTCCGCAAAGATCACGCGCGGCTTGCTGACAAAGGCGCGGGCGATGCCCACGCGCTGCTGCTGGCCGCCGCTCATTTCGGTGGGCATGTGTTCGGCACGGCCGCCAAGGCCCATGGTTTTTAACTCTTTGCGGGCCATGGCAAGGCGCTGGGAGCGGGAAATGCCCTTGAACATCAGCGGCAGAGCAACGTTTTCGGCCGCCGTCATGGTGGGCAGCAGGTTGTAGCTCTGAAAAATAAAGCCCAGGTGTGCCTGGCGGAACTTGGCCAGCTCATCTTCGGTCATAGCGCTGATCTCGTGCGAACCGATGAATACCTTGCCGCGGGTCGGTTTTTCCAGCCCGGCCAGCTGATTCAGCAGGGTGCTTTTGCCACTGCCGGACTGGCCCACGATGCAGCAGAATTCCCCTTTTTCAATGGAGATAGAAACATCGTTCAGGGCAATGACCCGTTCTTTGCCTACGGCATACACCTTGCGCAGGTTGACGGTATGGATAATGGGTGCCATTTCAGCCCTCCCTTTTTGACAAAATCCTATACCTCTATACTATATCACATTTTACCCCCGGCGGAAAGGGGGCAGAGTTGTAAAATTGCGGTGGGGCGAAGGAAGTAGTTAGGAGGTAGGAGGGAGGAGGTAGGAGTTAATTAGGAATTAGAAATTAGGAATTGGGACGGGGAAAGGTGGTGGGGAGGGCGGCCAGTCCTCTGGCCGCCGGAAAGGGGGGCTGCAAAGGTTCGGTAGGGCGGAGTCACCTGACCCCGCCGGTGCGTGGGGAATGGAGCAAAATAAATTTGTGATGAATCATGAAAATATATGTAGGGGACGACGTCCTCGACGTCCCGGAGGGGCCTAGGAATGAAATTTTGTTGAGGGATATATGGCAAGGTTTCTCTGCGCCATGAACCTTAAAATTATCATAAAAAATGCCGCGGCCCGGTGGGGCGGCGGCAAATAGGGATGGGTTATAGATATTCTTCAAAAAATTCTGCGGTGGCGGATTCGATGCGGCGGCGGACGGAGAAATCGTCGATTTTTTTGCCGGATACGGCGGTGAAATTGTGAGTGGCGTCCTCATACTGGCCGGTCAGGTCCACCAGAGGGCCGCTGTGTTCGGCGGCAGCCTGGCGGGTCAGGTCAATGGTGGTCTGGCTCAGCAATTCGGCATCCCCGGCGGTATAAGCCAGCAGCAGAGGGCCGTTGTAGGTGCGCAGGCTGGCGGTGGGGTCCTGGTCGGCAACCTGCTGCACAAAATCGGCGCTGATCGTTACGCCCCACTTGGGCAGGTCCAGCACGCCGTTCTGTATGGCACCGTCATAAATAGCCTGGCGGCCCTCGGCGCTGTGGTCCAGAAATTCCAGCCCGTCCAGCCCTGTGTTATCCGCCGGTGCCCACAGGGCGGCGGCTTTGATGGAATCTTTCAGGTAGACGCTGACGGCGCGGCCGCCCATGCTGTGGCCCAGCAGGCCGATGCGCTCCGGATCGGCACCCACAGTGTCGGTCAGGTAGGTGATGGCAGAAGTGATATCATCCCGCATGTTGGCGGGGGCGTAAGCGGTGAACGGCTCCTCGCTTTCGCCGCTGCCCGCAAAGTCAATGGCGATGCTGGCAATGCCGTGCTGGGCCAGCGTTTTGGCCAGCGGCTTGGCGTGGCCGTCCAGCTGGCGGTTGCCGGTAAAGCCGTGGCAGATCACCACGGCAGGCATGTTTTCGGCATTGGCAGGGGTGGTCAGCGTGGCATGGATGCTGCCGCGCTCGCCGGGGATGGTAAGCTGCTGCACCTGAACGGATGCCCCACAGCCGGAAAACAGCACCACCGCCGCGCAGACGGCTGCGGCCAGCAGCACCGCAAAAAAGGAACGCAGATGTTTCATGCAGATTCCCCCTTTCTTAGGGTGTAGCTGAAAAGGCGAAAAATTCGTCGGCTTCTTTGCTTTCAGATACATCTTGGGGGTGAGTATACCACACTGCCCCGGCAATAACAACCGCCGCGACGTAAACAAACCGTGAACAAACCATCAATTTACATTGGTAAAAAATTGGTTACGACCGCCTACGGGGCGGAGGTTTACTGCCCCGGTTCCCACATGGCAACGGGGGTCATGATGGTGGGATCACTGGCGGGGGCAAGGTACTGCTGGTAGGTCTGGAACCAGTTGTCCGAAAGATCATCATACACCCAGGAAAGCAGCAACAACTGGCCCACAGGGGATTCGGCGGCAATATAGGTGCTTTCACCTGCCTGCCAGCTGGTGTGGAACACGCTGCCGGCGGCAAAGTTCAGCAGCAGGCTTTCGCCGCCCTGACCGCTGTTGGAACGAAACAGCATCATGGTGCCCCATTTTTGGGAGTAGAGGTTGGCAACCGTGGAAGAACCCAACAGATAACCGTAAGGATAATCGGAACGGTCGATCCCCAAAAGAGATTCCAGCGCGGTCTGCTCCCCGTTGCGCAGGTTGAGCCGGATGGCGTTGAACGGGGTATCATCCGGATTCTCCCAAAGGCTGGTATTCAGATAGAGAGAATCCCCATACAGCGCGGCATGGGTGAAAGAACCGGAATTTTCGTTCAGGCTGTATAACCGCCGGCTTTGGGCGGTGACGGGGTCGTACAGCACAACGTCATAACTGGTGTTCTGGAACCGGGAAGAATAACTGCCGGCCAGGCTGTAATCGGACATTTTATCGGAAGCGAACGGTTCGGCGCAGCGCTCCCGGAACAGCACAAGCTGGTTGTTCCAGACACCGCAGAGGTCATCGGTATCCGGGATGGGCATGGTTTCGTACTGGCCGGTGGTGCGCTCCATGCGGAACCAGCGGGTGGGCTCTTCGCCCTGCTGGCTCCGCATGATGCCGTATAAATAGGTGGAATCGCAGCCGCCGATATACACGGCGTCATGATCCAGCCGGACAAGCTCGGTGCGGGTGGTGCCGTCCAGCATTTCAATGCGGCCCTGGCCAAAGGCGTTCTGCATCCGGCGGCGGGCGGCGGTAACATCCTCCTGGGTGTAAGGCTCCAGCTCCTGGGTATAAAGGGCCAGCGGAACCCCGGCATCTGCCGCGCGCGTCCAGCGCATGATCTCATCGTCCGACATGGCGTTGATATCCGCGCCGGAAGCGCCCTTTGCCGTTGTGGGCGAATAGGTGCCGTAAACAAGGTAAACGCAATCCCCGGCGGGAACCAGAGAATACATCTGGTCCGTGATGCGGGCAGGGCAGCTGCTGGTGGTATGGGTGCAGCCGGGCACATCACAGAACACGGTCTGCACGCCGGTGCTCAGGTTAGTGCGAAGGATCAGGTTGGCATCATAATCAAACACAGCGGCAGCGCGGTTATCGTCCCACTGGTAAGCGATGACGTCAGTGTAATAATAATCGCTGGTTTCTGGCAACGGCTCGGCGGGCAGCAGATCGGTGCTGCCCGGCTGCGGGGTGGGGGCATAGGGCTGCCAGGTCAGCTGCATGCTGTAATAGGCGCGGGGAACATCGTCAAGGGTAAAGGAGCCGTACACACAGGTCAGCAGGGCGTTGCCTCTGGCGCTGTACAGGCCGGTTTCGGCGTAATCGCTGCCGTAAGGCACGGTCCAGTCGCCCAGGTCGGTAAGGCCCTCCCACTGCACCCAGGCGTTCAGCAGGTCGGAGATATTCAGCGATACCGGGCTGCCGGACAGCAGGGTGGGATCGTCCAGCGGGGCCTGAACCCACAGGTTCAGCAGGCGGCCGGTTTTATTATCATAATCCAGGGCGAATGTGGGGGATTCGTTGTATTCGGGGTCGCTTTCATCATAGGCGGCATGGGGGTAGCGCAGCAGCCGCGTAATGCCAAGGGAATCACTGGAAGTATACAGCTCGCCGCTGCTGTAGCTGCTCAGGTTATCGGCTGCCACATGGTACCAGGTGTCCGGCAATACCTCGGCATCATGGAGCTGGGTCAGTAGGCTGGCGGCAAAATCAGCGGCGGTATCGCTGGAGGTCATGTTGTAGCGGCTGTTCCCGGCGGGGGTATACAGGGCTGCTGTGCCGTTCAGCCCGGCGGAAACCATCCAGTCCGTGCGGTTCATCTGGGTGCGGTTTTTGACCTGCTGTAATAGATAAAAATCATCCCCGCTGACCTCGCGGGATTCATACAGGCCAGAGCTTTGATTGACGGTGCCGAACATACGGGCATCCTGTGCGCGGAACCAGAGCAGCGGCAGGCAGGCCAGCACAGCCACCAGGGCGGCGCAGGCCAGCATCAGCAGCTTGCCGCGTTTTGTGGTTTTCATACGGGTTCCTCCTGTGCGAGTTCGGCGGCGGTTTGGTTCGGCGCGGGCAGGGTGACGGTTACGGTGGTGCCTTTGCCAAGCTCGCTTTCCATGGCAAGCGTTCCGCCGTGGGCCTGGGCAATGCGGCTGCACAGGGCCAGGCCCAGGCCGCTGCCGCCCTGGCGGCGGGAACGGGATTTATCCACCATATAAAACGGCTCCACCACGCGGGCCAGCTTGTCCGCCGGGATGCCCTGGCCGTGGTCCTGAACCGTCAGCCGGATGGAACCATCTGCCTGTTCGGCGCAGACCGCAATGGCGCTGCCGGGGGTGCTGGCCTTGGCGGCGTTGGTGACAAGGTTGATGACGAGATCACACAGCAGGTCGGCATCTCCCTGCACGGTCAGGCCGTTGGACTGCATGGTCAGAATGCAGCCGTTCAGAGCGGGGGCAACGGCGCGGCGCGCTTCGGCAAAAACAGAATCCAGCTGCACGGGTACCAGTTGGGGGGCGTGCTCACCCAGGCCCATCAGCTGCAGCAGCTTTCCGCTTAAGGCTTCCAGCCGCTGGGCTTCATGGAAGATGGCCCCGGCGGCTTCACGCTGTTCTTCGGGGTCTGGCTGCATGCTGCGCAAAAGGTCGGCATAGCCGATGATGCCGGTCATGGGGGTTTTGAGCTCATGAGTAAACGCACCCACAAAATCATCCCGCTGCTGGACCGAAAGCTCCAGAGCTTCCACTTTGTCCTGCACGGCACCGGCCATCTGGTCAAAGCCCTGGCTCAGGATTTCAAGCTCATCCCCGGTGTGCATCCTGGTGCGCAAGGCATAATCACCAGCGGCAATGCGGGCGCTGGCGGCGGTCAGCACGGTCAGTGGGTGGGTCAGGCGGCGGCTGACAAGCCAGACCACCACGGCAGCCCCGGCCACCACGGCAGCTTCCAGCAGGAAAAAGCGCTGCAGGCTGCGGTTGCGCGCGGCAAAAATCTCCGTTACATCAAAGGTGGTTACCATCACAAGGCCGCCCAGCAGATCGCTGCGGTAGGTGCGGGTCACATTGGGGCCGTACTGCAAAATGCTTTGGCCGTCCTGCAGGCCGTATATGGCATAGGCTTCGTCCTGGGCGGGGTCAGCGGATGCGCGGAACAGCCCCTGGGAATAAACCCCACGGGCCAGATCCCCTGCGCGCCAGGTGGCGGCGGTGATAAAATCATCCCCGCAGGTATCTTCGCCGCGGCCGGTCTGGTCCAGGTAGTAATCCTCCACCACGCCGCACAGCATGGCGTGCATGCTTTGTTCCTGCTCGGCGGCTGCGCTCAGGCGGTCCATAAAGCTGCCGTTAACCAGCACCGCACCGCCCACGGCAAAAAACGCGGCGATGACCAGCAGCATGATGCAGACAAGTTTTTGAGAAAATTTCATAGAAAAACCCGTAAGTAAGTTTGAAATTAGGAATTTTAGGAATTGGAAATGAGAAATCAGCAATTTGAGGTTATTTCTGGTCGGATTTAAGGCGGTAACCGACACGGTAGACGGTTTCGATCTTATCCGCCCAGCCAAGTTTTTTGCGCAGGCGCTGGATGTGCAGGTCCAGGGTGCGGCTGTCCAGCAGATCGCCGCCCCACACCCGCCCGTACAATACATCGCGGTACAGCGCCGCCCCGCGGTTGCGCATGAGCTGCTCCAGCAGGTCGAACTCCCGCGGGGTCAGCTCCACCGCCTTGCCCTGCCGGGTCACGGTGCGGGCCACAATATCCATCGTTACATCAAAGGCGGTCAGGGTCTGGCCGCCGCGGCCGGTGCGGCGCAGTACGGCTTCCACACGGGCTAGAAGTTCTTCGATTTCAAACGGCTTTACGATATAATCATCGGCGCCGAGCTGCAGGCCTCTGACCCGGTCCTTAGTGGCGCCCTTGGCCGTGATAAAGATGACCGGCACCCCCAGCGGGCGCAGGTAGCCCAGCAGCTCGTACCCATCCAGGCCGGGCAGCATAATATCCAGCAGGGCCAGATCAAAGTCGTGCTCGGCAATCAGGTCCGCCGCGGTGCTGCCATCGTTGGCAACCGTGCAGTCATACCCCGCGCGGCGCAGGCTGACCGCAATCAGCCGGGAAATGGTAATTTCGTCCTCCACAATCAAAATGCGGTTCATCCAATGCCCCCAATCGTTATTTATCTTAAGTATAGCACAGAGTTGTCGCCAAGTTGTATAGAAGTTAGGAGTTAGGAGGGAGGAGTTAGGAGTTGGGCGGCGGGATAAAGGATGCCATGAACCGAATAAAAGCATTGTAGGGAACGGTCAAGACCGTTCCCTACAGATTATAATGGAAAGTTACGTAGGAGTTTTAAGGCAATACCGCATAATTCTAAGTGCCGATACGGCGAGCGAGGTGCGGCA
>OLOH01001773.1_pt1 | contig 11640 bp, 8 predicted proteins | sample 1673221 | NCBI WGS metagenome assembly OLOH01 (sample SAMEA3136767, study PRJEB25190) | human gut metagenome
CTACACCATCCCCGCACACCGCCCCTGTCGCCGCGAGAAATGCCTCTGTTTGGGCGCGTTCGCAAAGCGTCAGCACCGATGTCCGCCCAGCCATATACCACCCCAAATTCCCTGCCTTTGGGGCTTTTTTGCCCAAGAACGGCTTTTCCTGCGCAGGCTTTTTCCAGACGGGTTTCACCTGTACAGGAAAAGCCTGCACTAATAAATACTAAATAAATAAAATACTAAAAAAGCAAATACGAATCCTATCTTATCTGCAAAACATACAAATCCGGACTTTGCCGCCGGAATCTTGCCGTGATGCGTACAACTTAACACCGGAGAGTACAACTTACGATTGCAAACCGCCCCTGCAAAGTTGTATAATAAAAGCACCGATATTTCGCGCAAAAGGTGGTCGGAACAGATGGATATCGAGAACCTGGTCGGTGAAACAACCGAATACGACAAGAAAGCGGCGCTTGAGGTAAAAAGCCCAAAAGCTGGTGCAAGAGCGTAAGTGCTTTTGCGAACACGCTGGGCGGCGCGCTGATTTTCGGCATGGCGGATGACGGGCAGATCGTTGGCCGATGTGTTCAACCGCCTTGGCTACATGGAGCGCAAGGGCAGCGGCTTCGGTAAAATTCTGAACGGCTACAAGGCACAAATCAACTACACCGAGGATAAACGCCCTACATTCCGTTCTGACCGCTACCAGTTTACGGTCGTTATGCCGAACTTGAATTACGGTGTCCCTCAAGGTGTCAGTCAAGATGTCACCCAAGATGTCAGTCAAGATGTCGCTCAAGACGATTTGGATGCAAAAATCATCGCGCTCATCAAGCGGAACAATAAAATCAGCACCGAAAAACTCGGCATGGCACTGGGTGTCAGCTACAAAACCATCCGCCGCCATATCAAGGCGATGGGAAATGTCCGCTACATTGGCCGCGGCTTCAGCGGGCATTGGGAAATTCAAAATCAATAAAAAAGCAGCAGGGAACCGATTAAGGCTTCCTGCTGCTTTATTTTCCAAAGGGCAGTTTAATTTTTCTTCTGCTCACCCTCCGGGAAGATGATCTTATAGATTGGGAAATAAATCACCATCTGCACACCGCCGTTGATGACGGTGATGAGGACGTTGTACAGCGCAGGCGGGAAGAACTGCTTGCACAGCGGCACATAAATGCCCATCAAAAAGCTGCACACGATGGTGATGAGTACGAACGCCACCACGTACCACGCGATCTGATACCACACGTTGCCCTTCGACTTAAACGTGATATTACGCTGCATCGGGAAATTAACGCACTGCGCCAGAAACAGCGTGATGGCAAACGCCGCAAAGTAGCCCATCCCGCCGGTAGCGTCGCCGGTGACAGGGTAGTTGAATACATAGGTATCCACCGGACCGAGGTTCAGATGAATCAGCTGGCAGGGGATGCTGCACCAGTCGGTCAGGTTGTAGAACAGCCCCGGCAAAAAGGTCAGCAGCAGATATTGCAGCACCGTGACAAACAGCGAAAAGGCGTAGAATTTCACAAACTGTGCCACGAGCTTATGCTTTTCGGAGAAGGTGCTCCACAAATTTCTGATCGTTTCCATAGCTCACCTCATGCTTGCGCAGACACGGTCAGCTCCGCGCTGTATTCGCCGTCGGAAGCAGCAATCGTCATGGCGTCGCCGTCCCCCATGCGGACTATGGCAAGAGCCTCGCCGTAGTAGGTATCGGTTTCGCTGTCCAGATAGCTGTGCTTGTTGAAAGGGCAGGCACTGCCCAGCCCCACCAATGTACCGCCGCGCACCTGTACCTGAATGTTGCCGCGCGCCAGCGGCTTGGTGATGCCGTTTTCATCGGTGTAGCGCAGACGGACATAGCACAGATGCCCCGTTTGTGCAGCAGGTTCTTCGGCATCCAGCGTCAAGCGGGTCGTGCCGCCGGCACTTTGCAGCTTGCAGCGACCAATTTCGTGATCGGCAGCGTCATAGCTGACGGCTTCCAGCGTGCCACTCTCGTAGAGAATGCTGAACCTCGCCAGGCAATCATTTTTCAGCGTTTTACTGCCCACCGTGTGACCATTCAGCACCAACTCCACACGGGCGGCGCGGGCGTAGACCTCCACGTTGGCCTTGCGCCCCTCGCAGCCGGTCCAGCTCCAGCTGGGCATGGCATTCGTCATCTTCCACGCACTGGGGCTGTGGCGGTCTCCGGTATGGTTGACCGGGCAGACGGCGATATAGGGGCCGTTGTCAGCTTCCAACGCCACGCGGGTATAAAGGGCTTCGCCCAGCGGCTTGCCGGTCAGGTCGATGCGCCCCGAACCCGCCGACACCCAGCCCAGACCGCCGTCGAAGGTCTCGGCGTAGTCGGCGTACTCCCACGAGCCGACCATAACTTCGCCCAGGTAGTCCATGCCCGCCCAGACAAAGTCGCCCACTAAGCGTGGCTCCTGTTTGGCCAGCTCGCGGAATTTATAAGCATCGTTGCAGAAGGTTTCGCTGCCCAAAATCAACCGCTGCGGGTACTTTTTCAGGTCGTGCTTATAGCGGTAGATGCCGTAGTTGTAGCCCGCAATGTCCATGTTGGCAAAGGCGTCACGGGTCTTGACGTCGCAGCCGTGCAGGGTCGCGCCGCGCTTCATGAACTCATCGCCCAGCAGCCCCGCCAGATTGTTGAAGAACTGACTGCCGACCGCCTTTTTCTTGGCGGTCTTCTCGCCGCGCTGTTTGGCTTTTTCGGCACGCTCGGCTTCTTTTTTTGCCTTTTCGTCGCTGTACACGCCGAAGCCGATGGAGCTTAAAAAGTTGAAGAAGATGTTCACGCCGCAGGTCACCGGACGAGAATCGTCCAACTCGTGCAGGAAGTCAGTCATCTCTTTGGTCAGGGCGATGCCGCGCTTTTGGGCAGTCTCGCTGACCTCATTGCCGGTAGAGTAGAGCACGACGCAGGGGTGGTTGTAGTCTTTTTCCACCATGTCGGTCAGATCCTGATGCCACCAGTCGTTGAAATAATCCACGTAGTCATGCTCGGTTTTGTGGATATACCAGTGGTCGATGTACTCGTCCATGACAAGCATACCCTGGCGGTCGCACTCGGTCAGCAGCGCCTTGGAGCAGGGGTTGTGCGCTGAGCGAATGGCGTTGTAGCCGTTCGCTTTCAGCAGGCGTACCTTGCGTGCCACGGCGTCGGGGTCACAAACTGCACCCAACAGACCATTATCGTGGTGGATGCACGCGCCCTGGATGATGTACCGCTTGCCGTTGAGCAGAAAACCGTCCGTACCCCACTCGACCTTGCGAACACCGAACGTCTCGGTCACCTCATCATCGGCAAAGTTGACGCGGCAGGTGTACAGGTTTGGCGTTTCGGGCGTCCAGAGGCGGGCGTTATCAAGGGTCAGGGTAAATACAGCCTCGCCGTCGCTCTCCTGCTGCATGGCAGGCAGGTCGTCCACCATCAGGCGTACCGTGCCGGGGGCGGTGGTCTTTACGCGCACCTCCACGATGGCGGGGTCAAGCGACAGGGTGCAGATTTTAACGCCGTTCAACGCGATATGCGCGCCCTTTGCCGTCCAAAGCTGCACCGGGCGGTAGATGCCCGCGCCGGAATACCATCGGCTGTTGGGCTGGTCGGCGTTGCGGGCAATGACCCGCAGCTCGTTCTCACCCGAATGCAGGTAGGGGGCGTAGTCCACGTAGAAATTGGTGTAGCCGTAGGGGCGGAACGCTGCCTTTTGACCGTTGAGCCAGACCTCGGCATTATGGTAGACGCCCTCAAACTCCAGAATGTGGGTGTCTGCCAGCTCGTTTTCCGGCACGGTCAGGGTGCGCTGGTATTCGTAGTCATATCCCTCGTACCAGCCGGTATTGGTGCCGCCCGCGCTCAGGGCGGTGCGGGGTTCAGCCAGCATGGCATCATGGGGCAGGGTCACCGGTTTGCCGGGTGCGGTATCGCCCAGATGGCGGCAGGTCCAGCCGGTGAGAAGTGGGGTTGGTTTCATTGTATGTTCCTCTTACATAGTCTGTTTTACAGAAATCACGCAGATGCCAACAAAAGGGCTTCCTCCTGGCAGAAACCCGTTGTAGAGGAAACCCTTTTATTGGAGATGCGGCTTTATTCTACGAACACTTTTTGCAGGAAATTATACAAAGCGATATGCCAATTATCTGCTGAATGGTGGCGCAGAGGATAGACAGCAAATGTCGTATTCACGCCGCTTTGCAGTCGGGGTTCGACTGCAAGCAAATTGTTGTAATCCTCGATCTGACCAGGCAGTGCAAAATCGTAGCTGCCTCCGCAAGCGTAAAGATATTTGATGGGAAGCCGTGCAAACTCATCAGACTGGATAGCCGCCCGGAATTCATCCGCAGTGGTTCTGCTGCCGCTGAAAGTTCCGAACCATGCAAAGTAATCCAGCGCCTGGCACACGGCAGAATGGTTCGTCGTTACTGCGCCGCGGGAAAGACCCGCAAAGGCACGATGCTCACGGCTGGCAGCGAAACCTGCATCGTCGCAGGTTTCCGCATAGGTCGAATACTGCGCTTCCACCGCAGGCATGAGATCGTTTCGCAATTCCTTGGCAAAGGAGTAAGTCAAGGGATCCAAACCGTCTTTGCAGTCATCTTCCACATAGAAAGTCGGGGTGACAACGATAAGCGGCTCAATTACCTGCTGCTCAATCATCTGATCCAGCATGGTTTTGTTCTCAGGATGCGCCAAAAGCCAGTAGTCTTCATTGTCGCCGGTGCCGTGCATCAGGTATAGAATGTTGTACTGCTTTTCCGGGTCATATCCGTAGGGCAGGTATACGCATGCCTGTTTTTCAACGGTTCTTTCATCGGTAGCGTAGGCTTTCGTCTTGTAGCTTATATGCTCTACGATTCCGGGATGTTCACATTCCTGCTCGTATGTCTGCGGAACGGCCCATACGGTTTGCCCGGCGCGGTCTGCCGTGCGCGCTGCATCATAGCTGACTTTGCACACGACCATGCAGCCGGCGGTCAGCACCAGCGGCAACGCCAGAAACACCCACCAATGCGGCGCGGCCTGCTTTATATGACGCAGCGCCAGCACAATGCCACCCAGCGCCCAAAGAATCGCAACGCCTGCTTGCAGGAAGAAGCCGATATGGAACAGCGTTGTTTCCAGGTAATTCGTCCATGTTCCCAGCCAGCCGACTGCAAGGCCGACCGGCAGCATCAGAATCGGCAGCTTGCCCTTCCACGCTGCAAAAGCAAAGCTTACAAGGATAAGTTCTGTCACCACCATATAAAGCAACGGCTGAAGCATTCCCAACGCAGCGTAACGCAGCAGGTCAATGACGGCGATTCCGGTGATCAGCGCAAAGGCACATAGGTCTATATGTTTTTTTGCCGTATTCCAAACCTTTCGCAGCAAGGTATACACCCTTTCTTATTTTTTGCCCCACACGGTAGACACTGCCGCGCAGATCATGCAGATGACCAGCAGGACCGCACTTGCAATCCAGGAAGTACTTAAACCATCCATATTGATCTTCGACAGAATGTCACCGATCTCATCAAAGGCAAGATTGATGAACATAGCCACGCTGACGAGTGCTGCGGCAAATGGAGGATACTCGAAATATTTAGGAGCCTTGTCGGATGCGACAAAGAGTTCCAGCAATGCGCCAATCGCCAAAAGAGCAATGATAATAGGCGAATTTTCTTTTGCCTTAGCCAGCGCATACACAATGGCAGTAGCTGCCATTCCGACCGCAGTAATCGTGTGCAGAAGGGAGGATTTTTTGAAGAATGTATTCATCTTAGCACCTCACAGCGTTTCTTTACGTTTGGAATTTTTGACCACAAAGAATGCGGCAACGGCATCTGCAATAGCCAGCACAGCAATCAGCGCATAGGCAAGCTTTTCCCAGTAAGGTGTAACCGAAACGACATGTGCCGTTGCAGAAAGTCCGTTGATACCGTTGCTGTTTGCTACATTGTACAGGATGACGTGGCAGGCTTCTCGCATATTGGCAAGCAGTTTCGCATCTTTGGGCACCTTATCAACCATATAGCCGTAGAATACACTGCCGGAAGTCGCCCACATCGTGTTGCCGCCTTCCAGACCGCCCACAACGCTCTGCATCGTAGTGTTGATTGCAATATCGGTATCCAGGATTGCGGTAGAGCCCCACTCTGTGCGAACAACGTCTTTCTGTAATCCGCTGTGTGCCCCGGCCCAGGTGCAACCAATGCGGTTGAATGCGCCCATGGAACCCTTGACCTTTCCTTCGGTGAAAGGTTTCTCGAAGGCTTTCAGATAGATTTCGCGGATAGCCTGCTCGTTAGAGAAGGTGCAGATGCCCTGACGGTTGGTTTCCTGATCGTTCAGTGCAAAATGCTTGATGTAGCAGATAACGCCGTGATTCTGCAGGCCTTCCACTTCCTGCGTGGCAAGTTCACCAGAAAGGAAGCCATCCTCGGAATAATACTCAAAGTTACGGCCGGCATACGGTGTGCGATGGATATTGACAGCCGGCGTATAAGCGCCTACCGTTTCAGTACGGTACCAGTCCTCACCCATTGCGGTGCCAACTTCATACATCAGGTCACGGTTAAACGAGCAAGCGCGGAGAACTTCACCGCAGAAGCCAGTAGCACTTGTGCCATCCTCCACATATGTGCGGAGCTGGTTGCCCTGCGGACCGTCCTTCATGAACATGGCCGGATACGCAATGGACGGAATGGTAGACAGCGCCGAGCCGGTGACAATGCGGGTCATCTCCTCGGTGGTAAGCTGGTTCAGGAGCTTATCCCAAGTTTCCGTGTCATCGAAAGGAACGCCGTACATTTTTGCCAGCGTCATCTGGTTGTCCTGACCGGTAATGATAGCGGAAGTATCGCTGCTGCCCGGCTCATAGCTGCCTTCTGCGTCAATGGCCGCCATCATATCCGCCGTGGCCGTCAGGTCAGTATAGCTTTCGGGGAAGGTGCTCCAGTCGCTGCGGGTCAAATAATCCGTATCCTCCCCATAATATTCCAGACTTGCATCATCGAAACGGTTGGTTACTTCGTCCCCGCTGTAAGAAACATTCAGCAGGGTTTTCTTGGCATTGTTCCAGAGATAAACTTTCTCTGCATCACCTTCGGCATCCATGCCATCCTCAACCGTCTTGCCTTGTGCAGCCAGAATATTATTCAGTGCATCGTGGGCGCTGTTGCCAATAGCGAAGTGGTAGTCACCGGCATCCAGCACATAGGTCTTGTCGGTTCGGTAATCGTAAGAAGAGAACTCTTTCTTCGGCACTGTGATCGTGACCGTCTCAGACTGACCAGGTTCAAGGATATCCGTCTTGTCAAAGCCAACAAGCTGTACGGCGGATTTCTCAATGCCGCCGCAGGTATACGGCTGCTGTGCGTAAAGCTCCACGACGTTTTTGCCCGCAGCAGTGCCGTTGTTCGTAACTTTGACCTGCATTTCCAGCCCATCATCACTCATCTTGGAAGAAACAACTTCCTGCGCAAACGGAAGCCCATCCTCAGCGCCATAGCTCAGACCGTAGCCGAAGGGATAGCAGACTTCATTGTCATAATTCCACGTATCGCCTACGAAAGCACCCGCAGAGGACAGCGCGTTCGTACCGGCGGGATCCGTCACACCATCGGAATAACGCGTCTCATAATAACGATAGCCGACGTAGATGCCTTCGCGGTACACAACATACTTTGTGCCGTTGTTTGCTTCGCCGATAGAAGCGTTTATTTCATCGGCATTCGTGAAAGTGAAATCGCCAAAGTTCTGCATAGCGGGGGAAGAGAAGGAATCCGCCGCATAGGTATCGGACAGGCGACCGGAGGGGTTCACTTCGCCGTCAAGTACTTTAGCAACCGCACGCGAACCACTCTGCCCAACACCGCCGATCCAGAGACAGGCATCAATCCCATACTCTTCCTGATCGACCCAGCTCAATTCCATCGCGTTAGAAGTGTTGATCACGGCAATGATCTTATCAAAAGCACCGCTGTTCTTGATTTCCTTCAGCAGAGCTTCTTCCGCAGGCTGCAAAGCGAGGTACTTTTCGCCGTCGCCAAATGCACCGGTCGGCATATCCGAAGCCTCACCGCCTACGCGGGAGAATACCACAATGGCCGCATCATTATAGTCTATGTACGACTGCTTGACCTCATCGGTGTATTCACTTACCGGAACTTCTGCTGTATAGATGTCCTCCGGCTTGGCACCCATATAGCCGCCATTGCTGCGGACATAGCCGTCTTTTCCATCGTAGGTTTTATAGAAATCCCAAATTGTACTGTTGATAGTAAAGCGCCCATCGTCCTCCATCGCCGACTTAAGATCAACCACATAGTCTGTGTTGATGTTACCTGCGCCGGTGCCACCGAGAACCAGATCAACAGAAGAACGGCCAAACAATGTCACTTTGGAGCCTTTAGCAAGCGGTAGCGTCTGATTCTGGTTTTTCAGCAGAACAATACCCTCGCTGGTCACATCTTCCACCAACTGGTCAGCGGCTTTCTTCCACTCATCCAGGGACATGCCGTTGTCAGTGCTGGCCTGAAGCGGTTCTGCATTCGCTTTATCAATGGTTTTGTACATGGTACCGCCAATCGTGCTGCAAATCAGCGATCTGTATGAGGTCGCGCCGCAGGTTGTGCCGATGGCTACTGCCAGCAGCACACTGAGCGATGCAGTGGCAATGCGTGCTGCTTTCGGTGATGAATCACGTTTTTTCATGTTCTCCTCCTGTCATTTGTAGGGAGCCACTCGGCTCCCTTTCGATGACAAAACCATACCACATCTCGTTCTTTTTGTGGGAGATTCGTACGTCAACCGTTGCTTTTGCAGCGCAAACGGTACGCACTATTGTCGTTTTTAACAATTGAATGCCGGGCGCTTTGTGCAGGTTGCTTAAAGCAAAAAAACAGCCCACCAAAATGGGCTGTCTGGGTTATTTCTGCTTGATGGGAAACAGCACCTTTAATGTAAACTGGTTCTCCTGGGTGGTGATCTCGGCGGTGCCGCCGTATTTTTCGGCGGTGTCGTAGATGCTCTTTAGACCGTAGCCGTGGTAGCGGGCGTCGGTCTTCGTGGTCTTGGGCAGCGTGCCGTCCGCGCGGAAAGCACCATCGTAGGTGTTTTCGATCCGGATCCACAAAAAGCTCTTTTGCCGTGCCACCACCAGATGAATCAGTCGCTGCTCGCTGTCGGGCAGCTTTTCTACACTCTCGATGGCGTTGTCCAGCGCATTGCCGAACAGCGAGCACAGGTCCATCGTATCCATAAAATCCAGCGCCGCACCGTCTGCCACGCAGGTCAGCGTGATGCCGTGCTGCTGGCAGTACAGGCTTTTGCTGGTCAGGATTGTGTCCAGCACCTCGTTGCCGGTCTTGTTCTGCGCCTCATAGCTGCGGATCTCCTGCTCCATCGCGTCGAGATAGTGGGCTTTTTCCTCTGATGTCTCGCTGCGCAGCACAGAGATCTGGTGCTTGAGGTCGTGATATTTTTTATTGATAAGGTCAATGCTGTCCTGCGCCGAGCGGTACTGTGCGTACTGCGCCTGCAAGACGTTTTGCAGGGCGTCGCGCTCCTTTTTGCGGCGGTACTCCACCAGCTGCATGTGGTGCGCAAACAGAATGGCCATGCCGCCCAGGTCTACCAGCGTGCGGATGTTGTAAATTTCCGCCGTCATCTTGCCGGAAAACGGCGTGTCCGGGCTGACATAGCTCAGGTTGCTGGCGGCATAGACCGCCACACCGATGAACAGCGTGCTGAGAAATTCCTTTTTGTGGACGTGCAGAGGCGAGGCAATATCGTTATAATTGCGTTCCAGCGCGAACACCGCGCCATACACTGCGGCATAAACGACCGCCAGAATGCCCACGCGCACACCAACGCCCGGTGTACCCTGCCGCCCTGCCATATAGTAGTAGAGCTGCCATTCCAGCGAGGCGGCCAGTTCCCCCAAAATAAACGCGCGGACGCAATAATACCCCGCGCACCGGGCGGGCACATCGGCCTGCATTCGGATGTACAGATACATGATCAAGATGGATACCGCAATGCAGGGCAGAAACCAGAATTGTGGCACCTGCCCCGTTGCCTGCATAAAGACGCCGAGCAGCAGCAAAAACACCGCGTGGATCGCATACCGCCGCCAGCCAGCTGTACGCTTGGGCAGATAGTACAGATACAAAAGGCAGGCCAGCCAGTCCGCCAGCGCGGTATACAGGCGGGGGATGTTGCCCAGAACTTCCGTTTCCATCAGATGTTTTCCCCCATGTAGTGATTGAGCGCCGCCAAAAACGCCTTGCGCTTGGCGCGGCTGATCTGCACCCGATCACCGTTGACGATGGCGTCCTCGTCCTGGATGCCGTCAACGTGCTCCAAATTGACAAGGTACGCCTTGCTGCTGCGGAAGAAATTCTCCGGCGGCAGCTTCTGCTCCACATCGCGCATGGAGCCGGTGGAATGCACCTCGCCCTGCTTGGTGTGGAACAGCAGGTCGTGGTCGCAAATTTCTACATAATAAATATCGGAGGCGTCGAACTTCTGCACACCGCCCGCGCAGGGAACGGTGAGATAGTGCTTTTGGCGGCGCTCCAGCAGCTCCCGCACATGGTTCATCCGCTGGCAGAAAGCGTAATAACTCAGCGGCTTTAAGATATAGTCCAGCGCCTGCACCGCGTACCCCTTGATGGCATACTGCGGCGAGTTGGTGATGAAGATGATAAGCACCTCCGGGTCGGCTCGGCGGATCTCCTCGGCTGCTGACATACCATCCATGAAGGTCATCTCGATGTCCATCAAGATCAGATCATAGCCGCCCTTGTAGCCCAGTGCGATCTCGTCGCCATCCGAAAAATGTGTGATTTGAAAATGGCAGTTTTTCTCCTGCTGGTATTTTTCCAGATACGAGTCCAGCACTGCCCGATCCTGTGCGCTGTCCTCGACTACTGCGATGTGGTTCACGATGTGTTCTCCTTTTGGGGGCAAACAAATGGGTTTATGTGCCGACGGTTAAACCGTTTGCTTTTCATGGGTATAGGCTTTATCTAATAAGTATTATACAGATTATTTTCCGAATTTTCAATAAATCATTATTCCGTCTTGTACACACTTGACATGTAGAAGCATAATACCTCTATCCATGGGAGTGAATCAAAGCTGATTCACTTTTTGAGTCAAGATTTTTGGATGAATCTAAACTGATTCACTCTGGAGCATATACGAATTTGTATGCGTATCCGCTTTGATTACTTCCGCTTTGAGCGGGAACGTGTTTTGCTAGCATAGCGTTTGGATATCCACAAACGCATTTCTGGGGCGTACCCCAGACCCCCGGCACAGTTCTTGCGTGACGATAGTGACGCTGATGACGCTCGTGACGCTGTTTTTAGGACATCCCTATACCATATCCCAGATTCAGCGTCATTAGCGTCATCTGCGTCATTCTGATTTTGTGTTTCTCGTAGTATCATTGTTTTTGTTTCGAGCAGTAGTAAACTGCAAGCGTCATTTCACTATAAGCGTGACGGTGGTGACGATGGTGACGGTGTTCGTGGGATAGGGTAAAGGGGTATATCAAAAACATCGTCATCACCGTCAGCATCGTCATTCTACAGGCAAGCCGTTTTAATCTGCGGCTTGCCTGTTTTATTTTGAGTAATGTGGCA
>OLOH01001783.1_pt1 | contig 11604 bp, 9 predicted proteins | sample 1673221 | NCBI WGS metagenome assembly OLOH01 (sample SAMEA3136767, study PRJEB25190) | human gut metagenome
AAAAAAAAAACCCTCCCCCGGATGGGGGAAGGTGGCCGAAGGTCGGATGAGGGGCGGACTTGCCATGATTGCCCGGTAAGGGGCGGCGGGGGTAAATCTCCCCTCATCAGCCTGCTTCGCGAGCAGCTTCTCCCCCAAGGGAGAAGCTGTTTTACAAGGTTTCCCCGCTCACCAGTCCATTCCACAACCTATAATATACGCCCTGCTTCGCCAGCAGCTCTTCATGGCTGCCTTCTTCCTCAATGCCGTCCTTGCCCAAAACGAGGATGCGGTCGGCGTTCTTGATGGTCGTCAGGCGGTGGGCAATCGTCAGCGTTGTGCGGCCCTTCGCCAGTTTGTCCAGGCTCTGGCCGACCAAAATCTCGCTCTCGTTGTCCAGGGCACTCGTGGCCTCGTCTAACAGCAGAATGCGCGGGTTCTTCAAAAATACGCGGGCAATGGCGAGGCGCTGCTTCTGCCCGCCGGAGAGCTTGACACCGCGCTCACCGACATAGGTGTCATAGCCGTCTTTCAAGGCGCGGACAAAGGCGTCAGCCCCAGCCAGGCGGGCAGCTTCCTCAATTTCGGCGCGGGTCGCGCCCGGACGGCCGTAGGCGATATTCTCCGCCACTGTGCCGCTGAAAAGATACACGTCCTGCTGCACCACGCCGATGGCACTGCGCAGGCTGTGCAGCGTTACGCTGCGCACATCCTGGCCATCAATGCGGATGGTGCCGCCAGTCACATCGTAGAAGCGGGGAATCAGGTTGCACAGCGTCGTTTTGCCGCCGCCGGACGGCCCGACCAGCGCGACATTCTCGCCCGGGAGGATGTGCAGATCCACGTGGCGCAGCACTTTATTGTGGTCGTCGGGGTACTCAAAGCTCACATCGTCAAAGTCGATGCCGCCCTCTTTGACTTCCAAGTCCTTCGCGTTGGGGGCGTCGGCAATCGCGATGGGGGTGTCCATGATTTCCGCAAAGCGCTCGATGCCGGTCATGCCGCGCTGGAACTGCTCGGCAAATTCGACGATGCGGCGGATCGTGGCGATCAGCGTGGACACGTACAGCACGTAGGCAACCAGATCGCCCGCGCTGATGGCCCCATACACAAGGGACAGACCGCCCGCCAGGATGACAACAAAGTACATCAGGCCGTCAAAAAGGCGGGTGGACGTGTTGAACGCGGCCATGGCATAGTAGCCCAGCGTCTTGATGTTCTCAAAATCGCGGTTGCCCTGCTCAAACTTTTCACGCTCCAAATCTTCCGCCGCAAACGCCTTGACGACCCGCTGGCCCAGCAGGCTGTCCTCAATCGTGGCGTTCAGTTCACCAATCTGGAATCGCTGCTGGCGGAACCGCTCCCGCAGTTTGTGGTTGAGTTTGACCGACACAACGCCCATCAGCGGCACACAGGCAAACACCACCAGCGTCAGCGGCACACTGGCCTGGCAGAGGATAACGAACGATGCAACGATCTTTATGCCCGCAATGAAAAATTCCTCGGGGCAGTGGTGGGCAAACTCGGTCACGTCAAACAGATCGTTGGTAATGCGGCCCATAATCTGGCCGACCTTCGTGTTATTGTAGTAAGTATGGTCCAGCCGCAGCAGGTGGTCAAAGGCGTCGCGGCGCATATCCGTCTCGATATGTACGCCCATGATGTGGCCGATGCCGGACATAAAGTAGCTGGCCGCGCCGTCGATGACGCGCAGCACAAAGTAGAGCGCCGCCATTTTCAGCACGGCGTCCACGGTAAGGGCCGCAGCGCTGACGGTATTTGTCAGGTTGCGCATGATGGTGGGCAGCGCGATATCGCAGAGCGTTGTCAGCGCGGCGCAGAACAGATCAAACGCCAGCACGCCGCGGTATTTGACCATATACGGAAGAAAACGGCGTATCAGCGCCCCGTTTTTCGGGCGCTGCGGGGTGGTGGTTTCAGACATGGGGACCTCTTTCATTCAGACTTGTAGGGGCCGCCTATGTGCGGCCCCTACATGGTGGTTACTCGGTGGGGGTGTCACTTTCCGTTGTTGGTTCACTCGGCGTAACTGGTTCTGGCGCAGGTGCGGCCTGCAAAACCTCGTTGCAGCGGGAGCACACAAGGCTGCCGTCGGGCTGCTTAACGCCGCTGTGCCCCAGTGCGGCAGATTCCTCCGTTTTTGTCTCGCCGCAGCTGCATTGGTAGGTTTTTGTGCCGGCTGCCGTGCAGGTGGTGGTGTCACTGATCAGCTGGAAATCATGGGTGTGCGGTTCCGGTGTCGGTGTCGGCACTGCCGTTGGCTCGGGTGTGGCGGGCACGGCGGTCGGTGCAGCTGTGGGTACTGCCGTCGGCACCGGCGTCGGTGCCTGGGTGGGCACTGCCGTTGGTGCCGTCGTCACGACCGGCGTAGGGGAGGGAGACGGCGTGGCCTTGGCGGCCTCGACCTTCGTCTCGCCGCAGCCCTCGCGCTTGCAGGTGTAGATGATTTCCGCGCCCTTCTGCACCCCGTCATCCCAGTCGTGGCCCAGCGGCTTAATGTCCTTCTCGACGACTTCGCCGCAGATTTTGCACTTGTACTTGGCGGACCCGGCCTTCAGGCAGGTGGCGGCAGTCTTGGTGCCCTCGACCTCAACATACTCGTGCTCGTGGGCGTCGGCCTTGAAGTGCGCCGTCAGCACCACGCCGCCCGCGTCGGCGTTCTGGGGCATCGTAAAGCTGATGGTCGTGCTGCTGTAACTGCCGCCGGAGCTGGCCGTCCAGCCCGCAAAGACAAAGCCCTCGTCGGCCACGGCGGTCACGGCGCTGGCGGTGCCGCCTTTCTTGACCAGCTGGCTGGTGGAGCCGCTGACCTTGCCGCCGCTTGTGGCGACAAATTCCAGCGGGACCTTCGCGCCGCGCACGGCTATCGGGTCGCTGGTGATAAGGTTCGCAGGGACGCCGTCGGGCTGGGGGATGGACCCCAACGGCTGCGGGCGGCGGTCCTCGGTGATATAGGCGTGGGTGCGCACATAGTCAAAGTACGCTGTAACGGCGGTTTTTGACAGGTGCACGCCGTCGGACAGCGTGTAATCCGTCTTGGCCCAGCCGGTGGCGGCGTCGCGCAGGACCTCGGCGCTGTTCAAAAACTTAAAGCCGTTTTCCTCGCACATCGTCACCAGTGCGGCATTGTAGGCGTCCACCTGGGTCATGGTCAGGTTGGTGTTCTCGCGCTGTTTGTCCAGCGGCGGGATGGCGCTGACGATGATATCGCAGTAGGGCCACGCAGTCTGGATGGCCTGCAAGCCCTGCAAATAGGTCTTGATGTAGCTGGTCGCGTCGGTGGACGAGCCGCCCAGGTTGTTGGTGCCGTAACAGATGATGATGCGCTGGGGCTTGAGCATCGCCACGGCGTCCGGCACGGTGTACATTGCGGAGGAACCCTTGAATTTTTCACATTTCAGCGTGGTAATAGCACCAGCGCCCATGCTGACGACACCGATGCTGTTGTCCACCGATGCAAAGGCCGTGCCGGTTTCGTCGGCGTACATCGTGTAGCGCACGGTGTTTGAGTCGCCGATAAACAGCGTCTCGTCCAGGTAGCTGCGGCCTGCGTCCTCGGTGGCGGGCAGCACGGTCCCGATTTCGGCGGCGACAGGCTGTGCGGTCGTCGCGGCCGTGGGCGTCAGCGTGGCAGCGACCTCGGCTGTTTCGGCTGTGGCGAAGGCAGCAGGCTCATCGGTGGCAGCGGGCTTGCAGCCCACCAGGCAGGCGCCCAGCGCCGCAGCCAGCAGCGCGGCCCGGCAAAAGGGTAATTTCATGCGGTACACCCCTCTTTTTTGTTTCAATACACAGCTATGATACAACATTTTGTGTCAATACGCAAATGAATCTTGCGGGTTTTACAAATTTATCGAAAAACGATAAAAAATACTTGCAAAACGATATGCGCCGTGGTATACTGCAAACAATGAAGGCGGGGGCAGCCCACATGCAGGGGGCGATGCCTGCATCCGCCCCTACAATAACAACCATTTGCAGCAACAGGAGAGCTACCTATGAACTACCATTGGAACGACCGTAAAAGTATCACGCTGACCCGGGTGGTCGTGGCGACGGCCATTTTGGGCAGCGCCATTATGACAATATCCGGCCCATGGCTGACCCGCTGGATGGTCACGGCCCACGCACTGCCGCCGCGCACAGGGCCGGTGTTGCTGGTGTTGGGCTACCTGTGCGCGGTGCTGGCGTTCGGGATGCTGTTCAGCCTGTACAAATTCCTGCGCCGCATCGAGGCCGGGCAGATTTTTGTGCCCGCCAACGTCACAGCGCTGCGGCGCATCAGCTGGTGCTGCGTGGGCGCAGCGGTGCTCTGCCTGCCTGCGGGGGTGGGCATCTACCTTCCGTTTGCGTTTTTGGGCGTGGCAGCGGCGTTTATGGCGCTCATCGTCCGGGTGCTGAAAAACGCTTTTGAACAGGCCGTCCGCATGAAGGACGAGCTGGATCTGACGATTTAAGGGGGCGGTGCTATGCCTATCGTGGTCAATCTGGATGTAATGATGGCCCGTCGTCACAAAGGTGCGGGCGAGTTGGCCGAGGAGATCGGCATCACCCAGGCGAACCTGTCGATTTTGAAGAACAACAAGGCCAAAGCCGTGCGGTTTTCGACACTGGAGGCGCTTTGCAGGGCGCTGGACTGCCAGCCGGGGGATATTCTGGAGTTTGTGCCGGACGAGAATCGGTAGGGGCCGGGCATGCCCGGCCCGCGGCTTACCCGCAAACGCCCACGTAATTTTACACGACCGGGCCGGACATATCCGGCCCCTACGGGAAGGTGGTTTCGCTATGCTGTATGCACTTTTGATGTACCCGCTGGCGTATTTTTATCTGCGCGGAGTGATGTTTCCGCAGTCATATTCGGATTGGGGAATGCCGGTTTTTGCGGCGCTGTTCATTGTGTATGTGGACTGTGCCGCCCGTGCCGCCCACCGCACCGCCGCCCGGGAAACCCCGATCTGGGCCGGGTGCTGGCTGGCGCTGTCGCTGACGTACCCGCTGTTCGGCTATCAGCCGGAGCCGCTGGGCACGTGGCAGTGGATGGCGTGGCACATTTTCGCCGTCTGGTACGTGCTGGCCCGCTGCGGAATGCTGGCCCAGGGGCACAGCGGCAGCCTGGTTTTGCTGGATGGCCTGGCCGGGGTGTTCCGGCTGCCCTTCGGCAATTTCTTCCTGCGGGTGCGCACGGTGTTTTCTGCGCTGAAAACCGGCCTGCATGGCCGCATCAAAGCCCGTAAGGCGCTGCGCGTGCTGGCTACGGCGGCACTGACGCTGGCGCTCTGCGGTACGGCGTGGGGCTTGCTGGCCGCCGCCGATGCCAACTTTGCGGCGCTGGGCCAGAGTGTGGCCGACTGGTGGAACAGCCTGCTCAACAATATAAAATATATCGATACACTGATGTATATTATACTGTCGCTGCCGGTGGGCGCGTGGCTGTACGGGCTGGTGTTCGGCGCACTGCGCCGCACCGAACCGCCCACGACGGCGGCCCAATGTACCGCTGCGCTGGAACACGCCCGCATTGTGCCGCGCAGTACGGCAACGGTAGCGGTAGCCGCGCTCTGCGGTGTTTACGCGCTGTTCTTCGCCGTGCAGGCGGGGGAGTGGTTCGCCGCCGCGCCCCTGGGGTTAAGCGCTCCGGACGCCGCTGCCTTTGCGGTGGACGGCTTCTGGGAGCTGCAAAAAATTCTGCTGCTCAACTTCGGCGTGCTGGCGGGTGTGCATTTTCTGGGCCGTGCACCGCTGCCCAAAGCGCTGGCCGCGGTGTTCTGCGGCTTCGGGCTGGCGTTTGCTGCGCTGGCGGCGGGCAAGCTGGCGGTCTATGTCGTCCTCTACGGCCTGACGCCCCGGCGGGTCATCGCGGGGTGGTTCCTCGGCGTGTTGGCGGTCTGGTGCGTGCTGGCGCTGGTGCGGGTGTTCCGCGCCATCCCGGCGGCGCATATCGCCATTCTGGTGCTGGCGGTCAGCTTTACGGTTTTGGCCTGCGTGAACATGAAACAACGCATCATCAATGCAAATTTGGCCCGCGTGGAAGCCGGAATCGATGAAGAGCCCGATTGGGGCGTGCTGTGGGAGTGCGGGTATCAGGAGGAACCGTAGGGGAGAGATTCATCCCTCCCGGGTCGTGTGCGGCGGATTTCACGGTAAACATTATTGAGTTGTAGGGGCCGCACATGTGCGGCCCGCGCGTGTACGGCAGACGACTGCCTGCCGGAAGGCCGCGGGCCGGGCATGCCCGGCCCCTACAAGGCAACGAAAACAGGGACACCAGCCCTTCCGGGTCGATGTCCCTGTTTCTTATGCGATTTTACACTTTCTTAAACCCTACGCTCTGCATAAACCGCACAAATGCGGCCTGACCCTGGGCGTCCTGCTTGAATACACCGGCGTTCTCCAGCACATGGCTGAAGACGGTGCCGATCTCCGCCTTCACGGCCTTGTTGGCGGCTTCGGGCTTCATGTGGGTGCCGTACTTGGCAATCAGCTCGTCAATCCAATCGGCGTGTACGGCCAGGGTGTCGCCCGGCTCACGGCTCGCGTTCGGGCGCTGGCCCGTCAGAATCTCCGCAATCTGCGCACCCTGATCCTTCAGGCGGGCGGGCAAAATCGCCAGGCCCATGACCTCGATCAGGCCGATGTTTTCCTTTTTAATATTGTGGTATTCCTTGTGCGGGTGGAAGATACCGTCCGGGAACTCCGCACTGGTGCGGTTGTTGCGCAGGGCCAGGTCCAGGATGAACCCATCCGTCTCGTCGTAGTGCAGGATCGGCGTCACGGTGTTGTGGGGCGTGCCGTCGGTCTCGGCCAGAATACCGACGCTCTCGTCGGTGTAGGTGCGCCAGGCGGTCAGGATGTTGTTTGCCACGATCTGCATCTGCTGGCTGCTGCGGCCCACCAGGCGCACGGCGGAGACAGGCCAGTTCAAAATGCCGGCCTTGACGCCGGGATAGCGGATATCTGCCATAGGTACGGCAATATCGGTCTTCTGCATCGGGAAGACATACCGCCCGCCCTGGAAGTGGCTGTGGCTCAGAATGCTGCCGCCGACGATCGGCAGGTCGGCGTTGGAGCCGCAGGTATAGTGGGGGAACTGCGCCACAAAGTCAAAAATCTCGGCCAGTGTCTGTTTATTCATCTCCATGGGCTTGTGCTGCTCGTGGAGCATGATGCAATGCTCGTGGAAGTAGGCATAGGGGCTGTATTGCAGGTAGAACTGCTCGCCCGCCAGCGTAATGGGCACAATGCGGTGGGTCTGCCGCGCGGGGAAGTTGATGCGCCCGGCATAGCCGATATTCTCCTTGCAGAGCATACAGGCCGGGTAGCCGCTCTTGGGCTGCAAACGCTCCAGCGCGATGGTCTTGGGGTCTTTTTCAGGCTTGGTCAGGTTGATGGTGATTTCCAGTTCGCCGTAGGGGGTGGCGGTGTTCCACTGGATGTTCTTGGCGATCTGCGCGGTGCGGATGTAGTTAGTGTCCACGCAGAGCTGATAGAACCAGTCGGTGGCGGCCTTTGCGCCCTGCTTCTGGTAGAGCTTCTTGAACTTTTTGCAGACTTCGCTCTCGCGGGGCATCAGGGCACCCATCAGGCGTGTCTCAAAGTTGATGCGGTACTGGTTCACCGCGCCGTCGAACAGTTCCTTCTGGGCGGCCAGCTCGACCATCTCGTCCAGCAGGGCGGCGGGGGTGGCGGGGTCCTCCTTCGGGGGCTTGGCCTCGCTGGGGGCGGCCAGGGCCAGCAGATCCAACAGGGTGTTGCGTGCTACCAGAACGTCCAGGTCTTTGATGAGCTTGTGCTTGCGGCCAAAGCGCAGCAGGCGCTCCACATCCAAGGCCAGGCGCGCGTCGCGCTGCTCCGGGGTCAGGGTCGTAATGTCCAATTCGTTCTTTGCCATAAGTACCCTCCTGTAACGGTGTATGCGGTGTGATTCTGCTTCTATTATAGTAACCATACCGCGTTTTGCCTCCGCTTTCCATAGCGTTGTGTGCCAGGCTTTTGCAATTTTCAACCAAAAGCCCGGCAGGGCCTGCTGTAATTTTGTTTTTATTGTCGCATTTTATGGTGGGGTTGTCAATAGCCTGCCCGGGGCAGAGAATGTAGGGGCCACACATGTGCGGCCCGCGACTTTTAGGCAGACGACCGCCTGCCTTTCACGCGAGGGCCGGGCATACCCGGCCCCTACATGGGAGCCAAAATCCATCAACTTGCACAAACCAGCCCGGGATTTTTGTGCGCATGGGAAAAATTCCACACAATTTACACAAATGTATCAACTGCGCATTGACAGAATGCAATGGGGGGCTACAAGTGCGATACCTGCGGCCATTTGGAAAGCGCGAAGCAGCTTTCCGGCTATGCCAACGTCAAGGGCGTGTACACGCCGCAGACCACCAGTGCAGCCCAAGCTGCCAAGGCCAGCACCATCCCGCAGACCAGCGATGATATGCCGATCATCCCGATCGTCGTTATCTCCATCGCCGCCCTGCTGGGCCTGGGTGTGACCGCCTATTTGAAGAAAAAGCAGAACTAAGGTTGTTCTGAAATAGCAAAAGCAAACCGCCCCATGCACCGTGATGGTGCATGGGGCGGTTTTGTCTTCCCCCAAGGGGGAAGCCTAAAGCCTCCCTTGTCAAAGGGAGGCTTTGCTTTCTTACTTCTTCAAATCGCTGAACAAATCTTTTTTATACACGCCATCGGCGACCAGCTTGGCGAAGCTGTCAATGACGGTCTGCTTGTCCTCGGCGTAGGTCACGCCGAACCACTTGTCGTGGGTGGGCAGGACTTTGACGCTGACCTTGCCCGCGTGCAGCAGCTCGTCAATGTAGATGGGCAGCAGGTACTCGGCTTTCAGCGGGTTGGCAGGCTCGGCCTTCTCAAAGAACTCAACAAAACCGGCGTCCAGCAGGTCCACAAACTCCGGGGTCAGTGCCCACATATTCATCGAGACAAGGCTGTCCGTGTCGATGCTCTTGCCGCCCGCTGCTGCGCCGTCGGCGGTCTTTTCAATGCCGCTGGTCTCCAGCACGCCGGTCAGGTAGTGGGCGTCGTTCATCTGGCAGATGCCGCGGGTGACAGCGCCGTTGTCGCTCAGGGTGTTTTTCAGCACAAAGCCCGCCATGGCCAGGTCGCCGGACTTGTCGGGCGTGTAGCCCTGCAAAAAGTCGTGCAGCTGGACAAAAGCCTCTTTGCCGTAGTAGTCGTCGGCGTTGATAACGGCGAACGGCTCCTTGATGATGCCCTTGCAGGCCAGCACAGCCTGGCCGGTGCCCCAGGGCTTGCTGCGGCCCTCGGGCACGGCGTACCCGGCGGGAACGTTCTCCAACGCCTGGAACGCGTAGTCGATCTCAACGCCCAGCTCGGCGCAGATTTTCTCGATGCGGTCGCCGATGGCCGCTTTGAAGGCGTCCTCGATATCGTGGCGGATGATAAAGACGATTTTGTCAAACCCGGCCTCGATGGCGTCATGAATGGAATAGTCCATGATGATCTCGCCGTTGGGGCCGACGGCTGCCAGCTGCTTGATGCCGCCGCCGAAGCGGGAGCCGATACCAGCGGCCATAATAACTAATGCGGTTTTCATAAGTTTCCTCCTATTTTAACACCATTGGTGTATTGCGTTGTTTTGCGGTGCCATCAATACCCACTCATCGCCATGGCATACTGCACAAAATCGGGGCCGGCCAGGTTGATGACCAGGGACGCCAGCAGCAGAATGACGGCGTAGTACAAAATCACCGACAAAAAGCTCGTGCCGCCCTTTTGCAGCAGGGCATCGGTGCGGGCGTCGCCCTCGGGGTAGTCGGCATAAATTTTCTCAATGCTGCGCTTGGCATTGTTGCGGTACCACGATACCGCAAACAGGCCCAGCACGATTTTGAACGCCCACGCCGCCACGGCGCAGATGTTGGCCGCCGTGGGGATCCACCCCAGCGGCAGCGAGCCGAACAGTGTCGGGTTGAACGTCGCCACAATGGCAATCAGCTCCGGCGCGCTGAGCAGCAGCATCACAAGTGCGGCCAGCAGACCCTCTTTCCACATCTTGCGGTAGAAAAGGTACGCAGGGCCGAACAAAAATGCCGACAGGCAGACCGTGGCATTCTTCTTCGTCATGCTCATGCGGAAAAACTGCATCAGGTAGTACATCGGGCTGCGGCCCACGTAGGCGGCCCAGTCCTTGGCCTTGATGCCGTCGATGGGGTCCTCGGGGCCGATCTCGCGGCGGTAGATGCCGCCGTCCTCGCCGGTGCCGAAGGTGTCAATGTGCGGCCCGGGCGCGGTGCGGCTGTTGTTCACTGCGGACGGGTCGCGGGCGTAGATGGGCACAGACTTTTCATCGTCTGTCTTGGCGGTGATGGGGTCCGGCGCTTTGGGCAGGGGGCAGCCACAGTGGGCGCAGCGCACCGCGCCCGGCGTGTTGTGGGTGCCGCAGTTGGGGCAGGTGGCCTCGTGTGCGGCCTTGTCGGCGTCGGGGCCGACCTCAGGCTGCCACTCAAACCCGGCGGCGTGCTCGGATTTGTGCATACATACGCCAACTTTTTGCCAGCAGGCCCGGTGGTAGGGTGTGCCGCAGTCAGGGCAAACGACGATATCGTCCTCGTCGGTAAATGCCTGTTCGCAGACAGGGCAGTGGTTTCCGGTGTAACGTGTCATGTGGTGTGTCCTCGTTCTTCTTTCAGTAACATAAAGACATTATACCGCATCAAATGGATAAATGCAAAGAAAACATAAAAACTTTACAAGAGAAATGAATTTATTGCCCTTTTTCCTTGCGCCACCGGGTAGGGGCCGGGTGGTCGTTTGCCCGAAGGCTGCGGGCCGGGCATACCCGGCCCCTATATGGCGGCGTTGTTTTTGCCGAGAGGGATACATCCCTCTTTTACAAATATTTTATGCGGCTGCCCCTCTTTACAACGCCCGCCAATTCGCTTATAATGGTACTATGTAATTTTATGCCAACTTATGTGATGAGGGATACCATATATGATTACCATTGACGAACTGAAAGCAAAACTCGGCGGCATGAAAACCGCTGTGGACGACCTGCGCGACGCCCTGTCCATTGAGGCCAGCGAGAAGCGCCTTGCCGAGCTGGAACACCAGATGACGATGCCCGGCTTCTACGATGACCAGGCCCGCAGCCAGAAAATCATCGGTGAGATGGGCGAAGTGAAGAACAAGCTCGAGCGTTTCGGCAAGCTGGCCACCCAGTATGAGGAAGCCGAGACGCTGCTGGAAATGATCGAGGAAGAGAACGATCCCGCCCTGGCCGCCGAGGGTGAGGAGGCCGTTGAGGGCGTCGAGAAGTCCATCGACGAGCTGCAGCTCATGACGATGCTGAACGGCGAGTACGACCACAACAACGCCATCCTGACCTTCCACGCAGGCACCGGCGGCACCGAGGCCCAGGACTGGGCCGAAATGCTCTACCGTATGTACACCCGCTGGGCCGAAGCCCACGGGTACAGCGTTGAGGTGCTGGACGTGCTGGACGGCGACGAGGCCGGTATCAAGTCCGCCTCCATGATGGTCAAGGGCGCAAACGCCTACGGTATGCTCAAAAGCGAGCACGGCGTCCACCGCCTGGTGCGCATCAGCCCGTTTGACGCCAACGCC
>OLOH01001788.1_pt1 | contig 11576 bp, 9 predicted proteins | sample 1673221 | NCBI WGS metagenome assembly OLOH01 (sample SAMEA3136767, study PRJEB25190) | human gut metagenome
GAGCCGTTGCTGCCCCAGGTGGCACCGGGGCGGGAGCTGCCCTCTACCTTATTGCTCTCCCCGCCGGGGGTGGGGAAGACCACGCTCCTGCGGGACCTCATCCGCTGTTTATCCACAGGAGTGTGGATCAATCCCAAACGGGTCGGTGTGGCCGACGAGCGGGGGGAGCTGGGGGTCGGGTCCCTGCGGGCCTTTTTGGGGCCGCGGGTGGACGTGCTGGCCTACTGCCCCAAGGCGGCGGCGCTTGGGATGCTGCTGCGGGGGATGTCCCCCCAGGTGCTGGCGGCGGATGAAATTACCGACCCGCAGGATATCCGGGCCATGGAGCAGGCCGCCGGGTGCGGCGTGACCTTGCTGGCCACGGCCCACGGGGGGAGCCTGGAGGACTTGCGCCGCCGTCCCCTCTATCGGGAGCTGTTGGACGCCGGCATTTTTCAGGCCTTCGTCTTTCTCACCCGGCAGGGCGGGAAGCGGCATTATCAAGTCTGGACGGGAGGGGAGGCCCCATGACGACACTGGCGGGAAAGGGGCTGCTCTTCGGCGGCTGCGTGGCCCTGGGTATCTTGACGGGGCTGGGCCGGCTGCGGCGGGTGGCCTGTTTGGAGGAGTTTCGGCGCATCCTATCCAGTTTGGCGCGGGAGCTGACCTTCTCGCTGCGGCCCCTGCCGGAGCTGGCGGAGGACGTGGCCGGGACCGGCCCGGCGGGAGAGTGCCTGAGGGCCTGCCGCCGGTGCTTTCTGGACTCCGGCGGCGAGAGCTGGGCCGAGAGCTGGGAGACGGTTTTGCGGGAAGCGGACCTGCCCCTCTCGGACGAGGACCGGGGCCTGCTGGCGGAGTTCGGCCAGGTCCTGGGCCGGTACGACGGCGAGAGCCAGCAGCGGGCGCTGCAAGCCCTGTTGGACCGGCTGGGGGAGCAGGTCGAAACGGCCCGGCGGCTGGTCCGGGTGGACGTGACGCTGGGGGTGACGGCGGGGCTGTTTTGTCTCATCCTGCTGTGAGGAGGGGGAAAAACCATGGATGTGGAGCTGGTGTTCAAGATCGCGGCGGTGGGCATTCTGGTGTCGGTACTGAACCAGGTGCTCACCCGGTCGGGGCGGGAGGAACAGGCCACCATGACCACGCTGGCGGGGCTGATCGTTGTGCTGATGATGGTGGTGCAGAAGATCAGCGAGCTGTTCGAGCTGGTCAAGACCCTGTTCGGATTGTGAGGGCGCGGGATGGACTTGCTGCCTGTGGCCGCGGCGGGCGTGGCGGCGGCTTTATGCGCGGTGGTGGTGCGGCAGAGAGCGCCGGAGATCGCCTTGGCGCTGGCGCTGGCGGCCTGCGTGGTTTTACTGTGGCACACCCTGCCGCTGTTAGAGACCATCAAAGACGTGCTGGACGAGCTGGCGGACCTGGCCCAGGTCTCGCCCCAGCTGCTGCGGCCCATGCTCCAGACGGTGGGGCTGGCCCTGGTGACCAAGCTGGCCTCGGCCCTGTGCAAGGACGCGGGGGAGGGGAGCCTGGCTGCCTTCGTGGAGGTGGCCGGGAGCGCGGCGGCGGTGCTCGTGGCCCTGCCGCTGCTCCGGATGGTCTTACAGCTCATGTTGGGATTGCTGTGAGGCGGTGCCTCTGCTGCCTGCTGCTCCTGCTGGGCTTGGTTTCGCCCACGGCGCTGGCCCTGGACGAGGAGAGCGCTGCCCAGGCGACCCAGGCGCAGAGCGAAGCCTTTGGCTTCGACGACCTGGAACGCATCGGGGAAGCCTACACCGGCCAGGAGGACATTGCCGGCGGGGTGGACGTGCCGGGGGCCTTTCGGCATGTCGGGCAGACGGCCAAGGACAACCTGGGTCAGGTGGTCAAGACCGCCGTGCGGAGCTGTGTGCTGCTCCTGGCCGTGACGCTCCTGTGGGGCCTGGCCCAGGGGATGCAGGCCGGGGCGGGGGAGTCCGGGGGGCTGGAGGCCATCACCCTGGCCGCCGTTCTGGCCATCACCGCCGTTGCGGTGGGGGACGTCCACTCCCTGCTGTCCCTGGGGGAGGAGGCCATTTACAACATGGAGACGCTGGGGGACGTGCTGCTCCCCGCCGTGTCCATGGCCACCGCGGCAAGCGGGTTCCCGGCCATGGCGGTGGTGAAGCACGGGGCGACCATTTTGTTTTCTGACTTTCTCCTGCGGCTCATCCACAGCCTGCTCATCCCGCTGTGCTATGCGTTCGTGGCGGCGAATGTCGCGTGGGCGGCGCTGGCCAACGAGGGGCTGAAGCGGCTGGCGGGCTTTCTCAAGTGGCTCATCACGATGGTGCTCTCCGTCGTTCTGCTGGTGTTCGTGGGCTACCTCAATCTCTCCGGGGTCATCTCCGGCGGGGCGGACGCGGCGACGGTGAAGGCTGCAAAAGAAAACACCGCCGGTATGGGCGGTGTGCAGGAGCAGACAAGCAAGACACAATACCAAATTAAGTACCCCAGATTCACGGAGAAAGACATTGAGAGAAATTCTGTTACTCTCCAGAGCATGAGCCCTGTTGAGCATCTTACAGGCGATGAGCTCGGGGCCAGAAACCTCCCTCTTAAAACGAGAGTTACAGATTACTTCAATTCACTTGGCAACAATGTCTATACAGAGCAGTTCGGAGATGTTGCGCTCAAAAATTCAAGCGTACACTCTGAATTCCGGCATGGAAACACTCTGAACAAAGTTGCTACATACGCAGCGATTCCTGCTGTCATGAAAAACGGATATGTTATTTATGCGAAGCCTAAAAATGACATGGGACTAGAGAGAATCGTTGTCGCTGCACCGGTAACTGTTGGAGAAAGCGCTGAAAAAATGTATGTGGCGGTTATGCTACAAAGGGATACGCAAAATCAAAGACTGTATCTACATGATGTGGTGACAGAAACAGAAAAAGAGCTCTCTGCAAGCAGCAATGAACACCTGAACACGACAGGGCCGAAAGCTACAAGCAAAGAACTCTATGCAACAAATATACTACTGGATGCGTTGCGTGTCAAGGGCGATGTTCGCGCTTCTGACGAGAATAGCAACACGGGCAATCCCGGAGGCTCGCAGAATCAGCGAAGCGTAAAGGAGAAATTCTCGCTGCGCGAATACAGCGAGGACGAAAAGAAGCAGCATATCGCGGATGCGACAAAGTTTTTCGGCAAAACATACAAGTGGGCAGAGACCGGTTATCTGACGCCGGGCGGTACAAAACTGGACTTTTCCGGGCGGCAAGATGGCGCACCTGGCGGCTACCGCACAGTTGACCACCGGGATATCAGCGACGCGCTGGGCTTGGATTACGGCGGCGAGGGCTACAGCGGCGCTATGATCCAGTTTATGTGCGAGGGCAATATCCGAATCATGCCGGAAAACGGCGGAATCAACCTGATTGTGAAGCCGACGCAGCAGCAGGAGGACGCGCTGGTGCAGTTCGTGCAGAAAAATCGCGGAGAGGTTATACTGGACATTGACGACGCGAACGGCAACACAATCGCCAGTGTGCAATATGACCGTGGGACGCGGTCGGCGACCGTGATCGGCGCGATCCGCGACTACTTTGACTATGGCGTTGTTCCGGAAAGCCCGGATGTGCAGTTTTCCGAGCGCGACGACACGCGGACAGACCGCGACGTGCTCTCCGATGCTGCGGACGGCGACGCGGCCAACGTGCGCGAGATGGAGATGCTGCGCGAGTACCGCGAGAAGCTGCAGAAATACAGCTCGCTCACACGGAGGCTGGAGCAGCAGCGCGATCTTGCACAGAACGCGGAAAGCAAGGAGGAGCGCCTGAAGGCGAGAAACCGCGCGGACAACCTGGCTGCGCAGGTGAGCCGAGCGGACGCACAGCTCACGCGGATGCAGAACACTAAACCGCTGCGCGAGCTGGTGGCGCGCGAGCTGAAGACGCGCGACAGCCTGGCCAAGGAAAACGCCATGCTGCGCGACCGTGTGGAGTATTGGCGCGGCCAGACGCAGCGCACGAAAGAGGCGACCACGGACCCGAAAGCCGTGCGGGAAGCGGCGCGCGCGATCATCGAGCAGACGAGCAGCAACCTCGACGTGGATGAGGTGGCCGGGCGGCTGCAGGAGTTGTACGACGGCATCGCCAGAGGCAACGAGGCGAGCTACAGCGAGATCCGCGCGCAGGCCGAACAGCTCGCCAGCGACATCGTGAGCGACGCGACGGCTGTTGACGATGAGCAGTACCGCGAGTATGAAGACCTTCGGAAGTATTTCAAGAACCAGCAGCTCGTCGTGTCTGCGGCTGACCGCGGGGATATCCCGGACTTCGGGGATTTCCGGCGGCGGAACATGGGACGGATGCGGCTGAAAAACGGCGAGCGGACGAACGTTGACCAGGTTTATGCGGAGCTGAGCGAGATGTACCCGGAATTCTTTGGCCAGACCCGCGAGAGCCAGCCGAGCGACCAGCTCTACCGCATTGCCGATGTGCTGGACGCGGTGTATGCCGTGAACGAGTACAACCCGAACGCACAGTATATGCGCGAAGCGACGCAGAGCGTGGGCAACGAGATCCTAGAGCAGTTTTTCGACCTGCCGCAGCAGAGAACGTTTGCCGACCGGCAGGCGAAGAAGGCTGACCAGCAGAAGACGCACTACCTCAACCAGATCAACGAGCTGCGCAAGGCCAATGACACGCGCATCGCGGAGCTGCGCGCGCAGAACCGGGAACGGCTGCAGGAAGCCGTGGCCAGAGAACGCGAGAAACGCGACGAGCAGATTGCGCGGCTGAAAGAGCACTATGACGAGCGGGACGCAGCCGATAAGGCACGTAGGGAGGAAAGCGCGGCAGTGGCGAAATACCGCCCGCGCATCGAGCAGAAGGCGAAGCGCCTGAGCGATTGGCTGCTGAAAAACAGCGACAAGGAACACATCCCGGAGCCGTTGAAGCTGGCGGTAGGCGAGTTCCTGGAATCCATCGACTTTACGAGTAAGAGGGCGCTGGACGGCGGCGCGCTGACGAAAAAGGACATTCGACGTTCGCTCCGGTATACTGACCGGATGCAGAAGTTGCTGGACAGCCTGCGCGGGCAGAACGAGGACGGTACGAGCGACCTCGGACTGTATCTGGACATCCCGGATGGATTCCTCGATGAGATGCAGAAGCACATCAACACTGCGTCCGACATCATCAGCCAGAACCCAGGCGAGAATGTTGTGAACCGGATGAACGGTGAGCAGCTGCAGCAGCTCGACCGGATGCTCACGATCCTGACGCGCAGCATCCAAAACGCGAACAAGCTCAAGGCCAACGCGCACTTTGAGACCGCACGGCAGGCGGCGCAGGCGACGGTGCTGGAGCTCGACCGGCTGGGGCAGGACAAAGGAAGAACGAAGGCCGGAGAAAAGGCGGCCGGTTTCTTCAACTGGGAGAACACGACGCCGTACTATGCTTTCCAGCGCTTCGGCGAGGGCGGCAAGGCGATATTCGAGGCGCTTTCCGACGGCTGGGACAAGATGGCCTTCAACACGAAGGCGGTCATGGACTTCACGGAGCAGACCTACACGCCGAAGGAAGTGAAGGCGTGGGCAAAGGAAACGCACACGTTTAAGCTCGAGAGCGGCGAGAGCGTGAGGATGACGACCGCACAGATGATGGCGTTCTACTGCCTGTCGAAGCGCGAGCAGGCCGTCGGCCATCTGCTCGGCGGCGGTATGCGCGTGGAGGACATCCAGAACAGCGGGCGCAAGGAAAACGTCAAGCAGCCGGATCCGTTCCTGCTGACGCAGGAGGACATCGCCGCGATCAATGGCGCGCTTACCAAGCGCCAGCGCGAGGTGGCGGACAAACTGCAGAAGTACATGAACGATCAGGGCGGCGCGTGGGGCAACCGTGTGTCGATGGAGCGCTTCGGATACCGCGCGTTCACGGAGGAGAACTACTTCCCCATCGAGACGATGGACTCCAACCGCGACGCGAAAGACCCTGGCGCGAAAGAGAACGACATGTTCCGCCTGCTGAATATGTCCGCGACGAAGAGCCTCGTCTACAAGGCAAACAACGCGCTCGTTGTACGCGACATCTTCGACGTGTTCAGCAACCACATGGCGGACATGGCAAAGTATGACGCGCTGGCGCTGCCGATCCTCGACGCGATGAAGTGGTACAACTACCGCGAGAAGCAGAAGCTCGAGAACGGCCACGTGCTCACGACGACGGTACAGCGGTCGATTGAAAAGGCATACGGCATGGATGCCAACAAGTATTTCACGACGTTCATCAAAGACCTGAACGGCGTGAACGAAGGCGGCCGCGGGGAGGGCTTCGCAAAGAAGATGCTCTCCAACTACAAGGTGGCGGCCGTGGCTGCGAACCTGCGCGTGGCGCTGCTGCAGCCGACGGCGTATGTGCGTGCGGTCGGTGTGATGAGCCCGAAGTATCTCGCAAAGGCGTTTACGGAGGGAAAGAGCGCCTACAAAGAAGCGGAGGCGCACAGCGGCATCGCGCTGTGGAAGCACATGGGCTTCTACGACACGAACATCGGCATGAACATCCGCGACCAGATCAAGAACGCCGGAACATGGAAGGACTCGACGGTCGAATTCCTCATGAAGGGCGCGGAATGGGGCGACCGGCTGACGTGGGGCCGTTTGTGGAACGCCTGCAAGGCGGAGGTAAGGGACAAGCAGAAGCTGACCGGCGACGCGCTGCTGAAGGCGACGGCCGAACGCTTCCGCGAGGTCGTCTACTCGACGCAGGTGGTGGACAGCACGATGACGCGCAGCCAGGCGATGCGCGGGAAGAGTGTGTACGGCTCCATCTCGACGGCCTTCATGTCAGAGCCGACGCTGTCGTACAACCTCGTGCTCAAGGCGTACACGGACTACACGACGGAGCTGCGCACGACCGGAGACAAGAAAAAGGCGTGGAACAACGCCAAGGGCAAGGTCGCGTGGGCGCTGGCAACCTACCTTGTGTCTGCGGCCGCCTCCGGCCTTGTAGAATCTGCTGTGGACGCTTGCCGCGACGACGATGAGTACGCCACGTGGCTGGAGAAGTACCTGAACGCGCTGATTGGCGCAAACTATGAAGAGGGCAAGTTTTCCGGCGTCCGCCCGTTTGACAACAACCTGTTCAGCGACGTGGACATTCTCTCGAAGCTGCCGATCCTCAAGGATTTCATGTCCATGATCTCCGGGCACGGGAACGACCGGATGGACACGGAATGGATCAGCAACCTGATCGACGCATATCGGATCTGGGACGAGACAATCAAGCTGGCGACCGGGAAACTGGATAAGCCGACGGACGTGACGTACAACGGCAACATGACGCTGTACGGAAAGATCTACAAGACACTCAAGGCCGTTTCGCAGGCGACCGGCCTGCCGATCAGCGCGGCGAGCCGCGAGGTTGTAACGCTCTGGAACACCATCGCCGGAGCTGTCGGCAAGGGTGACGAGTGGACGATCCATACCTATGACTCCGGGCCGGAGAGCCAGATCAAGTACGGCCTGATGGACGGTTACCTCACGCGCGAAGAGGCGCAGCAGCTGCTGGTCGACAAAGGACTCGCGGACGACGAGGATGATGCCTATTGGAAGGTTGACAAGTGGGCGACCGGCGAAGGAAAGTACGACGAGGCGCTCGCTGCGGTGCTCAGCGGCGACAAGGCTGCCTTTGATGCGCAGGCCAAGGAGCTGAAAGAGCACGGCATCGGCGAGAAACAGCTGCAGTCTGCGGTACGCTCGCAGGCGAAGGAGTGGTACGTCGGTGACGACGACGGAAAGCGCTCAATCACGAAGGAGCAGGCGCTGAAGATCCTGCAGCAGTACGGAGGAAAAGACGCCGACGAGGCGCAGAAACTGGTGCAGAAGTGGACGTGCGAGGTCGTGACCGGCACGGACTACGACGACATCAAGGATCTGTATCTCGACGGGAAGCTCACGCGGTCCCGCGCGGTAGATATGCTGGTGCGCTACGGCGGGATGAAGCAGGAGGACGCGCAGAACAAGATCGACACGGCGGACTTTGTGAAGGCACATCCGGAATGCGACGGCATCAGCGTCGAGGCCGTGCAGAAGTACAACGAGCAGGCGAAATCGGCCGGCCTGGACGCGGGGACGTTCTGGGAAACATATCAGTTCAAGAACGACGCAAGGGCGACGCGCGACAGCAACGGCAAGGCCATCAGCGGCCAGGGAGCAATGGACAAGGTTGCTGCGTATATCGACGGGCTGAACCTTAGCAGAGAGCAGAAAAACGCGCTGTTCCTGTGCTTCTACAGCCAGAAATCGCTCGGGAAGATCCGCTGGAGCAATTAAATCTGGGGAGGGATAGAAATATCCCTCCCTTTTTTATATTGTAGAAGCAGTGGAAGGGGGCAACCACATGAAAATCTCAATCGCAGACGGACGCGGGGCGCTGTGGCAGTGGGACACCGGGCGGCGCTTGCGCGTGGGCAGCGGCGTGGATCAGATCCACTACCAAAATCGCGCGCTTGGCCGCAGCGTGGACGTGGACGTCGGCACAGACGGCACGGCCATCATCCCGGACGAGCTGCTGCAGGACAGCCACACGCTGACGGCCTACGCCTACGTCACCGACGACACCGGCGCGTACACGATGGTGCAGCAGGATTTTGCGGTCCATAAGCGCGCGAAGCCCGCCGGGTATGTATACACCCCGACGGACCAGATGACGCTGCAGATGATCCAGCGTCAGATCGGCGACCTTGCCGGCCTGACGACCGACGCCAAGGAGGATCTTGTAGCGGCTATCAACGAGGCGGCGAGGACAGGCGGCGCGGGAAGCATGGCCTTGCGCGTAGCGGGCGGCTACATCCAGTACAGCGCGGACGGCGGCAGCACGTGGCAAAATTTGATCGCCGTGGCGGACCTCAAGGGCGCGAAGGGCGACAAGGGCGACCCGGGCGACAAAGGCGAACCGGGACCCGTCGGCGCGACGTTCCAGCTTTCGAACGGGATTCTGTACATTACAACGACGTGAGGTGAACCATGGCGATTACGACGAGCAAGGGAAGCTATCAGGACTACGCCTACACGGGCGGGATGCAGAGCGTCACCATTCCGCATGACGGCATTTATAAATTCGAGGTTTGGGGCGCGGGCGGGTCGAACTCGGCGCTGCATGGCAGCGGCAACTATGGAAACAACTACAACACCAATGGAAAAGGCGGGTACAGCGTGGGCTACAAGCTCTGCAAGAAGGGCGAGGTCTACTACATCTGCGTGGGCGGATGCAACAATCCCTATAACGGCGGCGGAAGAGGAAACGCCGGTTGGGGCGGCGGCGCGACGCACATCGCCACGAAGACGGGCGAGCTGAAAAACCTGTCCGGCAACAAGGCGGCGGTGCTGCTTGTCGCGGGCGGCGGAGGCGGCACAGGGCAGGCCAACGGCGAGGGCGGCAAGGGCGGCGGCTGGTACGGCGGCGGCTATGGCGGAACACAGACTGGACCCGGTTCAGGCGGAAGCGATAAAGGGTCTTTCGGACAAGGTGGACAAGGCGACTGGTATTGGGCAGATGGCGGCTTGGAAACTGGCGCTGGCGGCGGGGGCGGCGGCGGCTGGTACGGCGGAAATGGCGGCAACAGGTATATGGGCGGCGGCGCAGGCGGAGGCGGCGGAAGCGGCTACATCGGCGGGCTGCCCAGCTTCACCGGCGCGGGCGGTACGGTATACAGCCCATCCACAACGGCGGGCGGCGGAAACGCCGTCAACGCGGACGGTTCGGCGCGGGTGACATTCCTGCGCAAGAACGACGTGCCGGTGATCTTCAACGGTGAGCAAGTGGAGGACGTGGTGCTCAACGGCGTGAAGCTGACGGGGATGATGGTTGATGGAATCAGGCTATACATGAAGAAAAGGAGGGAAAAGCGATGTTTCGCGTAAGCGGAAACCAGATTTCGATTACGGCGGGCGACATGGCGCTGATGGCGATTTGCCCGGACGAAACCGGGTATGTGCCGACGGCAAACGACCGGGCGATTTTCACCGTCAGGGAGAGACCGAAACGGCGCGCGCTGATTGAAAAGACGATTGCGCCGGAAGCGGACGGGCGGTTTGTCGTTTGCTTTGAAAGCGAGGACACGGCGAGGCTGAAACCGCGCGAATATGTCTGGGATGTGCGGCTGGCGATTCAGGCCAACGTGGACGAAAACGGCGAGGTGACGGACGCAGAGCAGATCATCACGCCCTGTCCGCCGGGAATCCTATTCGTCATGACGGCGATTGGCGAGCTATCGAGCGCGGCAAACAACGGGTTCGGTCAGCCGGTCAACCAGACGCTGAGGATTCGGTTTGAGAAGCTGATGCAGGGTCCACGCGGCGAGCCGGGGCGCGACGGCGCGAAGGGCGAAAAGGGCGACCCCGGCGCGAAGGGCGACAAGGGCGACCCGGGCGCACCGGGCGCGCGGGGCGAGAAAGGCGAAAAGGGCGACCCCGGCAGGGATGGAAGCCCGGGCGCGACGGGCGCAACGCCAACGCGGCCGTGCTGGTGGGGGTTCGGCCGGAGGATTTCGGCGGCGACCATCCTCTGGCGGGCATGTACTTGCAGCGGCGCATCGAGCAGGCGGCCTTCCGCTGCGCGGGCGGAGGGTTTCGCGCGCCCTGCCAGCGCGTGGGCGATTTTCTCTCCGGCCGGGCCAGCGTCACGCTTGGCGGCGTGGAGCCCACCTATCTGCCCGGCGTAACGCCGGGGGACCTGCGCGCCTTTCTGCCGGACTTTATCACCGATAACCTGCGCCTGGCCCTGCCCAGGCTGGGGCAGCGGCTTAAGGGGTTCGACCATCCCGACGCCCTGCTCACCGGACCGGAGACCCGCTCGTCGGCGCCGGTGCGCATCCTGCGCAACCCCCGCCGGCAGAGTGCCTTTGCGGGTCTGTATCCTCTGGGCGAAGGGGCCGGCTACGCGGGGGGCATCGTCTCCGCCGCGGTGGACGGGCTCTGCGCGGGAATGGATATCGACTAAACCAAAGAACGGAGGTACAGCCATGAATACCAAACGTCTTGTGACCGTTGCCGTCCTGATTGCTCTCTATACGGTGCTCAGCCTGTTTTCCGCAAACCTGGGGCTCATCAAGCTCACCTTTGAATCCTTCCCCGTGCTGGTGGCCAGCCTGATGTTTGGCTGGGTGGACGGCCTGCTGGTGGGTGCGGTGGGCGGCCTGCTGAACCAGATGCTCACCTACGGGTTTACCGTCACCACGCTGATGTGGATTCTGCCCAACGCCGTGCGCGGCCTGCTGGTGGGCCTCTACGCCAAAAAGCATGGCCTTGACCTGACCATGAAGCAGACCGCGGGCATCGTGCTGGCCACCAGCCTGCTGGTGACGGCGCTCAACACCGTGGCCCTGTACATCGACAGCCAGATCTTCCACTACCCCATCAGCCTGACGGTGGGGGCGATTGCGCTGCGCTTCCTCTCCTCGGTGGTGATGGCGGCCATCTATACGCTGGTCACGCCTCGCACGGTGGCGCTTTTGCACCGTGCCAACGCATCTCCCCGCAACAACCATGAATGAGAGGCATAGCGGCATGATTCGTGGCGTTTTATTTGACATGGACGGCGTATTGCTGGATACGGAGCGGCTGGGCAGCCGGCTGT
>OLOH01001790.1_pt1 | contig 11572 bp, 10 predicted proteins | sample 1673221 | NCBI WGS metagenome assembly OLOH01 (sample SAMEA3136767, study PRJEB25190) | human gut metagenome
TCTGCACCGGCAGCAGATGCCAGTAGCCCTCCTTGGCGCGGTCAAAGCAGTGGCCGGAGGGGCACTTCAGGTCCCGCTCACCGGTCAGCGGCCCGCCGCACAGCGGGCACTGCCACGGCTCACATTTCATCGCTGTGATCCTCGATGGGGGCCGTTGCACCGCCGTGGGCGTTCATATACTCCTCGAAGTTGGTGAACTTCTGCTGCGGCGGGCGGCGGCTGATGAGCACAAGGCCCGGATCTTCGTCCCGGCTGGGGGCAGCGGCACGGCCGCGCCCGCGGGAGGTCTCCTGCTTGGGGGCGCGGGGCGCACGGGCGGGCTGGCTGCTGCGCTCACTGCGGAGTTTGCCGCTCTGGGCACTGTTCTGGGCCGGGCGGGCAGCGCGGTCGCCGTTACGCTCCGTGCGCTCATTGCGGCTGCCGCGGGCCGGGCGGCTCTGGCCGTTCTGGCCGTTCGGCTGGGCATTGCGGCGGTTCTGGCCGCTGCCCTGTTCGCTCTTGGCGTTGTTCGCTGCCGGAGCGGCCTTGGCGGCGGGCTGAGCCGGGGCGGCCTTCTTCACAGGGCGGAGCGGCGTTGCCTCCGGGGCGCTCACAAAGTGGGGGTCAAACTTGGGCTGCGCATTGCTGCCCCGGTTGGGGGCGGCACTGTCCTCGCGGCGGGGGCGGTTATTATTGGAACGGCGGTTTTCATTGCGCCCGCCGGAAGTTCGCTTCTGATTTTCGTCCATGGATGGTTCCTCTTTCGGTTGAGATTTCAACGGCTGCTTTTCTGCGGCCGGTTTTTCTTTTTTGGGTCTGGCCGGTTTCACGGCCTTGGCGGGCTGTTCCGGCTTGGCAGCCGGGGCTTCGGCTTCCGCCTTGGGCTTTTTGCCCCGCACCGGCGGCTCCTTCTTGGCGGGGGCGGGCACGCCGTCCCACGGGTGGCCGGACACCACCGGGATCTTCTGGCGGTTCAGCTTTTCGATGCCGGCCAGATACTCCTGCTCCTCCGGGGCGCAGAAGCTGACGGCGGTGCCGTCTGCGCCCGCGCGGGCCGTGCGGCCGATGCGGTGGACGTAAGTTTCCGGCACTTCGGGCAGGTCGTAGTTGAAGACATGGGACAGCTCGCTGATGTCGATGCCGCGGGCGGCGATGTCGGTGGCGACCAGCACCTTGGTCTGCCCGGCCTTGAAGCCTTCCAGCGCGGCCACACGGGCAGACTGGCTCTTGTTGCCGTGGATGGCGGCGGCGGGGATGCCTTGCTTGTTCAGGTCTTTTGCGATCTTATCCGCGCCGTGCTTGGTGCGGCTGAAGACCAGCGCGTTCTGCACCGGCGGGTTCAGGTTCTGGATAAGCCACGGCAGCAGGAATTTCTTGTTGCCCTTCTCGACGAAGTACAGGCTCTGGTCGATGCGGTCCACCGTGCTGGACACGGGATCCACCTTGACGAAGGCGGGGTCGTGCAGGATGCCCGCCGCCAGCTGCTCGATCTCCTTGGGCATGGTGGCGCTGAACATCAGGTTCTGGCGCACTTTGGGCAGCTTTGCGATGACCTTCTTCACGTCATGCACAAAGCCCATGTCCAGCATCCGGTCGGCCTCGTCCAGCACGAAGATCTCGATGCTGCCGAGGTCGATGAGCCCCTGCCCCACAAGGTCGTTCAGGCGGCCGGGGCAGGCGATGAGGATATCGACGCCCTTTTTGATGGCTGCCACCTGCGGGGCCTGACCCACACCGCCGAAAATGACGGTGCTGCGCAGAGAGAGGTACTTGCCGTACATTTCAAAGCTCTCGCCGATCTGCAGAGCCAGCTCACGGGTGGGGGTGAGGATCAGGGCGCGGACGGCCCCTTTCTTCTTCGCAGGGTTCGCGGTCAGGCGGTCGAGCATGGGCAGCGCAAAGGCTGCGGTCTTGCCGGTGCCCGTTTGGGCGCAACCCATCAAGTCCCTCCCGGCCAGCACCGGCGGGATGGCCGATGCCTGAATGGGCGAGGGGGATTCGTAACCCGCCTCCGCAACGGCACGCAGCAGCGGGGCGGACAGATTCAGTTCGTTAAAAGTCATGGTTCTCCTGTATCAATAAAATGTTTCCCTCTTTGCCAGAGGCTCCCCCCTGCTGGGGGAGCCTCTGGCATTTCGTAACGTTTATTCTTTGATCTTACGGCACTCGATGTAGTACCGCTTTTCCTCCGCATGGCCCATGCTGAAGGTCTTGCGGGGCAGCACGCCGCCCATCACGATGCCTTTGAACAGGTCGCTCTTTTCAAAGGGCGGCAGCAGGAAGGCCACGCCGCCCTGCTGTTTGCACAGGGCACGGACGGCGGGCTCGTCGTGGACGTAATCCACGCGGGCCTCGATGTGGCGGGCCATAAAGTATTCGATGAAGGTGTCGATGGTGCCGACGGTCAGGGGCGCGATGGGGCGCTCGAAGCTGAGCACGTTGGCAATGTGGGGGCCCGCCAGCGTAAAGGACTGCTGCTTGGCATCGCCGAAGCAGATGCCCGCGTTGTTGGAGTCGCTCCACGCGATGAGGGCCAGCAGCACCGCGCCGCAGTCCACATTGAACAGTACGCGGTGGATGGGCTCGATCTCAATGGCCGGGGAGTGGATGTTGCACACCTCGGCAAGGCACCACCGGGCCGGGTGGTGTTCCCGCTGCTCCAGAGTCAGGGTGGGCTTCAGCTCCTCCCAGTAGGCCTTGGCGGAAGCCAGCGAGTGATTGCCGTCGCCGACGGCCAGCGTCAGCGGCGCGGCCCCCTTGGCCTCCGGGTATTTGGCGTCAAAGGCTTCCTGACTGCCCAGTTGCTGCAAGGCGGCGTCGATCTGGGCCAGCAGCGCCGGGTCCTCCACGGCCCAGCCCGCAATGTGGCCGCCGCCCAGCATCAGTTCGCCCTCGTAGACTTTGCGCAGCTGCGCCTTTTTCTCACCGATGGGCTCGATGAGGGTGCAGTCCGGGTCGTCGGCCAGCATCATGATGTGGGGCGTTTCGAGGCTGGCCCCCCGCCGGACGGCCATCCGGGGCGGGATGCGGCTCTCCACCGTGTGCTCGCTGGGGCGGATGTCCGCCTTGGTGCCCTCGGCGTAGCTGTAGGCTTCGAGGTCGATCTTGCCCACGAGGCCCTGCCGCACCCGGCCGCTCTGCTCGGTGCGCTCCACGTAGATGAAGCCGTCCACGGCGCGGGTCAGCACCGACTGGGTGTATTCGTCCATGGCCGCATGGATCGTTTCGATCTTCCGGGGGACATCCTCGTCTTCCAGATACACTTCCGGCAGGATCAGGTTCAGCGCACTGGGTGAACCTGCCGCTGCCCATTCCGCCTTTTCCCAATAGGAGCGGTCGCTGGTGAACTGGTCACAGGCCACGCAGCCCCACTGCTCCAGTTTGATCTGCTCCGACGGCAGCAGGATATGTGCCGGGGAAAAGCAGGATGTTTTTTTCATATCACATTCCTCCCTCTCATGAAAGGGTTTCGCAGGTTCATTCAAAAATTCCAGCCGTCGGGTCCCACACGACCACATGTTCCGCACCCGCCTCGGTCTGGCTCTGGACAAGGGCGGTGCGCTCCTCGTCGGTCATGGTGGAAGCCGAGGGCACCCGCACCAGCAGGTTCTTCACGCCCAGCTCCACCGCCGGGACGCCCAGCGTCGAGGAGGTGCCGGTCACCTCGGCCAGTGTATAGCTGTACCAGAGGGTCACGCTGCCGCCGAAACGCTGTTCCCACGCAGCGATGTCTGCCGTCAGCTGGTCGGCGCGGCCCACACCGTTGGTGGAGCCGTAGTCCTGCTTGCTGCTGGTAGAGGAGGGGAACTGGACATTTTCCAGCACGATCTGGTCAAAGCCCGCCGTGTGCAGCTCGTCGATGAGGTCGCCAATGTACTGCACCGCCTCGGCGGCATAGGGGTTCAGCCACGGATTGCCGCCAGCGGACGCCTTATTGTCCAGCCAGAGGTACTCCTGATTCTTATACCGGATGGCCATGGCGTGATCCACGCGGGCACCGGCGGGGTCCCGGAAGGCGGCAAGCTTCGCCACCGGGATCAGGCCCTCGTCTTTGAAGATGGAGGCCACCTTGGCCGGGTCCACCGTCACGCCGGCAGGGCTGGCCGCTGCGGTGGGCACCTGCGAAGCGTAATAGACAACGCCGGCGGCATCCTTCAGGGTGACGACCGCGTACTTCGCGCCCTGCGCAGCGAGCTGCTGGGCTGCGGCGCGGATGGCGGCATCATCGGTCAGGGTCGTGAGGTCGGCCTCTGCCCAAGCGCCCTCCACGATGGCGGTGCCGTCCACAGCGGGGGTCACCACCTCCGGCTGGGCCTCCGAAGAAGCTGCCGGTTCCTCCGCCACGGACGACGCCGTGCTCTCGGCTGCGGACGAAGCGCTCCCGCCCGCCGGGGAGGAGGCGGAAAGATCCCGGTTGCGCACGACGGTGTACCACGTATGGGTCGCCCAGTCCAGCACATGCGGCGCGGCCACCCATGCAGCGGCCAGCACCACGAGAACCAGCACCGCGATGCCAATGCCCTTTTTCACCCGCATCTCGCGGCTGTAAAAGCTGCGCCGGTAGCGCTTGACCTTCTGGCGTTTTGGATATTTTGCCATAATGAACCACCCTCCCTTGGGGTCTTTACAAGATCACGGAATGGCCGGTAAAGCCATAGATGGCCAGCGCCAGCACACCGATGTAGATCAGCGTGATGGGCAAGCCGCGAAACGCTTCCGGGATGGCCCGGCTGCGCAGACGATTCTGGGCTTCCGTCACCAGCATGACGGCCAGCAGATAGCCGAGGCCGCTGCCAAGGCCGAAGCCGATGGACTGCTCCAGCGTAAAGCTCTGGGTGCGTTCGACCAGAACGGTGCCCAGCACGCCGCTGTTCACGGCGGCGATGGGCAGGATGCGGATGAGCTGGCCGCTGCGCGGGCCCTTGGCCAGCTTCAGGACCACCAGCTCAAACAGGCAGACCACCGCGATGCACGCAAGGTACACCACCGGGCGAAGCTGGGCGCGGTTGGGCAGCGGGGCAAGGAGGCGGCCCGCATAAAAGGCCAGCGGAGCCACCAGTACCTGCGTAATGCAGAGCATCAGCGCGAACCACCAGCTGCTGGTCCGCTTGTCGCCGACCAGTTGGACAAGGCGGGAAACGCCGAGGCCGCGGGTGAAGATGGCATTCTGGGCAAAGATGGCCAGCACCGCGTAGCTGAAGAACACGCCCACAAGATGCAGCACTTCGCTCATTCTTCCTCCTCCTTCCCGCTCTCTTGGCTCTGGGGATGCACGACCAGATAGCCGCGCGCCTCATTTTTCAGGTATTCGCGCTGTTTGCGGGCCAGCGCACGCCAGACGGCGCACACCACGCCCAGCACGATGAAGCCGCCCGCCGGCATACTGGCCATGGGCAGGATGGAGCGGCTCAGCTCCACGCCGAACACGGTGCCGAAGGCCAGCCACTCGCGGACGCAGCCAAGAATCAGCAGGAGCAGCGCGTAGCCCAGCGTGATGCGCAGACCTTTCGAAACAGCCTTGTGCATGGACTCCTGCACCCGGCCGAACCGGTAGGTCAGCAGCGGCTCCACCACCAGCATGGGCAGGTAGACGCCCATCGTCAGCAAGTCGGTGCCGAACAGCATGTTCAGGATGGGGTAGGCGGCGAGGTAGACCACCGCCGCACTGCCGCTGTACGCAAAGGCACGGGGCAGCAGCTTCTTTTCCAGCTCCTCCGGCTCCGGGCGCTCGTCCCGCAGCGGGCACAGGCGGCTCAGAAGGCACGCCAGCATCCGGGAAGGCGTCAGCAGCAGGGCCACGGCCACCGCCAGCATCACGGCGTTTTTGCCCGAAGTGGCAAGGACCACCAGCGGAGCCAGACCCATGCCCTGCATCACGACAGGGTTGTTTTTGAAAATGCGGTCATGGTGCGCGAACTTTTCGGGGTCGCGCGCGATCGCTTCGGCAATATGACGTCTCATTCCGCATCCTCCTTCCGGTTCAGCAGCCGATAGAGGCGGGTCTCGGTGCGGTCCAGCCAGCCGGAAATGCTGTTGACTGTAAGCAGCGCAAAGCAGACGCCCGTATCATAGACGCCGAAATAGCGGAACCCCATGGTCGCGGCACCCACCAGCACGCCGTACAGGATGCGGCCGATGCGGTGGTGGGCGCAGGTGTAGGGCTCGTTGAGCAGGAACACCGCGCTGAAGAGCATCGCGCCGGTCAGCAGCTCGTCCCGCACACACTGCAAACGGGAGAGCAGACCTGCCGCGAAAGAGGCGTCCATCAAACCCACCTGACGGGGGAAGAAGAAGGCAATGAGGGCGCTCGTCACCAAGAAACTGACGGTCGCGCTCAGGCGGGTATCCTTCTGCAGCCAGAGGAAGAACCCGCACGCCAAGATCACCAGCGCAGCACCGGTGCCCATGGGGGCGGCGTACTCGCCCAGCCCCAGCGACAGGGAGCCGATGTTCAGGATGCCGCCGCTGCGCAGAGTCTGGGAGACGGTGTCGGACACCGGCACGCCGGAAGCGTCCCACAGCGGGATGTTCATGTAGGGCTGCGGGTAGCGGAACACCTGTTCCGGCCACGACACCGCCGCCACCGTGTAGCCGACAGCAGCCGGATTGAAAGGATAGCTGCCGTAGCCGCCGAAGACCTCCTTGCCGATAAGGACACCGGCCAGCACAGCGGCGATGAGAACGTACCAGTCCACCGTCACCGGCATCAGCAGCGCGATGAGGAGGGCAAAGCTCTCGTTGGAGCAGTCCTTGGGTTGGTAGACGCGGCGGCGGAGCAGCGACACCAGACGGTCGCAGAGGTTACCGGTCAGCAGGGCCGCGCCGCAGAGCAGCAGCGGCCGCAGCCCGTACAGAAAGCAGGACACGCACAGCAGCGGCACCACCATCCAGCAGAGGTGCTTGTAGTAATGGCCGGTCTTGGCCAGCTCCCGCTCCTGCGCACGGATCAAAGTTTCATCCATGGTGCGGCTCCTCTCACAGAGCGGCCAGACGGCGCACAGCGGCCGCCGGGTCGGCTGCGCCGAAGACGGCGCTGCCCGCCACGAGGATGTCGGCCCCCGCTTCCACGCAGAGGGGCGCGGTGGTGTCGTCCACACCGCCGTCCACTTCCAGCAGGAAGTGAGCGTTGCGCTTGGCCCGCTCTTCCCGCAGCCAGCGCAGCTTTTCCAGCGCCGAGGGCATGAACTTCTGCCCGCCAAAACCCGGCTCCACGCTCATCACCAGCACAAGGTCCAGCTGGTCGAGGTAGGGGCTGAGCGCCTCCGGGGCGGTGCCCGGCTTGATGGTCAGGCCCACCTTGCAGCCCTGCGCCTTGATGGCGTCGATGGTGGCTTGGATGTCGTCCTCGCATTCGAGGTGGAAGTTCTGCAAGGTGGCACCGGCCTTGGCGAAGGGTTCCGCATAGGCCAGCGGATGACTGATCATCAGGTGGACATCGTAGAAGGCGGCGGGCATCCCCTTGTGGAGGCTTTTCAGCACCGGCACGCCGAAGCTGATGTTCGGCACAAAGTGGCCGTCCATCACGTCGTAGTGCAGCATCTGCGCTCCGGCGTCCAGAACCATCTGGCAGTCGGCACCCAGCTTGGTAAAATCAGCCGAAAGGATCGAAGGACTTACAATCGTCATATTCGTTTGTACTCTCCGTTATTTTTACGAAAAATTTTGCTATTTGACCCGGTTCTGTCGCTCCTGTGCAGACAGAATTCAGGGTAGACATAGCTATTTTTATTTTACATGAAAACACGCAAAAAATCAAACCCACAGCCGTGTTTTTCACGGAAAAGACGCAAAAATCCATTTCACGGCCCCGGCAATACAAAAAGCAGCCAAGCCGCTCCCGGATGCGGAGCAGCCTGACTGCGCAGATTTTAATCGACCGGTTTCATGCTGGCGGGGTCTTCCACCGGCACCGGGCGGCCCGATTCGTCCGGCAGACGCTTGATCTCGCCGGGGTTGGGCGGGCAGGTGGGCAGAGTGAAGACGAACTGGCACCACTCGCCCTGCTGGCTCTCGACCCGGATCTGGCCGCCGGACAGGTTGACCAGCACCTTGCAGATATTCAGGCCGAGGCCCGCGCCCCGCGCATGGAGCCCGCGGGACTTGTCTTCCTTATAGAAGCGCTGGAACACATAGGGCAGCGCCTCCGGGCTGATGCCCTGCCCGGAGTTCCAGATGGAAACTTCCACCTCCGGGCCCAGCTTCTCGACCTTGAACTTGATGGTCCCGCCCGCCGGGGTGAACTTGATGGCGTTATCCAGCAGGTTGTACGCGACCTGATGGATCAGATCCGGGTCGGCGTAGACGAGGACTTTCTCGTCCATGGTCAGGCCCTCCAGCTCGATCATGCCGTCGTTGATCCGCTGCTCGGCCGAAAGAGCCACGCCGGTCAGGGTCTCCCAGATGTTGAACATCCGGGCGTTGACCTGATACTCGCCACTCTCCAGCTTGGACAGATCCAGCATGTTCTGGATCAGCCGGGCAAGGCGGCCCGTTTCCTCCGAAACGAGCTGCAAATAGTGGTTCTGCATATCGGGCGGGATGGTCCCGTCCAGAATGCCGTCAATGAAGCCCTTGATGGTGGTCATCGGGGTGCGCAGCTCGTGGGCGATGTTGCCCATGAACTGCCCACGGGAGTTGTCGTTGGACTGGATGTTCTCCGCCATCCGGTTGAAGGTGTTGGCCAGATCGGCCACCTCGCCTTCGCCCTCCACGCCCTCGACCCGGACGGAGAAATCACCCCCGCCGAACCGCTGGGCCGCATCGGTGATCTTCTGGAGCGGGTCGGTGAGCCGCCGCATCAGGAAGGAGGTCACCACGCTGGCGCAGAGCAGCATGATGCAGGCCGAGAAGAAGAAGTTCGACCCGAACTCTTGCTTGAAGGCCGTCAGCCGTGCGCCGGAGGAGCAGAGGAACAGATACCCGCTGCACACGCCCTGCGCATCCCGCGTCTGCCGGACGGAGACGTAGCTCTTTTCGGTCAGCACGCCGTCCAGCGTGCTCAGCACATGGTAGGGCTTATCCTCCCCCACCTTGGCTATCAGCTCTTCGGGCACCGTCTCCTTGGCCAGCAGCTCCGGATTGGACGTGATGAGAACGCTGCCGTCCTCATCGGTGAAAAAGAGGTAGGCCTCCGCGCTCTCGCCGATGATCACCAGCTTGTCGCTCAGTGCGGCCAGCTCGTCGCCGCCGGGCAGCGCCGCCTGCTGCACCACGTAGTCCGCCGCCCGCTGGGTGACCTCGGCCACGCTGTCCAGCGCCTCGTAGCGCTCCTGCGCGAAATAGCGGTTGAACAGGACCCATTCCGAGAATCCCATCACCGCCGTGCCCAGCACCAGAAGGGTCGCCACCATCGAAAAGAAGGTGACGGAAATACTTTTGCGCATTACTGACGCACCTCGAACTTATAGCCCACGCCCCAGACGGTCTTCAGCTCCCACTTGTCGGAAGCGCCGGACAGCTTCTCGCGCAGACGCTTGACGTGGACATCGATGGTGCGGCTGTCGCCGTAATACTCGAAGCCCCAGACCTCGTCCAGAAGCTGATCGCGGGTGTAGACCCGGTTGGGGTGAGATGCCAGACAGTTGAGCAGCTCCAGCTCCTTGGGGGGAGCCTCCACCACCTTGCCCTTGACCCGCAGCTCGTAGCTGTTCATATCCAGCCGGAGGTTGTCGAACTCGATGACGCCCTCCTTCGTCTCGGTCTGGGTGGAAGCGGTGCAGCGGCGCAGCACCGCCTTGATGCGGGCCACGACCTCTTTTGCATCGAAGGGCTTGACCATATAATCGTCGGCGCCCAGTTCAAGGCCCAGCACCTTATCGAAGGTCTCGCCCTTGGCCGTCAGCATCATGACGGGGGTGTTGCCCAGCTTGCGGATACGGCGGCAGACTTCCAGACCGTCCATCTTGGGCATCATCACATCCAGCAGCACCATGTCGGGCTTGACCTGATTGAACTTGTCCAGCCCCTCTTCGCCGTCGTTGGCGATGGTGACCTGATAGCCCTCCTTGGTCAGATAGAGCCGCAGCAGCTCGCAGATATTCACGTCGTCATCCACGACAAGGATCTTTTCGTTTGCCATGAGTGTTCCTCCTGTATCTCGACTCGTTCGTCGCTTGTGATCGTCTCTTAAAAAGCGTCCCACGCACCGGGACGGCTGTTTTCAATGAATGCCTATCTTCTATTATACGGAACAGTTATGACAAAATAAAGAAGGTTTTGTATGATTTTTCACATTTCTGGTGTCAAAAAAGCGGCACCAACATGGTTTTGTTCCGTCTTCTCCCTCAAAATTATGGCCGCTCATGGATCAAGAAAAGATTTCTCTTTCCATCAGCGGCCATTCTTTTTTACCAGATTATTCGCAACTTTTTATCGGCAAAATTCAATTTTACGTATTTCAAAATTTGATTTCTTGCCGATAAAATGGTATAATTATTTTACTGGGAGGTGTTTATATGAAGTATCTTTCTGTCGCTGATACGGCAAAATCATGGAATGTTTCAGAGCGCACGGTCCGCAACTACTGTGCTGCCGGCAAGATTCCGGGGGCAGTCCTTATCGGCAAGACATGGAATATTCCGCAGGATGCAGAGCGTCCAGAACGTATCAACAAAAAGCAACAAGCACCTCGTACTCTGCTTACTGTTTTACAGGATGAAATGGCCGGACATGTCAAAGGTGGAATCTATCACAAAATCCAGATCGACCTTACCTACAACTCCAATCACATTGAGGGCAGCCGCCTGACCCATGACCAGACACGGTATATCTACGAAACCAACACCATTGGCATGGAGAACGGTGTTATCAATGTAGATGATGTAGTCGAAACAGCCAATCACTTCAAGTGCATCGATATGGTCATCCGAGATGCCAAGAAGCCCATCACCGAAGCTCTGATCAAAAAGCTGCACTTTACCCTAAAAAGCGGCACCAGCGATTCCCGCAAGGACTGGTTCGCCGTCGGCGAATACAAAAAAATTCCGAACGAAGTCGGCGGCAGAAGCACCACTGCTCCCGAACTGGTTGCCCCACAGATGAAAGAGCTTTTATCTGCGTACAATCAAAATTCTGCCAAATCGCTGGAAGACCTGTTGGAATTTCACTATTCCTTTGAATCCATCCATCCGTTTCAGGATGGAAATGGACGTGTCGGGCGGCTGTTGCTCTTCAAGGAGTGTCTGCGGAACAACATCGTGCCATTCATTATTACGGACGACCTCAAAATGTTCTACTATCGGGGGCTCCATGAGTGGAAGTCGGAGCAAGGATATCTGCTGGATACCTGCCTGACCGCGCAGGATCAGTTCAAAGCGGTCATGGATTATTTCCGGATCCCCTACTGACACTTTTGCAAAACGAACCCACCGAAGCTTTTTCTACCTCTTGCGCTCCCTTCCCGCTTTGCGTATAATGATAGATGTATTGTTATGTTCTGGACCCTCTCCGTCACGGCCCTGCCGTGCCACCTCTCCCGAAGGGCGAGGTCTGAGTGGTTTTATAGATCGAGAACGTGTAAGGAGCGTATTTGATATGAAATTAGGTATCGTCGGTCTGCCGAACGTCGGCAAGTCCACTCTGTTCAACGCCATCA
>OLOH01001792.1_pt1 | contig 11571 bp, 10 predicted proteins | sample 1673221 | NCBI WGS metagenome assembly OLOH01 (sample SAMEA3136767, study PRJEB25190) | human gut metagenome
ATACCAAACATCATACATGGGAAGAATCCGGACATGTACATTCCAAGGCTCCAGGATACATCTGCAGAGGTTTCACCTGCCCAGAAGTGCTGAAGATCACCAAGTCCGATGGTGTCAAACCAGAATACATTGTTCAGTGCGTGATGTAATCCGGTAGGGATCAGCAGACGGTTCAGGAATGCATAGATACCTGCACCAACAACATCCATACCTGCGATCGCTTTTCCTAATGCTACAAGTGCACTGAAAAGTAATGGCCATACAAACAGTAATACAACAGATACGATAATGGAAACCACTCCTGCGATGATCGCTACGCAACGCTTGCCACTGAAGAATGACAGCCAGTCAGGAAGCTTGGTGCTCTTGAATTTGTTATAGCATGTAGATCCGATGATACCGGCAAGGATTCCGATAAAAGGATTCGCAATTTTGTCAAACGCAAGAGTTTTTGTTGCACTGTCAGCGATTGATGGCATGATGGTTGTAACAAATCCTGTAGAAAGAAGTGTTGTGAGCATCAGCCAGGATGCAAGTGCAGCGATTCCGCCGGTTCCGTCATTCTTTTCTGACATACCGACACCAACACCAACTGCAAAAAGAATTGCCATATGATCAATCAGCGCTGCTCCTGCTTTTACCAAAAACAGACCAATCAGATTCGCTGCACCCTGGATATCTCCGCCCTGCATAGTTGCCGGACATAACCAATATCCAATACCCATAAGGATACCACAGATTGGCAGCACCGCTACAGGAAGCATTAATGCCTTCCCAAGTTTTTGAAGAAATTTCATAATTCCCTCCTCCTTCTCTTTTAAATTATACTTAATTGGATTGTTCCAATCAGGTTAATATCACACACAGTTCTGTATAAAATCTCTTTATAAAATCTTAAGAACTGCTTCATCGAATAAAACATCGCCCTCCTTTTGAAGACTGATTTTATCATAGGTATCTGTATTACTAATCAGAACCGGTGTAATAGAATTCAGACCGGCCGCTTTAATCTTATCCAGATCCACTTCCACCAAAAGATCACCTTTTTTAACCTTATCACCAGCCGCAACATGCGCTGTGAATGGTTCTCCCCCAAGTGTAACTGTATCCAGGCCGATGTGAATCAATACCTCTGTCCCCATGCTGCTTGTCATACCAACTGCATGAAGCGTATCAAAAACCAACGTCACTTCACCATCTGTCGGAGCATATATCTTTCCTTCTGCCGGGATTACCGCAAACCCATCTCCCAATACCTTTTCTGAAAAAACAGGATCAGGAACTTCCGTAATCGGAACTACAGTCCCTTTACAAGGAGTATAAATTATATTTTCATTTTTATTTTCTTTTCTTTTTCCCTTCCCTCTGAAAAAACCTAACATGTTATCTCCCTTTCATACTTTACCTTCCACGTTAATTTTATCTTATAAGTCATCCGCACAGTGAATCTTGTTTATTATAATTATAAAATCAAAGAAAAAAAATAGAATATTTTTAGATTAGATATCAAAAATATACGGTCACCATCGGGTTTATTAGAAAATTTGCACAAAATATTATAATTGCTTTTCTACAAGTATTATAATTATGACCAACTTATTTTTTCGTAATATTATCTGGCTGTTATTTAAGAATCTCGATAATTCCTTCTTATCCTTTGAATACTTGATGTATCCCAATACACCCCTTAAATTCGATGAAAACTTCTCCAGATCCTTCAGGTGATTTCATTCGCCAAGTGAACAGAAAATAAAAAAAGAGCAGATGGCAGATGTAATGTCGGAGTGAGGAGAGAATCCGAATGAGCATTCTCCCCACAGCGACTACCTTTACATCTGCCATCTGCTCTTTTTTTATTTTCGTCTACCTTCCCCGAATTAAATCACCAAATTCTCCATTTCTTTCAGCAAAAATATTTTCTGCCCGCTTTCGAGTGGTTCTGTCAGATTTTCATTATATTGTTTCATTTTTTCGATTGTTGTTCCGTAATGTTTTGCAATATTCCAGAGGGTATCGCCTTCTTTTACGATATATCCGGTAATGGATGGGATTTTGGAGATTTCTTCTTCTGTGTACGGAATTTCCTCTACCTCATCGATCATGTACATTGTCTGTGGTGAGAATCCGGTGACATAAATTCCGGCAACTGCGCGGATTTCTAATTCGTTGCTGTCTACGACGTAACCGCCGATCTGTTCTAATACTCCCCGGATTTCGCAGCGGTCGGATTCCATTACTTCAGGGATTTCTACTAAATATTCAAATGGTATCACAACTTCTTTTGACTGTATTGGGGCGGTATCGTCTCCTGCTATGTAAAGCACGTTACAGAATATGAGTCCTTCGGTGGCAATGCCCTGTTTCGTGAAATGAAAGTCTTCAATCCGTACATTTCCTTCTACATTAAGGACTTGTAATAGTTTATGAATTTCTCCTGCTACCGCTTCTACCCGCTGGCTTACTTTTGTTTTTGCATTGTTCTGGAAAATAAGGTTTTCAAACTGAATTGGGCTGGTTTTTAATTTTAACTTCCGATTATTTGCATACATATCTTTGAGAAGCGGCATTTTAAATTCGTGATATGCTTTCAAATCAAGATCTAAAACGACTTCCATTTCTATATCGCGTGGTTCTCCGTCAATATCCGGCTTGATCGTCACCTGATGGTTTCCAAGAAGAACGGCAATATTTCCTATAAGATTTTCCTGGCTGTCTGCACATTCTAATTCGTTAGTAAATGGGATTTCCCAGTCATAATACTGTACTGGTTCTTTTCCTTCTTCTGCCTGATACAGAACAAAGAGAAAAACGCTTCCCCGAATCGCGAGTTTGTTTTCTAACATTCGGATATCCACATCTCGAAGCTGAGTCGAATTCCACAGAATTTCCCGGATATTTGGCTTGCCTGCCGGGAGGCTGACCGTTGCTTTGATCCGCTGAATGTCTTTTTTATTCATGATAATTTCTGTCATGGAAGGAGATTCATACAGGCACTGGACATTTTCCTTTTTTTCGATTCCCGTTGTACATTCGACAAATTTCATTTCGGAGATGGCAATGTGAAAATATATAACGGAACGGACACCGCATTTTCTGGAATTGATAATGGAGATTGTCAGGTCTTCAAGATCTGCTGTTACTTTGGTGATATCGCTGCTCTCTGCGCCTTCTACATTCATAAATTCTTCAATGGCAAAGTCATGTTCCATGCAGGAAATCTGCTGCTCCGGATCTGTGCTTAGATACAGTATCTGCACGAGGAAGTTTCCCCGCAGGCGCAGACGATCTGTTAACACCTCAATTTCATCAATATGTACTTCTCCCCTGCTCTCGATAATTTTCTCCACATCTGGCCGGGTATCCGGCACGTTCATATCTTCGTCCAGTGTAATCTGCACATTTTTTTCTAATTTTAAAATACCGGAACGAACTGCTTTTTTCTCTACCTTCATAATACATCCTCCACCCTGCATAACGATTTTTGTGCGCGGACATACTTTGCCCTGCTTGTTGTCTTTGCTATTAATATATGTTTTCTTCGGCTGATTTATGATTCCGTCTCTGCCAATTCATTTTTCAGGATTCTATACGGCATAACTGTTCTGTCCGTTCACACCGGACAACTAAAAAAGGACAGGTTCGTGTTTCTATGATTTCTTCTCCCGCCGATGGTCCGATCAGCTGTGTCTTAAGATAGAGCTGTTCTTTATCTTTCCAACATTCTTCAATGCGAATGCTGTAACCACTGTATGGCTTTTCACCATAACAGACTATCAGATAGGTATATTTTGAATTTTTATATGCAAATGTTCCCGGACGATTTTTCCGGTCTTCTATTATTTTCTGCAGGCGGTGCGGCATGTTTTTTTCCGCACAGATCTCGTAGCTTACTTCCTGCCCCTGGTTTTTATTCCCCAGCTTACTGATGTGAAAGTTGTTTTGAGGAAAGATGGGCGTACAGGCGGTCATATAGATGCCTGATATCATTATCCATATGAAAAAAAGTACGATACGATATGTCTGATTTCTTGCATTGTAAACCATATCAATACTTCCAAACATCAATGTTATTTTATTTATATGCGCCTGCTGATAGAAATTTACTTCCTTATTTTCGTCCGCCCAATTATATGTTATAATCATAACAATAGCGAGGATAAAACTTTTTTGAGAGGAGGGGGATTGCCCCATGCATATTTCTATTCCAAAACATGCCTCTGATATTATAAAGACACTTTCTTCCCATGGTTATGAAGCCTTTGTTGTCGGTGGCTGTGTAAGGGATTCTATTCTTGGCAAAGAGCCGGCAGACTGGGATATTACAACTTCCGCTCTGCCGGAACAGGTGAAGGCTTTGTTTCCAAGAACAATCGATACAGGTTTAAAACATGGTACAGTTACGATTATGATGGATAAGATCGGATATGAAGTGACGACTTACCGGATTGACGGAACATATGAGGATCACCGCCGTCCGAATGATGTGACTTTTACTTCCAGCTTAAGAGAAGATCTGATGCGTCGTGACTTTACGATTAATGCAATGGCATATAATGAAGAGAAGGGTCTTGTGGATTTATTTGGTGGCATTCAGGATCTGAATGACCGTATCATCCGCTGTGTCGGCAATCCAACAGAGCGATTTGATGAGGATGCGCTGCGAATGTTTCGTGCGGTTCGTTTTGCGGGACAGTTGAATTTTAATATTGAAAAAGAAACTTTAGCTGCCATCGAGGCACAGCATGCATTTCTTAAAGATGTCAGCGCGGAACGTATTCAGATTGAGCTGTTAAAGTTATTGATTTCCAGACATCCGGAAATGATTCGAGCAGCTTATGAAACCGGGCTTACAAGTGTTTTTCTGCCGGAATTTGACCGGATGATGGAAACTCCGCAGAATAATCCGCATCATATTTATTCTGTCGGTGACCATACGATTCATGCGGTAGAAACGATTGCTCCAAATCCGATTCTCCGCCTTACGATGCTGTTTCATGATATCGCAAAACCAGAGACCCGCTCTACGGATGAGAATGGAATCGATCATTTTTATAATCACAATGAAGCCGGTGCCGTACTTAGTAAGACGATTCTTCGCCGTCTTAAGTTTGATAATCAGACCACCCAGATGGTCACAACACTTATCGCCCATCATGATATCCGTTTTAATGATGCTTTAGGCACAGGACGGAAGCATGTACGCCGGGTAATTCATTCTGTAGGTGAGAATCTCTTCCCATATCTTCTTGATGTGATGGAAGCGGATATTTCTGCACAGAGTGATTTTATGCGTCTTAAAAAGCTTACTGCATTAAAGGAAACCCGTCAGGCTTATCATGAGATTCTTGCGGCAAATGACTGTCTTACTTTAAAGGATCTGAAGATTAATGGAAATCAGTTAAAGGCGCTTGGCATTTCTGAGGGAAAAATCATCGGTGCGATTCTGAATGCTTTGCTTTCACAGGTGCTGAATAATCCCGAGCTGAATGATTATGAAAAGCTTAAAGAACTTGCCTTGAAAATTTATCAGGAAGTTCAATAATTTTACACATAACATCCCTTCTTTATACATAGGATAGACCATATTTACCACTGTGTAACCCATTGTCTGTCTTATCATGTACTTTCGGAAGCTTTTTTCACTTGCTTTTGTGAGAAGCAAGTGCAAGAAAGACTCTGAGATTACATCCTATGTTAATGGAGGGATTTTTTTGAGTGAAAAATACAAGGAATTATTAGAACAGTACGATATAAAAGTTCTGTCCACTTTTCGAAGCCGCGGAACTTTCCAGTGCGAGACAGAGCAGGGACTTGCCTTATTAAAAGAATATCATGGTTCCCTCCAAAAGCTTGCTCTGGAATACGAATGGAAGGAAAAGCTTGCCGAAGCAGGCTACGCCGCTACTGACCGGTATTTTCTCACAAAAGAAGAAAGCCTGGTCACCTATGACCGCTACCGAACCGCTTTTATTTTAAAACATTATTTTAAAGGACGGGAGTGCGACTGCCGGAATCTTTCAGATGTTGCTGCCTCCTGCCGGAATCTTGCATTTTTACATAAGGTTTCTTCCTCTATTGAAGAGATTCCTTTTGAAAATCTGAAAACAGAGTCTACCAGCCATCTCTTTGAACGAAAGAACCGGGAGCTTCGTTCGATTCGAAAGTTTATTGGTCATGTCCATGGTAAAAATGATTTTGAACTTCTTTATATGAAGTGCTTTGATTCTTTCTATGAGGAAGCTTCTTATGCGCTTTCCCGCCTTCTTAAAGTCGAACCAGAACTTGCCGATACCGGCTGTGGCGTATGTCATGGCGCATATCATTATCACAATGTGCTGATCTTACCGGATTATTCTGTCGCAACTGTAAATTTTGAATCTATGTGCTATCAGCCCTATTTACTTGACTTATATCTTTTTCTCCGAAAAACTTTAGAGAAAAATCATTATGACTATTCTTTTTTTGAGGCGGGTATTTCCGGCTATTCTATTTACCGTCGCCTTGCCGAAAAAGATTTTCTTTTCTTATATTTACTTTTTTTATATCCGGAAAAGTTCTGGAAAATATCCAATCAGTACTACAATCACAGAAAAAGCTGGATTCCGCCAAAAACGCTGGAGAAATTGCAGAAGGTTCTTGCACAGAATGAGGAACGGCATACTTTTCTAAAGCAATTTGCTTCGTTTTTAAATACTTTGGATAAAAGTTCATTTATTCGTGAAAAGCTATAGTTGCCTGTATCCCTATAAATATGCTAAAATGTTTTAAGCATATTTTTGCATATTTTTCTGGGAGAGTGAGTGATTCGATGGGCTATATGGCTTTATACCGGAAGTGGCGTCCGAATGATTTTGATGAAGTAAGAGGACAGGATGCCATTGTCCAGACATTGAGAAATCAGATTATTTATAACCGAATAGGGCATGCCTATCTTTTTTGTGGTACACGAGGTACTGGTAAGACTTCTATTGCAAAGCTTTTTGCAAAGGCGGTAAACTGTGAGCATCCGGTCAATGGAAACCCCTGTAATGCCTGTCCTTCCTGTCAGGCAATTAACGCACAAAGTTCTCTTGATGTACTCGAAATCGATGCGGCTTCTAATAACGGTGTGGAGAATATCCGGGATATCCGGGAACAGGTACAATATTCCCCTGTTGAGGGACGTTATAAAGTATATATTATCGATGAGGTTCATATGCTTTCTTCCGGAGCATTTAATGCTCTGCTGAAAACGCTCGAAGAACCTCCTTCTTATGTTATTTTTATTCTGGCTACAACAGAAAAGCATAAGATTCCTGTTACGATTCTTTCCCGCTGCCAAAAATATGATTTTAAACGAATTTCTGTTGATACGATTACAGGTCATCTTGTATCGTTGATGGAGAAGGAACAGATTGATGCGGAAGAGAAAGCATTGCGTTACATTGCTCGTGCTGCGGATGGTTCTATGCGAGATGCGTTGAGTCTTCTTGACCAGTGTATCGCATTTTATCTTGGACAGACGCTTACGTATGAGAATGTTTTAGAGGTGCTTGGCACTGCGGATACTTCTGTTTTCAGCACATTGCTTCGGAGTATTTTAAAGAAGGATTCCATGTCCGCTCTTGATATTATTGACACCATGATCACTGAGGGACGGGAACTTTCGCAGTTTCTTTCTGATTTTCTGTGGTACCTTCGCAACCTTCTTATATTAAAGGATCAGGAAGGTGCGGAAGAAAGCCTTGATATGTCAAAAGAAACGATTGCTGCCTTAAAAGAGGAATGTGCCATGGTAGATACTACTGCTCTCCTGCGTTATATCCGACTACTTTCCGAGCTATCTAACCAGATTCGAACTGCCACACAGAAGCGAGTTCTTTTAGAAGTCGGCTTTATTAAGCTTTGCCGTCCAGAAACAGAATCGGATGCCGAAAGTCTTTCCGAACGTGTCCGGCAGTTAGAGACCATGCTTGCACAGGGACTTCCTGTGATTCCTGCTGGTGGTGCAGGGAATAACAGTGGTATTAACCCGTCTTCTGGCGCAGCCATTGGAGATGCTGCAAACGGCGGTGTATCTGCCGGTAACAGTGCGTCACAAAGTCAGGCAGCGCAGATTTCACCAGAAGAAGCGTTGGAGAAGCGTTTTTCGCCTGCGGAAGCGGAGGATTTAAAGAAAATAGCGAACCGCTGGAATGACATTGTCAATCAGTCATCCATGCCTATGCAGCAGTTTCTTCGTGCGGCAAGAGTCGCTGTTGCGGACAACAGTACTATTTTACAGCTTGTTTTCTCAAACAACAGCCTTGCTAAAGAATACTTTGAGCGGGAACATCACAAAAATCTGGACCTTTTATCCGAACTTGTTGCAGAACAGACTGGAAAGGTCGTAACATTTGAATGTACGTCTGACTCCCATCAGCCGGCAGAACAATCGAACTATATTGATCTAAGCAAGATTCATCAGACGGTTATTTTTGAATAAATACTCTAAAATATTCCGTTATTCCATCGCAGATTCTGCAGTGAATTTACGCATCTTTATGTATATCTGCGTGTGATATATGAATTTATTAATTATTTATTTTTTATGGAGGTTTTTATTATGGCAAAAAGAGGTGGATTCCCAGGTGGCATGCCTGGTAACATGAACAATTTAATGAAACAGGCTCAGAAGATGCAAAAGCAGATGGCTGAGACTACAAAGGCTTTAGAAGAGAAGACTTACGAAGCAACTGCAGGCGGCGGTGTTGTTTCTGTTACTGTTTCCGGTAAAAAAGAAGTGACTGCTATTAAGATTGCTGAAGAAGTGGTAGATCCTGATGACATCGAAATGTTAGAAGATCTTATCATGGCTGCTACAAATGAAGCATTTCGTGCGATGGAATCAGATTCCCAGACTCAGCTTTCTAAATTAACTGGCGGCCTTGGCGGAGGATTCGGATTTTAATGAATTATTATAGTACCCAGATCACTAATCTTATTGATGAACTCAGACGACTTCCCGGTATCGGCAGTAAGTCTGCACAGCGTCTTGCTTTTCACATCATAAACATGCCGGAAGAGCATGTACATCACCTTGCACAGACACTTGTCACCGCAAGAGAAAAGATCCGCTACTGCAAATACTGCTGTACACTGACGGATTCTGAAGTATGTCCAATCTGTGCGAGCACGAAAAGAGATCACAGTACGATCATGGTCGTAGAACATACACAGGACCTGGCTGCTTACGAGAAAACCGGTCAGTATCATGGTGTTTATCATGTTCTTCAAGGAACCCTCGCTCCAAGTCTTGGAAAAGGTCCCGATGATATTCGCTTCAAAGAACTTGAAGAACGCCTTAAAAATCCAGAAGTAAAAGAGTTGATCCTTGCTACAAACTCCAGTCTTGACGGAGAAGCTACTGCAATGTACATCACCAAGAAGGTCAAACCTCTTGGGATAAAGGTGACCCGCATCGCAAGCGGTGTCCCTATCGGCGGTGAATTAGAATATATTGATGAGGTAACCCTCTCAAGAGCGCTGGATGGACGAGTAGAACTTTAGATACAGATTTTAATATAGCACTTTAAATATAAAGATTTAAATACAGGACTTTAATTGCATAACTTAGATTACTCTCTTAAAAATTCTTTGTAACAGTATTTGCGGATTTTTAAGAGACCATCAGATAAGAATGGGAGATGACTACGATGAAAAGAATTGGTATGCTGACCAGCGGTGGAGATTGTCAAAGTTTAAATGCTACCATGCGTGGCGTTGTAAAGGGTCTTAACGTCCTTGAGGGAAATGTTGAGATTTACGGCTTCATTGATGGGTATAAAGGATTAATTTACGGCAACTACAAACGACTGACTTCTCAGGATTTTTCAGGTATTCTGACAACTGGCGGTACAATCCTCGGTACATCCAGACAGCCTTTTAAGTTAATGAGAACTCCTGATGAAAACGGTCTTGATAAAGTAGAAGCAATGAAGGCAACTTACCGTTACCTTGATTTAGACTGCCTCGTCATTCTCGGCGGTAATGGCAGCCAGAAAACAGCAAACCTTTTAAGAGAAGAAGGCCTTAATATTGTCTCCCTTCCAAAAACAATCGATAACGACCTCTGGGGAACAGATATGACTTTCGGTTTCCAGAGTGCCGTAGATATCGCTACACAGACAATTGACCGTATTCATACAACTGCAGCTTCCCACAATCGTGTATTTATTGTAGAACTGATGGGACATAAAGTAGGATGGGTTACCCTCCATGCCGGAATCGCCGGAGGAGCGGATATCATTCTCATCCCTGAAATTCCTTATGATCTTAGACACGTCATTGAAGCTATTAAACGCCGTAATGAACAGGGAAAACAGTTCACTATCCTGGTCACCAAGTGCAGTATCTCCTCCGCCCACAACAGCCACAACTTTATCCTTATAGAAGAAGCCGTCGCACACTGCGCAGTAAGAAATGCGCTGTTTCTCACCGCCTGCCACGTCAAGATGACGATATGAAGTGCCTGCGGTGTAAATAACAGTTTTTCCTTCTTTTACAGAGCCGTCCTTGAATATGACCTTCCAGCCCTCGGCTGTTTTCTCAAAGCTCTCAGCTTCGCCCTCGTAAAACTCAGCGCCAAGAGTTTCAGCCTGCTCTCTGAACTTTTCTCCAAGGTCATAGCCGTTTATACCGTAAAGACCCGGGTAGTTCTCAACTCTGTCTGTAACAGATATCTGACCTGTACCCATGTAGTCCTTTTCGCACACCAGTGCGGAAAGCATTGCTCTGCCTGCATATATCGCTGCAGTAAGCCCCGCAGGACCACTGCCTATTATTATAACGTCATACATAAAAAACACATCCTTTATATATAGTATACACTCTCTGTCCCTAATTATAAAATGAAAACCGACTTTTGTCAATCAGATATAATACATAGGCTCTGAAACGTTCTCTACTGACTCTTTATTATAGAAGTCAACGAGCTGTCTGAGGGTGATAGACTCAGTGTAGCTTTTCAGCTTGTTCTCTAATCTCAGCCATATATAATCGTCAAGCACCTGTGCAAATTCTGTGTTTTCGTCATTTACTACCGCAACATCGCTTCCAAGCACCGATGGGTCGAGAGCGTCGATTATTTCTTTGAGTGTTATCTTCTCTGGCTTTTTGTTGAGTATATATCCGCCCCTAGAGCCTTTTATGCCTTTTATGAGCCTTGCCTGCCTCAGAGAAGTAAGCACCTGCTCAAGATATTTTCCTGAAAGTCCACGTCTTTCTGCCACGCTGTATACTGTCACTGTTTCGCCGTTTTCTGAGTTCATTGCAATGTCTGCAATGGCAATTATGCCACATTCTACTTTTGTTGAAATTTTCATTTCTGCACCTCCTTGAGCAAACAAATATTGTCTGCTCTCATGCTTTTTATACTTGTCCTATTATTCATAGTAATCCTATCAACATAATATATTTTATACTTTTTTGAGCAAACTGTCAAGAGTTTTCATAAAAATAAGGGCATATTTTAAAAGAAATGTTAAATCTATAGTAATCCTATTGACTTTATATGATTTATGTTGTATAATATCTACAGTAACAAAGAACATC
>OLOH01001800.1_pt1 | contig 11539 bp, 9 predicted proteins | sample 1673221 | NCBI WGS metagenome assembly OLOH01 (sample SAMEA3136767, study PRJEB25190) | human gut metagenome
CCGCAGCCGCCGAAGCGGTGCTTAAGCCGCTAGGCGGGAATTGTGCGGTGTTGCCCTTATTATAATGTGAACGGCGCTATCGCTTATCAGCCCAATGCCTGGATAGACTGGTTGATGTTGGCGATTTTATCTTCGCTGGCGGCGAGCTTGGTGCGGGTTTCGTTGACCAGCTTTTCGGGGGCGCGCTCCACGAACTTGGGGTTGTTCAGCTGGTTGCGGAACATATTGGCTTCTTTCTCGGCCTTTTCCAGCTCCTTATGCAGGCGCTTGAGTTCCTTTTCGCGGTCGATCAGCTCCATCATGGGGATAAAACCGCGGGCGGCCGGGGTAACAACGGTCACAACGCCATCGGTGGTGCCGGTGTACTTTTCGGTCAGGGCAACATCCGTTGCAAAGGCAAAGCGTGCCAGGTAAGCGCCGCCTTTCTGGAAGGCTGCCGGGTTGGCAGTCTCGATGGTCATGCTGGTCTTTTTGGCCGGGTGCACGTTCATATCATTGCGGATGGTGCGCACTGCCTTGATGTAGTCCATCAGCACCTCAAAGTCGGCACATTCCTGCGGCCAGGCGGTCATCTTGCCGGCGTCCGGCCATTCCTGGGTCATGATGGTCTCGGCGCTGCCGGGCAATGCCTGGTAAATTTCCTCGGTGATGAACGGCATAAAGGGATGCAGCAGCTTGAGCGCCTTATCCAGCACCCACACCAGCACCTTGCGGGCGGTGTCTGCCTGCTGGGCGTCCTCGCCGTTCAGGCGGGACTTGCAGATTTCGATATACCAGTCGCAGTAGATATCCCAGATAAAGTTTTCCACCTTTTCGGCAGCCAGGCCCAGCTCGTACTTATCCAGGTTGGCGGTCACTTCGGCGGCGGTGCGTGCCAGTTCGGAAAGCACCCACTTATCGCTCATATCCAGCAGTTCTTCGGCGGGCATGCCCGGTTCAAAGTCCTCCGGCAGGTTCATCTGCACAAAGCGGGAAGCATTCCACAGCTTGTTGGCAAAGTTGCGGCTTGCTGTCACTTTCTCATCGCTGTAGCGCATATCGTTGCCGGCGGTAGAACCCACCATCAGCATCATGCGCAGGGCATCGGCGCCGTACTCGTCAATAACTTTCAGCGGGTCAATGCCGTTGCCCAGAGATTTGGACATCTTGCGGCCCTGGCTGTCACGCACAATGCCGTGGATCAGCACGGTGTCAAACGGTGCCTTGCCGGTGTAGGCCAGGCCGGAGAAGATCATGCGGGAAACCCAGAAGCCGATGATATCATAACCGGTCACCAACGTGTTGGTGGGGTAGAAGTAGTTGTAATCCTCGGCGTTCTCATTCGGCCAGCCCAGGGTGCTGAACGGCCACAAAGCAGAGCTGAACCAGGTATCCAGGGTATCGGGGTCCTGGGTCAGGTTGGTGCTGCCGCAGTGCGGGCAGGCTGCGGGGGCAGACTTGGCAACGGTGGCTGCACCGCAGTCAGCGCAGTACCATGCCGGGATCTGGTGGCCCCACCACAGCTGGCGGCTGATACACCAGTCGCGGCTGCCGCGCATCCAGTTCAGGTAGTTCTTGGTAAAGCGGTCCGGCACAAACTTGATCTCGCCCTTTTCCACGCTCTCAATGGCGGGCTTGGCCAGGGGTTCCATCTTGACAAACCACTGCTTAGACACCATGGGTTCAATCACGGTATGGCAGCGGTAGCAGGTGCCGACCTCATGCTTCAGCGGCTCGATCTCCTTCAGGTAGCCGGCTTCCTGCAGGTCTGCCACAATGGCCTTACGGGCTTCGGCGGCGGTCATGCCGGCATACTTGCCGCAGTCCAGCACGTCCGGCTCATCGGCGGAAGCATGGCCACTGGCTTTCAGGGCATCAGCGGCAGCCTTATCATCAGCGCCGGTCATGTGGCCGTCATAGGTCAGCACGCGGATGATGGGCAGGTCATGGCGCTTGCCGACCTCAAAGTCGTTGGGGTCATGGGCGGGGGTGATCTTCACAACGCCGGTGCCTTTTTCCATATCGGCGTGCTCATCGCACACGATGGGAATCTCTTTGTTCAGCAGCGGCAGAATGACATGGCAGCCGTGCAAGTGGGTATAGCGCGGGTCCTCACCGTTGATGGCAACGGCGGTATCGCCCAGCATGGTTTCGGGGCGGGTGGTGGCCAGTTCCAGCATCTCACCGGTCTCCTTGACCGGGTACAGCAGGTGCCAGAAACTGCCGTCCTTCTCCTCGTATTCCACTTCGGCGTCAGAGATGGAAGTGTTGCAGTGGGGGCACCAGTTCACCATGCGGTTGCCGCGGTAGATCAGGCCCTTATCATACAGGCGCACAAACACTTCTTTCACGGCGTCGGAGCAACCCTCGTCCATGGTAAAGCGCTCACGCTGCCAGTCGCAGGAGCAGCCCAGCTTTTTCAGCTGGCTGACAATGCGGCTGCCATAAGTGTTTTTCCATGCCCAGGCGCGCTCCAAAAAGCCATCGCGGCCCAACATTTCTTTGGTCAGGCCCTCCTCGCGCATGGCGGCAACTACCTTGGCTTCGGTGGCAATGGAAGCATGGTCGGTGCCCGGCACCCACAAAGCGGCATAGCCCTGCATGCGCTTGTAGCGGGTCAGGATATCCTGCCAGGTTTCGTCCATGGCGTGGCCCATGTGCAGCTGGCCGGTAACATTTGGCGGCGGCATTACGATGGTGAACGGCTTTTTGCTGCGGTCGATCTGGGTGTGGAAATAGCCCTTATCGCACCATTCCTGGTAAATTCGATCCTCTGTGCCTTTGGGATCATACTGCTTGGCGAGTTCTTTTGCCATGATGGCCCTCCTTGATGTGCGGGACGGAAATAAAAAATCAGGCCGCCCCATGATGTTGTAAACATGGGACGGCCTGACGATGTTCCAAAACATGTTCAGTACCGCGGTACCACCCAAATTGCCTGCCGTTTTATATATGTTCTATATAAAGGTAAGCCACTTGACCGCCCGGTAACGGGGGCGAAACGAAGCAGATTACTGCGCACACGGCGGTTCGCCTGCCCTGCTTGGGGGCGACAAACCGCCGGGCACGCCCTGCCGGTTTTCAGCTGCCCCGGCTCTCTGGAAAGAACGTCTGCCCGCGGAACTCCCCCGCACTGCATTTGGTATCAATATATTACCCCGCCGCAGCGGTATTGTCAAGTGCTGTGCGGCGTACGGTGATATTTCGGCGTTTTTATACTTTCAGAATCTGCTTGATCTGCTCCAGGTTCTCCGCAAACCAGATTCCTTCCTGCCGCTCTTTTGTCGAAAGCCCGGTTTCGATCATATGATCCAGCAGGGTTTTCAGACCGTTATAATAGCCATTCAGGTTGTACAAAATGCAGGGAGCATCCAGCTGCTTGAGCGATACCTTGGACATGACTTCGGCGATCTCCTCCAGCGTACCCGTTCCGCCGGGGAACGCAATAAACGCATCGCCCCGCCTGATCATCTCGGTCTTGCGCTCGGTGATGGTTTCCGTCACGATCAACTCCGTCAGACCGTCATATTGCAGGTCATCCTGCATAAACAGGGTGGTCTCCACGCCGGTCACGGTTCCGCCCGCATCCAGAACGCTTTTGGCAATTTCGCCCATCAGCCCGGTTTTGGAGCCGCCATACACCAGCGCGTTCCCGCTTTGGCCAATCCATTGCCCCAGTTCCTGCACTGCCCGTTTCAGCGCCGGGTCATTGCCCTCTTTTGCGCCAAGATATACCGTGATATTCATTGCCTGCTCCTCCTGTTCTTTCTGCCATTTATAACTCAGCGGTTCGCGGCCCCAGCTCTCCTATTCCTGCCACCCTTTCAGCCGGATTGGCGAAAGTTCCAGCACAAAATGTTCCTCTTTCACACCCGTTTCAGGGTAAAACCTTGCCTTGCACACTTCCACCCCGCCAACTGTATGGCGGTAGTTTTCCTCGCAGCTGCCCAGCACAACATATTGGCAGGCGCGGTATTCCATCATTCCGTCCGCACCGGGTTCCAGTGGGGATGTTTCCAGCGGCTTTTCAATCTCCACGCCAAGCCCCGCCAGGTATTCCGCTGCCGCCGGGTAGGCTGCTTTGACCCGTGCACAATAATTTTTGCAGTCATTGCAGCTGCAAAGTTCCCCCGGCCCCATGGCCTGATAATACTGCCGCGTTTTTTCTGCATCCACGTTGATGATCGTTCCCAACCCTATCATTTTGCTTCCTCGTTAAAATATGGGGCATGCGCTTTGCAATGCCCCATGTCTTGTTTATTGCTTTTTAGTCCCGGCGGAAAATGTCGCGGGTGTATACCTTTTCTTTCACATCGTCCAGCACGCTGTCGTACCGGTTGGCAATGATTGCCTGGGACATTGCCTTGAACTGTTCCAGGTCGTTCACCACTTTGCTGCCAAAGAACGTTTCCCCATCGTTCAGCGTCGGCTCATAGATGATCACCGTTGCCCCCTTTGCCTTTACGCGCTTCATCACGCCCTGGATGGAGCTCTGGCGGAAGTTATCGCTGTTGCTCTTCATCGTCAGGCGGTATACCCCGATGGTCACCGGCTTTTCCTGTGCGGCATTATAGTCGCACTCCTCACCGTAATCATAGTACCCGGCCATGCGCAGCACACGGTCCGCAATAAAATCCTTGCGGGTGCGGTTGCTTTCCACGATTGCACCGATCAGATTTTCCGGTACATCGGCATAATTGGCCAGCAGCTGCTTCGTATCTTTGGGCAAGCAGTAGCCACCGTAACCAAAGCTGGGGTTGTTGTAATGGCTGCCAATGCGCGGATCCAGGCAAACGCCATCAATGATATCTCTGGTGTTCAGGCCCTTGCTTTCGGCATAAGTATCCAGTTCGTTAAAATAGGCCACGCGCAGCGCCAGATAGGTATTGGCAAACAGCTTGACCGCCTCGGCTTCGGTAAAGCCCATGTACAGGGTATCCACATCCTGCTTGATGGCCCCCTCCTGCAAAAGCCCGGCAAATGTATGGGCGGCTTCTACCAGGTGCGGGTCGTTGGGGTCGGTGCCCACAATAATGCGGGAAGGGTACAGGTTGTCATACAGCGCTTTGCTTTCCCGCAAAAACTCCGGGCTGAACATAATGTTCTTGCTGCCGGTTTTCTTGCGGATCTGCTCCGTGTAGCCAACCGGAATGGTAGATTTGATTACCATAACCGCATTGGGATTCACCTTCATGACCAGGTCGATGACAGATTCCACCGCAGAGGTATCAAAGTGCTGGGTCTTGCTGTCATAATTGGTCGGCGCCGCAATCACAACAAAATCCGCATCGCGGTAAGCCGTTTCCCCGTCCAGCGTGGCGGTCAGATCCAGGTCCTTTTCCGCCAGGTATTTTTCAATGTATTCATCCTGAATGGGGGACTTCCTGTTGTTGATGCTGTCTACCTTGCTTTTGATCAGATCCACCGCACAAACCGTGTGGTGCTGTGCAATCAGGCACGAAATTGACAGACCCACATAGCCTGTACCCGCAACTGCAATTTTCATATGGTTCCCGCCTTGTTTTGTATTTTTACTTTGGGCAATACCGCATAATTCTAAGTGCCGCTCCGGCGGCTGCGGCACTCAGAATTATGCGGTATTGCCTTGTACATATTTTTGTTTTTATTATATCATAGTCCCCGCCAAAATGAAACACCTCACCCCCGATGAACAAACCTATTTGCGTTTTGTCTGATTTTCTCTTCGCACTTGGCAGCCCCATGTTCCGCGTGCTATACTGAACCCAAAGAGACAAGATTCCTATCTGTAAAAGGTCCTGCCTGTTCTCCGCCGGATCCTTCTTGTTTGCCATATGTATTTTTATTATCATTTATACAATATGTATCTTTCATAAACTGTATTAAGCGAGGTAACCTCCATGCCTGCTTCTCACCATTCACTTTTCCTTACCCCGCTGCGGGTTCTCGCCTGCCTGGCGCTGCTTTCTGTTGTGGCAGCTGGCATTGCCATCACTGTCATTTTGTCCCAAAGCACCAACCCCATGTTTTCCATCCGGCGGGAAGTCATCGTCCCCGATTTGTCTGGCATGGACTGGCAGCAGGCCCAGGTTGAACAGAGCGCCGCCCAGCTTTCCATCGTGTGGGATACCCGCTACTCTGCCCAAGCGGAAGGCATCGTCATCGCCCAAAAGCCCACCGCGGGCAGCACCGTCAAACAGGGGCAAAAACTCATACTGTCCGTCAGCAAAGGGCCAAACACCATCACCGTACCGGATTTGAAAAGCCAGAACCGTTCCGATGCCATCCAGACCCTGCGGGACGCCGGTTTTACCGTTTCCGTCGATTATATCCGCAACGATCCCACCCTGCAGGCCGATACCGTTATTCTGCAATCTCCTGCCGCCGGCACCGCACTGGAAGCCGGGGACTGTATTACCCTTACCGTTGCCCGTGCCGTACCAGACCCGTTCCGCCAGGTGCCGTCCCTGCTTGGCATGTCGGTCGCCGAAGCGCGCCGCCGCCTTGCCATTGTGGAGCTGCTGCCCACTCTGACCCCCTCCAATCTGACCGAGGGCACCATCACCGCGCAGGATCCCCTGCCCGGCACCCTTTTGCACCGCAACGCCCATGTGCGGCTTGTTACAAAATAGTTTGTCGCACTATCGTTCAAAACAAGTTTTCTTTAGAAAAATCAAAAAAAGTCCTTGACTTTCCGCTGCCGTATGCTATAATAAATGAGCACTTGAGGTTAGGCGCTCCGCCAACCGCCTGTGAACTGAATAAGATGCGCTGGTAGCTCAGCTGGATAGAGTGTCTGACTACGAATCAGAAGGCCGGGGGTTCGAGTCCCTTCCAGCGCACCAAGAAAAGCAACGATTAAACGTTATGTTTGTTGTTGCTTTTCTTTTTATGTTAGGGTGTACCTGAAAAGTCGAAACTATCATCTATTTCTACAAACGCAGCGGGATCTTGCATTAAAAAGCCTTGGAATCCACAAAGGATTCCTGCGGTTCTTTGCATTAGGCGCTTATTTGGCGCTTAAATCTTTTGAGGATATAATATAGTAGAATGATATGCCCCCTATATAGCGAACAGTGAAATAAAACACTGAAGGCTATATAGGGGGCATATCAGTCAGGCTTTTGTGCAAATTTTATTTGCCTATCGGCTGTCGTGTATTGCTTGAGCAGCGCCCAAAAGCCTTTTTCTAAATCATCAGGTCAATTTGTTGGCTGTTCCTCATCCTTAGGCGGGTATTTTCTGCGTAAAGCCGCAAGGGTCACCGCCGTCAACAGGCTGCCCATCAGTAAGGCAAGCAGATACCGGAACGGATGCGGGTTCAGCGGCAGCAAGAACATACCGCCGTGCGGAGCCGGTACGGCACAACCAAACAGCATGGACAGCGCCGCCGCCAGGGATGCACCCGCCATGCAGGAGGGAATGACATGCAGCGGATCCCGCAGCACAAAGGGGACGACCCCCTCGGTGATAAAGCAGGCCCCCATCAGGTAATTCGTCATCGCGGTGTGGCGTTCTTTGGTGGTAAAACGCTCCGGGAACAGGGTTCCCGCCAGAGCAACGCCCAGCGGCGGCACCATGCCGCCCGCCATAACGGCAGCCATAAATTCTTCCTGGCCGCCGGCCAGGGCAACCGTGCCAAACAGATACGCCGCTTTATTGATCGGCCCGCCAAAGTCAACGGCCATCAAAGCCCCCAGCACCGCGGCCAGCACCACGCGGCTGCCGCCCTGCATACTGGCCAACAGCTGGTATATCCAGGTATTAAACCGTCCAAGCGGCGCATTGACGAGGAATACCATCATAAAGCCGACCACGGCCAGGCTGGCCACCGGATATAGCAGTACTGTTTTGATATGCACCAATGCCGATGGCAGCCGCTTGAATGCCGTCCGCAGCAGTTTTACCACAAGGCCTGCCGCAAAGCCCGCAATCATAGCGCCCCAAAAGCCGGAGGACACCCATTCCGCCTGCGGTGCCAGCGAGGTTCCCTGGATGGCCAGCATACCGCCCGCCATACCGGCCACCAATGCGGGCAGATCCCCCACCGACATGGCAATGAACCCGGCCAGCACAACGTACATCAGATTAAATGAGGTATTACCAATCGTGCGCACCAGCATGGCAAGGGACGTTCCCCGCCCGAACATTTCTGCGCCCGCATTACCGCGGTCCAAAAAGTAGCTTAACGCAATCAATATACCGCCACCGGTGATAAAGGGAATCATGTGGGAAACGCCGTTCATCAGGTCGGTGTAAAGCTTGCGCCCAAATTCCTGCGGGGCGGCAGCACCATCTTTTGCGCTGCCTGCTTTACGGTTGCACCCCATGCCCGGCACACTTTCATCCTCCGGTTCCAGCGGAGCTGTGCCGGACAGCGCGCGGTGCAGCAGCATTTCCGGGTCTTTCAACGCCTGGGAAACGGGCACGCGAAGCACCGGTTTGCCCGCAAAGCGGGCGGTCTCCACGGCCTTATCCGCCGCCACAATGATGCACTCTGCGTTTTCAATTTCCTGTTCGGTCAGGTGGTTTTTCACCCCGTCTGCACCGTTGGTTTCCACCTTGATGGCAATATGCATTTCTGCCGCTTCGGCTTCCAGCGCTTCGGCCGCCATATAGGTGTGGGCAATGCCGGTGGGGCATGCCGTTACAGCCAGCACGCGGGGGGCAAGCCGCGGTTCGGTCAGCGCAGCTTCGGCCACTGCCTCAGCGCGGGCCTCGCGGGCGGTCTCGCCCTGTTCCCGCTTAGCGATCACCGCCAGAAATTCTTCCGGGGTTGCTGCTTGCTTCAATTCCTCACAGAACATCGGTTCCATCAGCAGCTGAGCCAGCCGCGCCAACACCTGGATATGCAGGTCGTTTGCACCATCCGGAGCTGCGATCAAAAACAGCAGCCGTACCGGGGCACCATCCAGTGCCTGGTAGTCGATCGCCTCCCGCAGCGTTACTGCCGCCAGCGCGGGCACCAGCACCGCGTTGCTTTTGCCGTGGGGAATGGCCACCCCGCCGCCAACGCCGGTCGTGCCCTGGGCTTCCCGTTCCAGCACATTTTTTTCGTATTCGACTGCATCCCGCAGGCATCCGGTGCGGTCCAGCATGCCCACCATTGCGTGGATGGCCATGGCCTTATCCGCCACCTGCATATTCAGTGCAACGCGTTCCGGCACCAGTAGATCTGTGATCTGCATCGGTCGGCTGTCCCCCTTTGCTTCAAACATCCTATCCTGGGGCGAGCCCGAAAAGCCGAAAATACAGCCTGTTTTTACAAACACAACCGCCATTCTCTTTGTTTTCAGGCACACCCCTCGGCAGGGCTTTCCCCTGCCCATTTGCTCTTACACCCGCTGCACTGCCTCTGTGCAGCGCTTGCGCAATTGTTTGCGCTTTTGCCTTAATAAAAGGCGGCTCCGCACAAGAGCGGAGCCGCCTAAAAAGTTCAAATTACTGTTGATTAGTTCAGCAGGGTCAGCTCGGTCTCAGGATCGAACAGGTGGATCTTATGCGTATCCATAGCCATGGTGACCTTGTCGCCGCGGCGGGACTTGGAGGTCGGGGCAACGCGAGCCATCAGGTTCTGGCCCTTGTAGGTCAGGTACAGATAGATCTCAGCGCCCATCAGCTCGGAAACTTCAACCTCAGTATCGATATGGCTGGAAGGATGCTTCTCCAGGAACTCTTCGTCATCCTTCATATCCTCAGGACGGATACCAACCTTCAGGCTCTTGCCAACGTAAGCGGCCAGTTTACCATCGGCGGTCTTTTCCTGCGGCAGGGGGATCACGGTGCCGTCCAGATCGACGACATAGGTATCGCCATTCTTCTGCAGGGTGCCGTCCAGGAAGTTCATCTGGGGGCTGCCGATGAAGCCGGCAACGAAGATGTTGCAGGGGTAATCGTACAGGTTCTGCGGAGTATCGACCTGCTGGATGACGCCATCACGCATAACAACGATGCGGTCGCCCATGGTCATAGCTTCGGTCTGGTCATGGGTAACATAGATGAAGGTGGTAGCCAGCTTCTTGTGCAGCTTGATGATCTCGGTACGCATGCTGGTACGCAGCTTAGCATCCAAGTTGGACAGAGGCTCGTCAAGCAGGAAGACGGCCGGGTTACGAACCATTGCGCGGCCCAGAGCAACACGCTGGCGCTGACCACCGGACAGAGCCTTCGGCTTACGGTCAAGCAGGTGCTCGATTTCCAGGATCTTAGCAGCTTCACGAACGCGCTTGTCGATGTCGTCCTTGGGCATCTTGCGCAGTTCCAGGCCGAATGCCATGTTCTTGTACACGGTCATGTGCGGGTACAGAGCGTAGTTCTGGAACACCATGGCGATGTCGCGGTCTTTCGGGGGAACATCGTTGATCAGGCGGTCACCGATGTACATTTCGCCCTTGGAGATTTCTTCCAGACCTGCGATCATACGCAGGGTGGTGGACTTACCGCAGCCGGAAGGACCGACGAAAACGATAAATTCCTTATCAGCGATTTCCAGGTTGAAATCCTTAACGGCAGTAACATTGCCCGGATAGATTTTGTAAATATGACGGCAACTAATGCTGGCCATGGGTCATTACCTCCAAATTGGTTTTTATGATTTTATTGATACGCTCAGCACGTATTTTTCTTGACAAATCTATAATAGCAGGGTACGATTGAAAAAGATATAGCACTTTATTGATATTGGAGGTCAGAAATTGATATTTGATCCAACCACCTGCTGCGCCTGCGCCGCAGTGCAGGAACTGCAGGGCGAAGCGCCGCTTACCCTTTCCGGCGAGGGCCTTTGGGCAGGGGTACTTTCCAGCGGGCAGTGCGTGCTGGAATGCCCCGGCAGCCAGAGCGCGGCGGGCTCCTCCGGCGATTTTTTGCTGGGCTTTGGCACCTTCACGCTGCGGCCCGTTACCCCCTGCCATCTGCTGTGCGTGCGGCTGACCGGGCTGGCCGTACAGCAGTTTTTGGCCGGGCTGCCGCAGCCGCGCTTTGCGGATGGGGCTTCCTGCCCCAGTGCAGCGGAGCTGCTGGCCCGCGTGTGCGGTGCCGGGAATGCCGACGATGCCGCCAGCGCCGCCGCCCCCTACACCCTGCTGTGCGCCCTTGTCCACGGGGACGAGGAATCCCGCCGTCTTTCGCCGTTGGTAGCCCGCGCGGTGGAAGCCATCCGCGATAACTACATGGCCCTGTACGGCGTGGAAGAGCTCAGCGCCCAGCTTGGGGTCAGCAAGTGCCACCTTGTGCGGGTCTTTTCTTCCGAGATGGGCATGCCGCCGGGCCGCTTTTTGACCAGCGTGCGCATTGAAGCTGCCAAACTGCTGCTGGCCGAGCGGGAGTACAGCCTGGAAATGATCGCCGGGCTGTGCGGTTTTTCCGGTGCCAACTACCTGTGCCGCGTGTTTAAGCGGGAAACGGGTTTAAGTCCCGCCGCCTGGCGCGAAACCGCCGCCCACAAAGCCGTGGTGCAAAAGCTGCCCGCCCGCAACAACGAAATCTATGTGTAAAAGCAGTTCATTTTGTATCCTTATGGCAATACCGCACAATTCTAAGTGCCGATACGGCGAGCGAGGTGCGGCAGATGCCAAGCCAA
>OLOH01001803.1_pt1 | contig 11528 bp, 23 predicted proteins | sample 1673221 | NCBI WGS metagenome assembly OLOH01 (sample SAMEA3136767, study PRJEB25190) | human gut metagenome
GTTTTAACTGCTTTCTCCATGATCTTTTCCCTCCATTTCTTCTAATATGATTTTAGCCAGATATACCACCTCACTTATCTGATCGTAATAAACATTGGTATATAATTACCTTTATTTAATGCGTTTACTCTTTCTACGTTTTTCATATCCACCCCCCCCTATGTTGTATACCTCCTTGACCTCCCATATATCCTTGCTGTTATATTCATGTTTATGATATTCATCTATAAAATCCTGTCTTATAGATACCATATCTCCTTCTTTAATACTCATATTTTCTTACGTATTTATATGTTATTTTATTACTCAACCAAGCCAACGAGCAAGGGCTGCGCCTTGTCTTCCCCGACCGCCTACCCATATACGCCGGCTCCACCGGTAACGCCACCCATGACATCTTGGATGTTTCTCCCGTAAATCTGATAGTGATTGCCATAGCTCTCAAATGTTACTTGATAGCTGTTTAGTTCCATCCTAATTATCTCGCAACACCTTCCATCTCGCTATACGCTATCCGGTGACATCCGGCAGTCAACATATCGTTTTCGTAGCAATTGAACGCCCATCTGTGACCGGTTACATCCAATACCAAATCGTGCTTGAACTGACCACCATCATGGAAGACCTTAATCAATCTCCAAAGTCTTTTAGCTTCAGTTTGTGTTATCTTAATACCCTTGCTGGTTTCTATTTTGCCGTTTTTAATACGCAACCACACGTTCGGTTGGTCATTATCAAAACAATGATAGTACAACTGTGAAATCTCGCCAGATTTCCACATTTGTATCCGTTCTTCCAACTCTTTCCTTGCCTTTTCAAGGGCTATAGCCTCTTTCTCTTCACGACCTTCCGTCCATCTTTGACATCTGATCGTATATTTAGCCCATGTTCCTTCACCACAAACTTCATCCACAACCACATTCACGGTTCCTAAAACCTCTAACGATCGATGGTTTAATAATATTTGAAAAACACGTTTCAATTCACGGACATGTTCACGTTTAATCTTATCTGATTTCTGTGATAATTCATGGTTAGTTCCAAGCCATTCGTTTGCGCTCTTCTTAAGAAGACGTTTGGGAGTTCCCATATCGAAGAACTCAATATAACCCATCAGATTTCTAAAAGCTCCCCAAACATTCTGATAAGGTAATTCAGTTCTGGCTTTTTTATATTTTTCAATAGCGTCTTTAATGGATTCCAACCCACTGGTGACAAATGCCATATTACCAGTATTTGACATATTATATCCAACGCTAAATACCTTTGAACCAGTAGGTATTGCACCGTAAATATATCCCTGATGCGCACTGGTGGAAGTAGAATAATATTCATTGTTAAGCAAATACGCCTTTTCCCCACGCTTATTTCTTACGATTCTTCCGGCCTCAAAGTGATAGCCATAAGAATAAATACTTTCACCTTCAAAGAAGAAATTACTACCATTTGCAGATTCTTTCTTTTCGTTCGCCCATAAATGAGCTACCATTGAATTATTCATATCAGTTAAGTTTTTTTATTATCGAATAATGTTATTTAAATTAGTTTGTTTGCAGTTTCCATATCGTTTTAGTTTAATCATTATACTTGTGGAAAATAAAATCCGCACATTCTCCGGGGAGTGTTCCTGCGTCATTACAACGGTAGAATCCTTGTGTTTCCCAATCCACATCTACAGGACTACCTTCCGCTTGTTTCAGGAAATTATTGATTTCCCTTTCTTCTTCATCTGATAAACCAGTATAATCACCATTTATCAGAGCACAAGCCCAATAAACTGGAAGTCTGTATATTATCAACTCTATATTCATAGCTTCATTAATCTACAACATGAATTTTCAAATACTGGCACCATTCCTTTATTTTTGAAATAAGCAGCAGCCACCTTGAAAGCATACAAAGGATTTACCTTCTTAATTTCTCGAGACGATCCCAAAGGAGCAAGAGGCTGACATACATAGAAGTTTTCATTGCCAAGACTCCCAAAAAGCCAATTCATACTGCTTTCATTACAATTAGTGCCACCAAGTATAATTATATCACATCCGGTCTTACGAGTTCCTAAGATGAATGTCCTGTCCTTATTCTCTGACTGCATAAATATCTCTCTATCGATCTCAAACCAATCACTCTGATGACTTTCTACATTATGGAGAACAATCTCGTTAATCTCACGGGCATATTCTTCTTGTGTTTTCATGCTATTTCATTTAATGATCCAACATAAACATCTCCATTTTCATAATAAAGTTGATTATTATTACGAAGCTCCTCACATATAGCGTCTTCATTATCCGCCCAATACTCGTACTCTTCATGCCATGAATTGAAGAAGTTATCATAACATTGTTCTATCAAATCCTCCAAAGAAAAATCTTCCGGATAAGTACACCATGCGTCGTAGTAATCAATTATCGGTTTCAAGATATATAAATCATAACACATCCCTGTCAATGGGCAATTATTCCCATAGTCAAACATCACCCTACTATATTTGTGCTTGTATTTGTATTTCCCATCAATATATTTACCTGACGTGGAGAAATACCTGCCCTTGATAATACGTGGCATAATGTTGTTGTTGATATACCTGAACAGTAATTTGCCACATAAGTTATTAGGATATATATCCTTATCATAATCAGTTGGATGACAGCATATAGGATCATTGTACTTGAATTTGAATCTAAAATCATACCTCGTATATCCAACTTCCCAATCATAAGCCTCAGTATTTGTCAGATCCCCAAAAGACTTCATGGTGCTTATATAATCAGCACCATAAGCTTCCATGCAACAATCCATTATATTCCAGCGCTCACGCTCTATGACCCTTTCTTGTGAATCTTTTGACAGCTCATCAAACTCATACAGTTTTAATACAATCTTTTTCATAATCCCTCCTCTTTTAATATAACTAGATCCCTAACGTCAATCGAATGACATACGTACCTCCTTATGTTCACGTTTAGAGATATGATTGTGGCTATTCTCACGAACCACCACAATCCAGATTCAGATATTACTCATCCTTTATCTTTACAAATGGGTTTTCTACATAAAATTCTATTACATTCTTAGATTTTATAGATGTCACTATACCGGTGGTATCCACAAATCCATCTGTCTCATCCATTGTCAAATCTTCTATTTTATCTCCCGGCAGAAAACAAAGATTATAGTCTTGATCAATATACATAATCATCTTTAACCTAACCATATCATCAATGATGCCTTTCATTCTCTCCACAACATCTAATTGATCATTAGTAAGCATTAATTTACTTTTTGAAGATTTTACTAATCTCATGTCTCCATTCTTGTCAACTACAGTCAAGTCATTGAATTTATACACATCTTCACATGTTCTGTAATATGTTTCCTTACAATAAATTTTTCCTTTATTATCTATTTCAACATCAAAACATTCCAACTTACACTTGACAGCTCTTCCGTTTTTGTATTTCCACACATCACCTATTGGAGCGAATCCGTATAATGACTTAAAAACATCATATATTGATAGTTTTGTCTTAGGGATGCTCTTATCCTTTTTAAAACATTCTTCGGACGAATAAAATAATTTCCCATCTAATGTCTTCTCAGCCCTACATCCTCCCCATGTTCCTACATATCTAACTACTCCATATGTAAAACTGATCAAGATTTTATCAATCTCAAACCACTTTAATTTTCCTGACATATCGTCAAAAAGATATCCACTCTCTAGATAAACCGATAAATGCTCTCTTATTTCCATAACAATTTATTTTTTAATTAAACAACATCATTTGCCTTGATCGCTATCAGTCTCAATACTCCTCTAAGTATCATGGTTTTCATGATACAACTCATAATATTACATTGAACTTCTCATTTAAACTATCTAAAGCTCTTTGATACTCCTCTTCCTTGTCGAACTTAATTTGAGTACTGTTCTCCAAACCAAAGGACAGGGTGAAGGATATAACCCAGCCCGATCCGTCCACGGCCTGCCCCTTGGGCCCCCACGACATCACCTGCTTCTTGGATATATACCAATTTCCTATCTGCACGAAGTCAGGATAGTTGTTAATCAAATACCTTATCTGGATATTCAAATAATCGAAATTATCAAAAGAAATTATGTGATATTTGTTCCTTATCCTTATCTTCAGAAACGGATTGTTCCCGTAATATGCGGCGAATGCCGACACCACGGACATAGGATACCTTACGACTTTTATTATCACCCATTTCATATACAATACCTCCTTATATTAAACTATTTAATATAAATTCATCTTCCTCCGTTCTCTCATCCATAGGCTTGTTTTGTACCGTTTTGATAAGATCAAGTACTTCATCCCAAGTCCTTTCTGATAGCGTCCCATTATTTATGCCACAACACCTACATCCACTAGAAAATACCGGTATCATACTTCCATCACACATCTTAACGAATCTATATCCTACATATTCATTGCATAAGGAACATCTTCTTACTGGGATAAACCTTATTCTACCTCTATTAACGATACTTATTAATACCTCACGATTCATATTATTCCCTTAATTTACGTTTAACCTCTTTAACATACATAGGAGAATGCAATCCCCTATGCAACTTTATAGCCCGATCTATATCCTTTTTAGGATTGTGGTGAGATTGATATATCTCGAACATCTCCCTAGCCTTGACAGGATTCGTTCGATCTTCGTATCTATATCTCCTTTCCTCCCTTTTAAGGCGTAATATCCTATTAACCTCATCAACATATATCCTTTTCATTTGCCACCTCCCTAAAGCCCCGGATGAGGCGTTATACGCTCGATCGTCATCCCTTGACTCCACGAAAGACAGGGCGGCCGCCAGCTTATCCCATACCCTTGCCTCTACCACGGCAGGCCTTGGGGCGTGGGGCAAGCCACCGCTCCCTTTTGGCGGTGTCAGTATCACCATAACCATCATAAGCAAGTATCTTGTCATATCTTATCCATATCAAAATTATTACTCACGATTTTATCACCTATGTTAATCTCCCCCATATCCAAGACATTTATATTATTTATTATACTCCTTACCCAAAAAGAGGATATAATAGCAGAATATTATGATATTAAGACATAGACCTGTCTATTACCATACTACCATATTTATCCTCCGTCCAATATCATTCGTATCAGTACACAACTTTTATTATTATGGTCATAAACACACTCAATCATCCCTTTTTCAAGCCGCTATCGCCATTAAGATTATCAGCTATACCCAATATCTTCGAAATAAGAGCCTTTTTAGGCTTATATTCGTCATTTATGCTTATAATCGAGTAGTTGTATACCACGCCTTCTTTCGAGACCTCCACGCCTACGTATTTAGGCGCAACGGCATCCCTATGTAATACGATAAACGGGCTTTTGCCGTCTAGCTCATTTATCAACTGATTAAACTGTCGCCTCGTCATCTGATAGTGATATTATTTCCTCCTATTGATGTATTGTTGCGTACGACCTTCCTCTATCTTTTCGAAGTAAAACTTATTCCCATATAACCTTGTAAAACAGATGTTATACCCGAAATGCTCCGCACGTCTGATCTGCGCATAACCTCTACTGATGTCTTTATCATCAATCAGCGTAACAAAACAATGTGATCCTACCTCTGTATTCAAAACCAGATTCTCCCAATCTTTTACTTCCATATCAAATTTCCTTAAATATTTTTTTGTTATAATTATCGCTATTGTACCATCTATCAATATCCTTATATTGTTCTGGATAAACCCCATAAGACCTACACCACCTAGGTAACGGCCCGTTCAGCACGTCTAACGCCGTCTCAAGGTCAAACGTAGCTTCCTCCTTGACACAACACCCCGATCCACTTCCACGGCTCGGTATATAGGCTCTACTATATGCTACACTCATTCCATATTCTCCATGACTCAGATACCCGATGTTGGGTGAATCAGGGAAGGCGTAATACAACATTATATAATCACCCTTACTCCAACCTCTATTATAAGTATCATCCTGCCATGCGAAAACCCTGCAACCGGCTTCTTTTAATTCCGCTGCCGCTCTTTTTAAAATATTATCTTCCATACTACTTACATTTAAGTTATGCCAAGGTGCCGGGAACTGACCCCGGATCATATCCGCACACGTACGATTATGATATATCCTTCCACCCCGCCAAGGTCATGGTCACAATATTAACAAACTAAAATCTAATGTTCATATCATTACACATCTTAAAGAAGACCTCCCTTATGATCTTTTTGTACAAGATGTATATCTCATCATCATCATCATCGAACTCCACTCCCCATGAACGTAATAAATACCTGATATCGCAATCCGCTGTATGAATCCTGAATATAGACGGAACGCTCATTATGTAGTCCTCGAAAGCTTTCTTAATCCCATCCCTTTTGATATGCTCTTTATACTCATCCTTAAACACGTTAAGCATAAAAGCCAGATACTCCCTATCATATCTAAACTGCTTTTTGTAATTATCAGTATCTATATGATCTAGTATATATATTTCTATAGCGTCCCTGTCGTATTTTGACATACCTCTTCCTCCTGTTTTTGATATTTAATGACCCTTTTCTCCCCATACGCCTTCGCTAACTGAATAAGCTGGCCGGTAAACACCTTGGTACGGTGTCTTACAATCTTATCCACCAATTCCGGACATCTGGTTTTCCACCTGTAATTTACCTCGCTATGCGCTTTCTTTCTATAATATCTGTAAAACGTCACAGCCACCACTATCTCGCCGTTTTGCTCAAAAGCAACCAAATCGTAATTATTGTAAGTTATTCCTTCCATGATTTTATCTTGTTATCAATTTTATATACTCTATCACTTTCTCTGGTAAGATCATTATATCTTTAACCCTTTTCCCTAAATTGTATGAATGTCTCCTATATGGATAATAATCACCAACATATATTCCTATTCCTTGTGGATGAAATGGATTTTCGCTGCATGCAAACACAGGATAATATACCAACCCACTACTATCTTTACCCTTATCACTTACACATATTATCGTGTATCTATCTACCTCCCCATCACCAATATCATACACCCTTACTTTTACCTTCACGCCATTGGCGTTTGTTATAACATTATTCATACACACCTCCTTTGTTGTTCACTATCAAACTAATCTATCTCCCTACCATATATAGTATACGATCCACACCAGCCACGATTCTCATTCGAGACCCTAATATGATCTACAGGCTTATCTCCTGCCATACAATTAGCGTAAGATAATACCTCCGACATGTTTCTGAACCCGGAATCCATTGCTGATTTAATAAGCTTCCTATCATATCCAAATACCCATATCTTTATAACATCTTTCTCTTTTACCGTCCTTCTTACTCGCATAATCTTGCCATATAATAAATAAATATAAAATCTATCTTATCACGGTCATCACGATCCACCCTATGCCCGGTCAGATCCAGAATAACACGACGTTTCTCTACTACCGGTATATTATCGACCTGGATCTTTATATACCGGTATTCCATGACCTCCAATTTCTTGGATAGTATATCCCTAATATCTTGCCGACGGAAATACATGTTTATCCCTATGTGGCTGGATGTTAAAAGACATTCGTCTATTATCCCATCTGTATCGAACAACAATAACATATCATCCTTCTCGACAGTATATTCCATATCAAGAATCTTGATACGTTTGCTTCCGTCCTTCTTATCAGCTATAAGAATCTCTATTATATCCTTATCGGTCGTAAGGATATAATACGCCTCGTCCTTTGTAATATTATTACGAAGATAAGACAGTATCTCATCTTGTAATTTTATAATCTCGTCCATGTTATTAGTATTTTATATTACCACGCCAAAGGAAAGAACGGCAGCCGACACCCGCAGCCTACCACGCCGTGACACCGCCGCCCGTTCCCCTTGGTGTTATTCTGCCACCTCTAATTTCCCGTAATAAGGATAGAAACAACCGTCTCGATAAACCGAATATCTGAGCGTTTTATCCTTTGCTTCATAGATGGAAACACAACCGCTGTTATAAGCGTTGGATAGTTCTTTTGCTACAAATCCGCCTATTTGTTTATAGGTTTTAGGCGTATCCCTCAACGGTCTGCCTACATATATTTTTACTCTTTTGCACTTCTTGTCGCCTACGTATATATCCTTTTCTCTAAGCTCCGTTAAATACATGAATCTCATATCAACCGATTTTAAATCCAACATTCCTCTACCTCTATCTCCATATGATCCGCCCAATCACATCTATCAACATCCTCTCCATCCTCAAAGTAATAGTAAGCCCATACCTGTACGCCTCCTACCTCTATATATCCATCACTTTTCCATTCTATCAACCCGTCTTGCCTTACCACGTTGGTAGGCTCAGCCCCTAACGATAGCAGATTATTTACTATACTACCGCCAAAGGAAAACAGGGACGGACGACCAGCGGGGCCGACCCCACGCCATCGCCGCCGCCCGTTTCCCTTGGTTCCCTCCGCATCACTCCCACACCAACAGACAATATCTACCACCAATAACACCCTACCCACCATCGCTCGCAACCGCTTTGCGTTTCCACTTAACGGTAAAGTATTACCCCTGTTTAGAAAGGAATCCTATTGATTGAAGATACTCCCATTGATTGGAAGGTATTTCTTTTGTTGATTGAAGGGGTTTTCTTTGTTTCCTTGGTTTCCCTTGGTTTTTCCTTGGTTTCCCTTGGTTTTTCCTTGGTTTCCCTTGTTTGGAAAGGTTTTTCCTTGTTTGTTGGTGTTTTTCTTGTTTGGAGGTGTTTTTTCTTGTTTGGAAAGGTTTTTCCTTGTTTGGAAAGGTTTTTCCTTGTTTGGAAAGGTTTTTCCTTGGTTTCCCTTGGTTTTTCCTTGGTTTCCCTTGTTTGGAGGTGCACCCTCCCGCAAAACAAACCAACCCCACCAACTCCCAGCATAAAACCCGAGACCTTCCTCCCGATTGTTCCACGTGGAACGCCCGTTCAGTCTAGGATATCGAGGTCTTTGTTCTTGATTGCCTTATATACTTGCTTTATACAATAAATTGATAATAAAGCCAATAAAATAACTATGATTAAAGGCAGGGCGTCGCCCGTAGATATAACATACCGCCCTAACTCAAACGCCATGTACCCACAAAACAAGATGAGTACGAAATATATAAATATACCCATAAAAAATATACAATAAGTAAACGCGATTTTAAAACAACACTCAAATAATACAACCAATTGAGTATCAACAACATAATATATATCAACCCCTAGAGCTACCTCTAAGAGAAGGCAAGCCTAGATATAGATAAAAAATATACAATAAGTACCGCCTATTATATACCTTTTAGGATCGATTCACGCATGAAACCATACATAAGGGCACAATATACCCGCCTGCATGGATATAGATATATACAAAATGATATGCAATAAATGATTTTACTTACACATTTTCGATCAAGGCTTAAAATTTGCCGCCTCAACACTTTTATGTGTAAGCAAAACATATGAATATGCTATCATTTTGTAAAATATAGGCACAAAAAAGCCCTTCCGTAATATATCACTACATTACTGAAGGGCACAAACTTTAAAATCAAATAAAAACAAACGATCTATTGTCGCAATTTGTTTGCCATGTAGCTAACACGTTTCCGCCTGCACTTATCCGACTCCCTACTGCAATCTAATTTATTAGACTTGTGTAGTTCTTTGGTAAGCTCAACGTAAAATTCCATTTGAGCTATTTTAACCGCCTCTAAAGCATTTTCTTTTCTAAATGCTAGTTTTCTATTCAGATTGTCAAACTTTCTCCTATACATAATTTATTAGTTTTAAATGGCACCAATAAGAAACGGTAAGCCGGGGACAATACGGCCGGCGTTATCGATACTACCAGCCGAACGCCCGCACGCCCCCCTTTTTCTTTGGTTTCGTCCCTTTGCCGACAACGAAGCCGGCCAGATATGCACATACGTTACCCGTGATACGTACCGACAAGGCGTATTTTGTCCGTCAATTTAACCGCACAAAACACCCTTGTAAGGGTTGTTATTTTGCTACTACATATAGCGCATAAGTATTTAAGCGACCTTAAACGTTATTGTTTTGATACATTGGCACGGCTATAACCCCGTGATGCACTCCATGCGTGTTACTCTAGCAACGCATGGACATACGCCCTATACATGCGTATATACACCAATATACCCCGTGTTTTACACGGCCTATCTGGTTGACCAGACGTATTAACCGGATTGATATAGATCTAAAGTAACGACCATAACCACGACCGGGTAATGATCTAAACCACATTGTTAAGCGGCGGCCTACCTACTACAGGCTCTCGATACTCTAACGACCTGTAATATATCTATACCAAAATATCAAATATCTTGTGTTTTTAGTCTTAGTCCAGTTGCACCACGAGGAGGTAAACACATGCAACCATAACGGGCTATTATAGCCCGTTGCATTACCTATCATTTTTAGGGTGAGTAAGATAATACGTTACACATTTAGCAATTAGATTATAAGTGTATCGTTTTATAGGAACGGCACACTTTACGATACGCTTATCTGATCCGTTAAACACCTCATAGTAAGGTACGCTATCTGTGTCGCTGTATCCTACAGGCTCACAATATCCAAAGCGTTTATGCGTATTACCTGATACAGCTATACTATTTACCTTATCTAATGGTAGCTTGCTGTTATTTGCCTGGTCTTGCTTGTCGTAATACTCTCTCTCAACCTCTTTGTATGCACAAAAAGTATTATCCACACGTGGTAATATCTCCTTGCAAAGTTGTATAACAGACTCTTTATCTTTTGCCAAAGCAACCAAAGCGGGCACGATAGCTTTATCTACCTTAATATCATTATCCTTTAGTATCTCATTTACCTCTTTGCCAGATTTAAAGAGCTGGCACCATGCTTTAACAGCACCTGTTAACGTTTTTTCATTAGCCTTCTTTACCTCGCTTTGTACTTTGTTTAACTCTTTACTTGTCATTAGATTTTACCCATACCTTTGGGATTTATATTGGCTTCTGGTACGCCGGTTTGTTAATATTGTTATCTCACATTGCAAATATAATACATGTTTTATTATCCAACAAATATTATGCAATAAAAATTCAACGATTATATATAATAAAACTAGTCAAATGTAAATGTATATTAAAATATTGGTTTATATCATTGATAATCAACAATTTAAATGAAAAATAAGCATTCTTTTTTCGGTTTGCTGATCGTTTGCCGCTCCCATTTACCGCCCTTTATGGATTGGGGGGGGCGGCCCCAAAAACGGCAGCCCGGCCGGGGTGATTTCGGGTAGGTGGTCCGTCCCGCATAACCAATCCCCTTATAATCCAATTATTTTATTATATTTGCGATATGATAAAAACATAACATATTATGAATAAAAAAGTTAAATACATAGGGGGGGGGGTATTTTAACCCTCAGATAAGGAGGGGGTATGTTTAGGCGCAGGACT
>OLOH01001804.1_pt1 | contig 11528 bp, 9 predicted proteins | sample 1673221 | NCBI WGS metagenome assembly OLOH01 (sample SAMEA3136767, study PRJEB25190) | human gut metagenome
AAAAGTGGGAGCAGTATCCATATTGCAAATTTAGAACCTCATGATAGAATAGAAGCATCAGGAGGTGAGCCGATGCCGTTGGTGAAATACAGGATCTACGAACTGTCTGCCAGAGCCGTGATCAGCTATGGCAGGCAGCAGGACGGTACATATACCTTCCGTCTCAGCGCCGCCGAGACAGAGAAATGCAAATCACTTTCCGTGCCCCATGAGCAGGACGATAACGCACTGTTCTATCAGATCATGTGCGTGCTGCACGGCGATGCCTTCACCGGAATACCCGGCGGGCAGTTGGTGACCGACCTCTCGGACATCATTTTCTATATGGACTTCTCCGGCATTTTCGACCGGAGCGGTGCCAGAAAGAAACACCTGATCCGGCAGGAGAAGGCCAAGGCACTGTTCCGTCCCGAGGGCGTGAGCCTGGATTTTGGCTCCGGGCCGCATCGCTATCTTGCCTTTGAGCGTTCGGGCAGCATGAGCCGGCAGGCGCGGCTGTCCTTCATTCGGGAAGATTTTTATGACGCCGTGCGCCGCCGCATTATGATGGATATGACCATCGGTGACTGCCAGCTCAGCAAACTCTACGCCTACAATGGTTTAATGCTGTCCAGCGGCATCCGCATTGACGGCATCGACATCGACCGCCCCCACCGGGTGGTGGTCGTTGACAATCCGGTACGAACGCCCCCGCCCACAGAGGTGATCACGGTGGAGGATGACGGGACGCAGAATAGCACCCGCAAATATCACCGGGTGGAGACGATGGCCGATGTCGAGGTCATCTGCTTCGACGGCGAAGGACTGATCTCCAAGCAATATGCCCGCCTTGTTGACGAAAAGCTGTGCGGGAAGAAAGTCCACACCTCGTTTCAGATCCGTATGCCATATGTGAAGGGCATGCTGCATGAGGTGGACTTCAAGGATTATCTTGAGCGCAGCGGTGCGAACAGCATCACCGATCTGTGGGGCGTACAGCATCCGATTCAGAAGGTCGATATCATCCTCACCAAGAGTATGTTCAAGGGCTGCGGCTGGCTGAACGGAAGCGGCATGAGTTGGGAGGACTACTGGGCGGTGTTCCGCAAGTACCGCCATGCGCTGTACATCACGAATGTCAGCAAGGAAAAGCCGGAGAAAACGACGGAACTGAACTATCAGTTTTTGAACACGGTGTCACTCAAGGCGGATGAGTTCCGCCCCGCCGATCTGCCGGACGGCTGGGACCACAGCCCGGAAACAGATGAGCGAAATTGGCTCACCAAGCAGACGGAGCTGGCGTATTACAACTTCTGCGCCAACGAATCGTTTCGGCAGAATTATTTTCTGGAAAAGTTTGAGCGGGTCAGCTGGTGGGAACGGCATCAGGGCAAAGACCAGCTCCTTGCCACCGTGCTCAAAAATAATCCGCGTTTCATCAACGAACCGGTCTATGCCAAGCGGTTGGAAGCCGAAGCGGATAAAATCGTAGAACAGTACGCCGTCGGTCGGCTGATCGTGGCGGGAGACAACCGTTATCTTTCCGGGGATCTTCTGGACTTCCTGGATTGCCTGCCTGTTACGAAAACCAGAACAAGCAAAAAAGCAAACGACTTTATCGATTTTCGCTGGACGCAAGGGTTGGGCCGCGAGAACTTCTTTGCTCCGGGTGCGGCTTACCAATCCGGTCATGTCTGCACACTGCTGCGCAATCCGCATATTGCCCGGAACGAAGAGATGCAGCTTTATCCTCTCGAAGAGCGGGGACATCTATACGATCAATATCTCAGCCATCTGACGGATGTTGTTATGGTCGGCTACACTTCACTCGCCGCAGAGCGTTTGGGCGGTGCCGACTACGACGGCGACGTGATCAAGACAATCAGCGATCCCATTTTGAACGAATGCGTGAAACGAAACATCCATCACGATTCTCCGCGGCCGCGGAGCATATTTTCCCGGTCGCACAACCTGCCGCTGCTGATGATCCCCACGGCCCAGCCACAGATCCGCAATGCCGACGACTGGGAGGCCCGGTTCGAAACCGTCCGCAGCTCCTTCTCCTCCCGCGTCGGCCAGATCTGCAACGCCGCGCTGGATCGCAGCATCATTGCCTACAACGAAAACTCCGACGCCGAGGAGCGGGAGCGCTGCCGGAAGGAGACAGAGACGTTGGCCATCCTCACTGGGCTGGAGATCGACTCCGCCAAGAGCGGCATTCGCCCTGATCTGGATGAGTACCTGACTCATAAGACCGTCAAGCGCAGCGACTTCCTCAAATATAAAACGCTGGTAGAGGAAATGGAGACCCGGCGCGCCTGGTACGAGCCTACCCATGCGGCCAAGGTAAAGGCGTTTTTCAAAAAGGTGGATTGGGACGAGGTGGACTCCAATGTAGAGCGCCTGCCGTATCTGGCACAGCAGCTGAAAAAGAACACGCCGCGCATCAAGGCAAAGCCCGCCAAGGATGAGGAACTGTTTTCCTTCGCCCAACAGCCAGACTGGAAGGAGCAGTTAAATTCCGATAAGCTGGCGGCAGTGGACGCGCTGCTGCGGGATTATGACGCTTGTCTCTCCCGCATCCGGGCCTGCCGCGTTCCGTTGAAGGAGAAAAAGCGGAAGAGCGATGTGGAGCGCATTCTGTATGCCAGAGGGCAGGAGGATGCATACGATCCTGACGAGCTGTACGCTCTGTTCGGCAGCCTGCCGCCGGAAAAGGTGTCCGCTCTGCGGCAAGCCATGCAGAAGCAGGCATGGCACCTCATGGACGAGGATGCACGGGAGCGCTTCCTGCGGGAATGGCTACCGGAGTTTGACGATATATACGATTTGCTGACCGATTTCCGCTTCGGCGGCTACCGCATCCTCGGAGACATTGTCTGTGATATGGAGGACGAGAACACCGGCAGGGAGAAAAAGCAGCTGTTCCGCGAAAGCGACTCAAAAGCCTTCACTGCCATGATGAGAGCCTTTGCGGACAAGTCCGCCTCCCGGAGCTATCGCGACGCGGTGACAGCCAAGTGCCGGGAGCTGCTGACCGCTATCGTGAGACCGACTCTGGCCGTGCGCTATGTGGTCGCCCTCGGCAGGCGTGACCTACTGTGGGATCTGCTGCCGGAGCACATCGAGAAAAATGTTCTGGAGGTGTGGGATGATTAACGAATGGGAGGAATTCTGCGCGTATACCGGAACGGTCTCCTATACCGCCAGCAAGAAGAGCGACACTACATGGCTGGGTCGCTTTACCTTTGCCACAATCCTGGAGTTTGAGGGGATGGCACGGATTTTGAGCATCCTGGCCCGCGGATACCTGTTTCACAGCAAGGACGGAGCGGTCATTTCGGGTGATCCGCATGATCGGATCGACTACGCCCGCCGTGCGCTCTGCGCCTGGTGCAGTGTGCCGGAGGACGGGAAGCGTGCACCGAACAAGGAATGGCAGTTCCAGACGGATTTTTCGGAGCTGCACACGGAGTTCCCGGAGCTGGTAGATGCGGACGGGGTCGGCTGGTTCCTCCGCCATGTCCTCCGCATCGCGGACTTCATGCTGACGCACCCGGAAAAGGTGCGCAGCACCTCGCTCAAGTATGCGGAGGTCATTCAGTCCAAGTTCTCTGCCGCATGGCGAAGCAAGGTGATGCAGTATCAGATCCCGATTTTTGCGTCCCAAACCAAGGGGGCTTGGACATTGCGCTTTGATGATGTCCTCGCCGATGCGCTGGAACTTGGCCCGCTGCGCAGAGAGGGACCGGAGCTGCCGCCCGAGCTGGCTGAGAAAGTGAAAGCGGCGCTTCCGAAGGAAATTCCATCCGAAGTTGCCTGTACGCTGATCCGCTATTACCTCGCCAACCGGCAGGATGATTGCGAGTGGGTCGTCCTGCCGGTGGCAAGCTTTGACGCCTACTTCGGAGATACCAGCTTCAGCAAGAAGTATCTGCCCAAGATCCCGCCGGAAATCATGGAGCGGAGCAGCGCCTTCGGTATCAGCCGGTATCGGATCACAGAAGAATATCTGCCATAAGACACAGACAGCGGGACAAGCCTATATGGCCTGTCCCGCTGCTTTTTCTGTCTGGATCCTGAAAAATGTTTTCTTTGTCTATGGCGGTGCATCCGTTGAGCCGCCGCCTATGCTCTACTCCTCGTCATCATCAGCCCACGAGGAGATCATGTGAATATCCCCGGTGTCCATGTCCATCGCCATGTGATCTCCCATGCGCATCATGATAGCCGTTCTCTCCCGTTCGCCAATGCATCTATCGCAGACACACCGGTCTGCAGAAGCCAATTCGGTAAAGAAGTCTTTGGCAATGGTTTTAGGCAACTTGAGTTTTTTCATGCTATTGCCTAACTCGAACATTCTCGCACAGAGGCTTTCGCTCAGTAGATAGGGAGACTTAATTATCCCCAGAATAGAAGTGATCTTAACGTCGATCTCGCCGCGATTCTTCTGCTGTTCCTTGAGAATATCATTTTTCTCTTGATTCAGCTTTTCATAGCTCTTGTCGAGTTCCTGGCGCTGTTTCTCCTTCTCTACTTTTTCAGCTTCAAACGCAGCAATCTCTTCGCGAAGCTTCTCACACCGTGCTCTCAGCTTGGCCCGAATTGCGTCAATGTCACTTTGCCGGGTACGCAAATTGCTAAGTGAGCTGGATGTTCCACGCTTTCCTTCGGCGTTTTGGATTTCGGTAAGGATTCTCTGGTTTGCGGCCAAAATCTCATCCAATTCATCGAGGCGATATAGGTAGCGAATCGTTTCATCAGCTTCATTGGATGAGCTGTCCATAGACTTCGCCGCCTGCTCACCGTCAAACACAAAGCGTCTAACAAATTCAGGCGTAAAAATACCGCGAATAGACTCAGGTAAACGAAGTCCAGCTTCTCGACCCTTGGGAGGAGCAGAGGTTTCCACCTGCACCGTTCCATCTTTGTAATTCATAGAAAGGAAGTACTTATACTGTCTATCATCAAATTTGACAGTGATGCTGAATTCACCTCTATCTGCTTCCGTTAATGTAGGCGCGAAAGAACGCACTTTGGACGCAGTCCATCCAGCGGCTGTTCCATCAAATAATCCTTTGATGAGTTCCATTGTGGTTGTCTTACCGGTACCGTTGGCCATCATAATAAAATTGTTGCTGATTACGGAGCCATCGGCTTTGGTAAAGGGGAGCTTCAAGGCAGTGATTTTTCGGATATTTTTATATTCGAGCTCGAGGATTGCCATCTTCATACCTGAATATCCTCCTCATTATCCTCAATCAGTGTAAGTATCCGTTTTAAATCGCTCTCTTTGGCGTTATCATCAAACTTGTTTTTGACATATTGTCTGAATGCCAGTTTGAAGTCGGACGAGGTGTTTGATGCGTTGACAACGGAATCAATCGCATTTTCGATGATTTTATTTCTCATGTTCGCATCTCCTTGTCTGTGAAAGATCTGTAAGCCACTCTGCACGATCGGCATCGGCGTTATTGTCATTTTCCTCGGAATCCTCAATCACGAAGTCCACAACAGTTGCTTTCTTTTCTGGGTTGTTTTTATCCAGGCGTAATGCGCGCCCGATTCTCTGCGTTGTCACGAGCCTGGAACGGTCAGAAGAAAACAGGATAATGTTCGTGACGCTGCTGATATCAATTCCCTCGGAAACTTTTTTACAGGTCAGCAGGCAGTCAATTTTTCCTGCCGCAAAGTTCTCCAAATTAATTTTTTCATCATCGGCATAGTAGGTATGATATTTGTCGCTGTACCTGACAAGAATCTCCTGGAGCTTTGCGCCATATTCCATGGTCTGAACAAAAATGATACACTTCTGCAACAGCTCCGGTCGCTGAGAAATCAGACTTTCAAACTCCTCCAGCTTGTTGACCGCTGTTTTATTGACAAGCGCCAATTGAGTAAACATATCCTTTTCATCAACAGGTTCTCCGCTCTCCTTTTTTGCATTGAACGCTGCGATAATCTTGCGCTTTTTGAGCTTTTCTTCGTCAGAGAGAACATAGGGCAGAGGAATATAATTGAATTCGCACAGGATTCCTTTTTGAATGGCATCCTGCAGCGTAAACTCAAAAATTACTTCTCCAATTTCATTCAGCAAGAAATCATTTCCAGCCTCATCGTACTCACGCTCTGGCGTAGCGCTCAACCCGAGGCGATATCGATACGGAGAGAGCCTGCCCGAAAGATTTTCGACAAAAGTATTAGAACCAGCTCCATGTACTTCGTCAAAAACAAACAGCGTATCATTGCGATAATCGCCAGGTAGACGATCAAACAAGTCCAGCAATTTGGAGAGATTTCTGGCGTCACGAGAAAGAATTAAGATGGAATCATCTGGGTGCATGACGAAATCTTTCATCATCTTCTGGGATGCATAATGATAGTTGATTTGCTTGTTCTTGTAGTTTTCTCGAATTTGAATTGCCCACTGATCCAGCAAATCGTTGCCGTACATAGTAATAACAACGCGACGAATTTCCCCGCTATCAAACAGCTTGTTGATGATTTTCATTGCAGTAACAGTCTTTCCGGTTCCGGTAGCCATTGCCAGAATGCCATGCTCTTTTTCCAGAAAGGTCTTTACTGCTATGTCCTGATGAACCCATTTACTCGAACCTGCCGGCAAAGAATACGGCCTATCCGGGGAACGCAATTCAAATATTTTGTTTTTAACTGCTTGTGGAATGGTAAACATTTTGAGATTGCGGTCTTTTCGATTCCAGATTTTCTCGAAACGAGCGGTATCCGCATCGACATACTCCTGTGTACCAGCCCACGTTTTGAAGACTTTTATGCTTTCATAATTTTGGAATCCATGCTTGCTGTCGTTGATAGAGCCAGAGAAGGATAGCGCATCGTTGCCCTTATAGAAAATGCCAAATTTATCGTGAAAGTCTCCTTCCTCCAACTTTTCACAAGGAATTGCAAAACGCATATCAATAATTCCATCATACAGCATCCAGGAGAATGCATTTATAATGTCTGCTTCCATCTCTTGTTTGAGTATCTCAACATTTTCGAGGAGAGCTGCTTCGAGGCGCAGAAATGCGCTACCATCTTGGTTCTCAGCTCCAATAATTGCGTCCGTGTCCTCTGTGGAAAGAATGGGACTTGTAATTAAGCGCATTTTTCCTCCGCGAGAGGCGAAGTCGGATAATCCTGCGACGTTGTATGTGAGCCACCCTGTTGTGAAGTAGCCGACGCCTCGGTCAAAGCGTTCAGCCCACTTTAAACACGGCGTATACAATTCATCTATCAGGTTATCTTCTGAGGTATCTAAACAGACTTTGACCTTTGGATAATCCATATAAACCTCCTTTAGATGTTGTCATCCAGATGGCACAGATGATTATAGAAATCTTTGCTGTACCGTTTTTCGTCTTCGAGAAGCTTTGCTCCTCGATCCAAATGAGCCTTTACCAAACCGGGGAAATAGTCATCCTCGCGAATCACTTTGCCCTCGTTGTTAATAATGAGAGATTTAAACAGCAAATCGTGATCACCGAAAATGACCTGCCGACTCAGTTCCAAGCCATTATTATCAGTCTTCAAGTCATCGGCTTGAAGTTGTCCCTTTCTGACCGACAGTGCGATTGCCAGTTTAGATAGGATAAACGGCTGCAATCTCAATGACTGACCTAACGAGTTGAATATCTCCTGGGTCTTTTGTGACGTATGAAGCTTATTAGTCATTGTGCTTGCCTCCGAAATAAGTGTTTGCCAGGATTTCAGTATTTCCGTTTGCTGTGTGGTTCAAGACAAATGTATTGGAAATGATGTCCGATATGCTCTCGCGATACTCACCAACAATCTCCTCATCGGTAGACAAGATGATAATCTGACCATTGAGCTTTTTGAAGAACTGACTCAGGATCTTTCCTCGATGTTCCTTATCGATTCTCGCAAACGGTGTGTCTACGATGTAAGGCACATTGATTTTGTTGAGTTGCGAAAGCGCTTGATACTTTGAAGAAATTACTAATCGCCGCCAAAGACTTACAACGGATTTGTTGAATTGGGTCATCGTCACTTTCACTATATTTATATGCAGCGAGAACTTTACCTCTGGTCAGTGCATGAGAAGAAATATAGTCATAAAGCCATTTGTTTATCTTGCTTTTCCATTCTTCCAGTCTTACAAAGTTGTAGAAAGTATCACTCTCTTTTTTGTTTGCGAAAACGGTAAACAAGACCGCTGCACAAAAGACGCTATAGACTGACTTGTACTCTTCTTTTGCGTGAGGCTTTCCGTCAAAGTATGTAAGGATATACTTTAACGCTATAATTTTAGGAATCACCTCTTTTTCCATAAGTATCTTCTTTAGCATCGAATGGCAGTTTTGAATATCTATAGAATCTACCTTTTTAGCGCAAATAAATTTGTCTTTAAACGGAGTAGAAGGTCCCTCGCTTTCAATAATATCCGTCATTATTTCAACGCATTTATTGAGTCTGGAGAGTACATTTTGCAAATAGTCCCGATCTCGTATGGCTTCAATTAAATGGCTACCTTCGTAATATTTCGTACTTCCACTTTCAAATCCGGATGTGAGACAAAAGTTTTCACCAAACTTGAGTGTACTATACTCGCAATCTCCCTCGCGAGGAAGATATAAGTCACAATAGAAAAAGTGTTCATACAACTTCATCAGAGGATATCTTTTCTCTTCCGAGCTCTGCGTGACGCCATTTAAGCGTAATACATCACGCTTATTCTTTTGCCAAAGAGAACGTGTGAGTTCGCGGCTATCCTGACTAAAAAGATAACCTTTGAAAATATCTTCAGTATCCAAACGAATGCCTTTAAGATTTACATCCAGAAAATACTGGATGCTGGTATTTACATCGTTAGAATAGCTGGCAATTATATTGAACTCAGATTTGCACAAGTTATCAAGAAGCCCCTGGGCTTTATGCCGGTCAGCTAACAACTCGGAAGAAGATATCGTGTTCCATAGTTTTTGAATACGAGGAAGTTGAAGATAATCATCGCTTTTAAGAATAGCGTTCCAATCATCGGATGTAATTGCTTCCTGATCAAAGGCCTTTTCTAAGAGTGTCTGGAAGCCTGTAAACCCCTCATTGCGAAGAGGGCACAGATCTGGCGTCGATATCTTGGTCCCAAACTTTTTCTTTATACAGGAAACAATCAACATAAGTACAGTTGTACGTTGTTGACCATCAATAATTTCACAAGTGTGGTCAGATTTAATCGTTAATATTATATTTCCCAAAAACTTGCTGCTGCGAGACAAATCGTACAAAAGCATTTTAAGATTGTTGTCATCCCATCTAACCTCTCTCTGAAAAGCAGGGATAGAATACTTCCTATCTGCCTCGAGGCAAATGATTTGCTGTTGAGGATCATTAGGCTTTACGGATAAGCACACTTGTGTTTTCGACAAAAAATCACTCAGATTAGTAATTGTTCCAACAATTTCCGCCATAATAAAGCTCCTATCTCTATATCCGGATTAGGCGAATGATTTAAAAGTTAAAATATTCGGTATCGAGTTTATATAATTTGAAAGTTTGTGCCGCTGCCACGCCAACCTCATACTTAACAAGAAGATCTGCAAGTAAATTGCCATCTATTAATTTGATATTTTTTTGCTGTTGCTTCTCGATGAATTGTATTGCAGATCTCGTAAAAGACGATGTTGTAATAAAAACACCTTTGTTAATATGTTCCATGGCGCCAATAAAGGCCTGTAAATCATGCCGGGTAACCTTATTGCCATTAGCAAAACGTTTAGCCTGGATATATATCAAATCCAAGCCGAGCTTATCTTCACTAATTATTCCATCAATTCCGCCATCATGTGGTTTTCCTGTAACAATACCCGAATTTTTATCATATCCATACCCCATCTTTAAAAGCAAGTCAACCACAAGATGTTCAAAGAACTCTGGGGAATTGTTTAGGACAGAATCAAATACTTGTTGTCGTATATTTTGTAAATGCTCCTGCAGCGCAGCTTTGATTTTTTCTTCCGGTAACAGTTCAGAAATATCTGTAGTTTTGGGAGCAGTAATAATAGTGGCTGTATTTTCTGTCGAAATCAAACGGAATTTGATCTTTTTTCCTTCATAACCCGCAATTTCAAAGAATTTTATCGGGTAAGCAGTCGGAAAATCCAGACCGATACACCGACGGCGAAGTTGAGCATTGACAACACCAACAGGATTCTCTGCTCCAAAAGAATACAATCCCTGACGAATAATCTCATCATATATTTGTTTTGAGGTCAAACCATCATTATTTTGTTGTAAAACACACTTAATAGATTCTACGATAGTCATCTCATCACCCCCGGCTCCGCTTTATTTGATGGTTGCTTTTCATCCGGCACAATTTCTATAATATCCTCAATTCCACAATCCAACGCGGCACAAATCTTCACGAGTATCTCTGTGGTAACATGCCCGTTCCGCCCCATCTTGGTGACAGATGCTGGGCTAATACCTGCCTTTTCACACAGGTCCTTTTTCTTCATGTCCTTATCGATGAGCAGCTTCCAGAGTTTTTTATAACTCACAGACATAAAATATCTCCTCCGTACCGATATACAAAAAATGCTCTGCCGCTTGGCAGAGCATTCGGTCTATTGCAGCCATACTGCCAAGGCCTATTCCAACACTTGACAGCGTTGTTTATAATGATAGCACATTTGGGCAGGAAAAGCAAGAAAATGATAAATCCGCACGAATTCCGACTCTATTCAATTTCTTTTCAAGCCGCGAAAGAAACGCTTGAACCTCCGGGCAGTCAGAGCTACAATGCCAACACCTCATAACGAGGGCAAACTGATTGGAGGTCAAATGATGAATTATGAAGTAAACCCGTTTCAGGACTACGAATCGATCACCGTTGATGAGCTGAAAGATCAAGCTAACAGTCTACTGAATCTGGTAACGGAAGAGCAGCGGCCACTGCGCGTATGTATGAATAATGGCAAGGAGTTTCTGCTGTGCCCTCAGGACCTGCTCGCCCCCATCTGCGACTCTGACTTTCGCTTGATCCTGCTGTCGGCAATGCGGTATGCGATGGGAAGAAACACATGCATGCCCGTGGTGGTTTCCGATTATATCAAGCGTCATCTTCAGCTTCTGGATGATAAGTTTCTCGTACTGGCTGCTGATGATATCAGACGGCACCTTGAAGACTATGCAGAGCATGAGCCAAATCCGAATCTTTGGCAGAGTCTTTTTGGCGCACTTGAGACAGAGCAGAGAGCGCGTGCCACTCGTAAGGCAAGAAAAATCAGACTGTGCCCAGCCTGCGAGAAGCCCTTGGAGGTCATGAGCATTGCCGACAACAGGCATTCACCCGGTGGGTTCGATGTGATTGCTCATTGCCGAAACTGTCTCGCTGATTACGAATGGTTCTGTGATAAAGATGGCAGTGCCTCAGATATGAAACAGTATTTCTTCGGGTAAGGCGAGTGTACGTTTCGGCAGGAGCCTTTGGGTGTAGTCTATAGCGGCTCAACCCTTGAACTGTACGTCAACTTCCGTAAAGCGATCAAAAGGACCGCACCTGCTCATAT
>OLOH01001808.1_pt1 | contig 11514 bp, 8 predicted proteins | sample 1673221 | NCBI WGS metagenome assembly OLOH01 (sample SAMEA3136767, study PRJEB25190) | human gut metagenome
TTTCGCCGAGACGCGGCGCAGACGTGCAGCCATACTTTGTGTATGGCAAGCGACTGCAACAAAGTATCGGCGGAAAAGAACCGACGGAGGAAGGAGGGAGTTTTACATGGCCAACTATCATCACGGCGCCACCTACGGCAGCCTGGCATATGATCTGGACGCGCTGGCGCGGGAAAAGCAGCTGGACGAGGCCGGAAAGCTCCCCCAGAAGAAGGTACGGCCGGCGCAGCCGGAGGTACAGCCGGTACAGCGGCGGCAGAGCGCGGCACGGGCCGCGGTGCGGCCCTCCCCTGTTCTGCTGCTGGGAACGGTGCTGGTGGTGGGCATGGTCATCGCGCTGATGCTGTGCTATGTGAAGCTGACCGGCATTTCCGATAATGTGTCCTCCATCAAGCGGGAGATCTCCGCCCTGGAGGAGGAGCACGTGGCGCTGCTGACGGCGTATGAGCGCACCTTCGATCTGGCCACCGTGAAGGCGGCGGCGGAGGCGGCGGGTATGTCCAAGCCCAGCAGCGGCCAGATACAGTACATCGACCTGTCCGGTGCGGACAGCGTGGAGGTATACGCCGCGGGCGGCGCGGCGGCGCTGAACGGCTTTACCGAAAAGGCAGAGTCGCTGTGGGCGTATGTACTGGAATATTTCCGCTGAGGGAAAGTATAGTATAAGCGCGAGGAGTAAGAAGGCGACTTCTTGCTCCTTGCTTGGTCTATAACAGCAGGGCGCGGCGGCGCCGGAGCAGGGTCCGACGGCAAAACAGGAGGCACTATCGTGGCAGAAAACCAAAATTCCAACCGAAAAAACGAGAACGTACGGCGGGCCAACCGGATCATTCAGACCCGATCCTTTGTTCTGATGATCCTGATGGGCGTCGTGATGTTCGTGCTGCTGTTTTTCCGGCTGTTCGACCTGCAGATCACCCGGCATGAGGAATTGCAGGGCAAGGCTGTGAACCAGCAGACACGGCGGACGGTGGTAACGGCTAACCGGGGCACCATCTATGACGCCGGCGGCAACATTCTGGCGATCTCCTCCAGCGCGGAGACCATCATTCTCTCCCCGCTGGAGATCGACAACGCGGTGAACGACACGAAAAATCCCGTCAGCTGGACGAAGGAGTCGCTGGCGGCAGGGCTGGCGGAGATCCTGGGCAAGGACGCCTCGGCCATCCGGAAACGGATGGACAACGTGAAGTCCCAGTATGAGGTCATACAGCTGCGGGCGGACGAGGACACGGCGGCCAAGGTGCGCTCGTATGTGGACGAGAACAAGATCGCGGGCGTACACCTGGTGGCGGACACGAAGCGGTACTATCCCTACGGCTCGCTGGCGGCGCAGGTCATCGGCTTCGTGGGCGACGAGAACACGGGGCTGTATGGGCTGGAGGCCTATTACGAGAAGGAGCTGGAGGGGCAGAGCGGACTGGTCATCTCCTCCAAGGATCAGGCGGAGAACGATATGCTGTATACCTATGAGCAGTATTTCGCCGCCAAGAACGGCAGCGACCTGACGCTGACGCTGGACACCACCATCCAGTACTATCTGGAAAAGGGCATCGAGAGCATGGTGGATAAGTTCTCCGCCGCCAACGGCGCCAGCGGCATCGTGATGGACGCCAAGACCGGCGGCATACTGGCCATGGCGTCGTATCCCAACTACGATCTGAACGACTTTCTGACCGTCAGCGACCAGACGCTGCAGGAGCGTATCGAGCGCGGGGAGAGCACCGTGGCCGATATGCAGCTGCTGCAATGGCGCAACAAGGCGCTGAACGACACCTACGAGCCGGGCTCCACGTTTAAGATCCTGACCCTGTCTGCGGCGCTGGAGGAGGGCGTGGTGGATAAGACCACCACCGTCAACTGCGGCGGCAGCGTCAGCATCTCCGGCTACACCATCCACTGCTCCAACAAGAACGGCCACGGCCTGCAAACACTGGTGCAGTCGGTGGGGAACTCCTGCAACCCGGCGTTCATCAACTACGGGCTGCGGATCGGCAACGAGAAATTCTATGAATACATGCGCTCCTTCGGGCTGATGAACACCACGGGCATCGATCTGGGCGGCGAGGCCGTGGGCGTGTTTGCTGCGGACAGCAGCTTCACCCAGCTGGATCTGGCCTGCTACGCCTTCGGCCAGAACTTTACCGTGACGCCCCTGGCGCTGATCGCGGCACAGGCGGCCTGCGTCAACGGCGGGTATCTGCACACGCCGTATCTGGTGGAGCGCATCACCGACAGCGACGGGAACGTGACCTACCGCCACGACGACACGCCGGTGCGGCAGGTCATCAGCGAGCAGACCTCCGCCACGGTGCGGGAGTGTCTGGAATACGTGGTGGCCAGCGGCACCGGCAAGAACGGCCAGGTGGCGGGCTACCACATCGGCGGCAAGACCGGCACGGCCGATAAGGGCCAGACCGGCGACGTGGTGGTGTCGTTCACCTGCTGCGCGCCGGCGGACGACCCGCAGGTCATTATGCTTATTACCATGGACACCCCCAGCCGCGCCACGGGGACCTACGTCTCCGGCGGCAACATGGTGGCACCCACCGCCAGTACCGTCATGGCGGAGATCCTGCCCTATCTGGGCGTGGAGCCCAGCTACTCCGCAGAGGAGCTGCTGGGCATGGACACCACGGTGCCCAACGTCATCGGCATGAGCGTGGAGGAGGCCAAGACAAAGCTGAAGGACCGCGCGCTGAGCTATAAGATCGTGGGCGACGGCGAGACCATCACTGACCAGACGCCGGCCGGCGGCGCCATCATCCCCGGCAAGTCCAGCGTTATTCTGTACGTCGGCGAGGAGAAGTCCACGGACAAGTGCGTGGTGCCGCATCTGATCGGCAAGACGCCCTCAGAGGCTAACACCACCGCCACGGCGGCAGGGCTGCTGATACGGTTCTCCGGCACCACGGGCAGCGAGTCCAGCTCCGTCCGGGTGCTGAGCCAGTCCATCGACGAGGGTACGGAGGTGGAGGCCGGCACGGTCATCACCGTGCAGCTGGGCGACACGTCCGTGACGGACTGACGCCACACGTTTTGCGCCCAACAGAGCACACGGTTCCCTTTTGTCCGCGGACGAAATGTGGTAGAATAGTGTGTATACCATTATGCACAGACGCAAAGGAGAGTTGATGATGAAACTGCGTGAGCTGTTGAACGGGCTGGATATTCTGGAAACAAACGCCGAGCCGGATAGCGACATCCGGGAGGTACGGTACGACTCGCGGCTGGTGGAATCGGGCGATCTGTTCATCGCCGTCACCGGCGCGGAGACGGACGGACATAAATATATTCCCATGGCACGGGAGAAGGGCGCTGCCTGCGTGCTGTGCGAGCGCGCGCCGGAGGACGGCGCGCCCTTCGTCCGGGTGGCGGACAGCCGCCGGGCGCTGGCGGTGGTGGGCGGCAATCGCTTCGATCACCCCGCACGGGAGATGACCATGATCGGCATCACCGGTACCAGCGGCAAGACCACCAGCACCTACCTCATCAAGAGCATTCTAGAACAGAAGGCCGGGGCCAAGGTGGGCCTGATCGGCACGATACAGAATATGATCGGCGACCGGGTGCTGCACACCGAGCGCACCACGCCGGAGTCCTTCGAGCTGCAGAAGCTGCTGCGGGAGATGGCCGACGCGGGCTGCACCCATGTGGTGATGGAGGTGTCCTCCCACGCACTGATGCTGGACCGGGTGTACGGCATACCCTTCGCGGTGGGCATTTACACCAACCTGAGCCGGGACCATCTGGACTTCCACAAGACCATGGAGGCCTATTGCGACGCCAAGGCGCTGCTGATGCGCCAGTGCGACGTGGGCATCTACAACGCCGACGACCCCTGGGCGGAACGGCTGATGGCCGATGCCACCTGCCCACGGCGTTTTTCCTACTCTGTAAACGGTCAGGCGGACCTGATGGCGAAGAACGTGGCGCTGGAGCCCGGCAGTGTGGATTTTGACGCGGAGGCGGACACGGAATGGTGCCACGTCCACGTGGGCATACCGGCGCTGTTCACCGTGTACAACACGCTGGACGCCATGGCCTGCTGCTGGAACCTGGGCGTGCCGCTGGCGGAGTGTGCCGACGCACTGGCGAAGAACCACGGCGTGAAGGGCCGGATGGAGATCATCCCTACGCCGGGAACGGGCTACACCGTGCTGAACGACTATGCCCACAAGCCGGACGCGCTGGAAAAGGTGCTGCAATCCGCCAAGTCCTTCGCCAAGGGGCGGGTGGTGGCGCTGTTCGGCTGCGGCGGCGACCGGGATAAGACGAAGCGGCCCGTGATGGGTGAGATCGGCGCAAGGCTGGCAGACTTTGTCATCGTCACCAGCGACAACCCCCGGACGGAGAAGCCGGAGGCCATTATCGACGACATTCTGGTGGGACTGAAGGGCTATGACACACCCTATGCGGTGATCCCCGACCGGGTGGCCGCCATTCACTACGCCATGGACCACGCCCAGCCGGGCGACGTGATCGTACTGGCCGGCAAGGGCCACGAGGATTACCAGGAGATCGACCACAAGCACTATCCCATGGATGAACGGGTCATCGTGGCCGAGCACCTGAAGGAAACGCAGAAATAAAGAAAAGACCTCCGCGCGGCGCGGAGGGAAGGAGCAAGATAGTATGGGAATTATGGAGATCGTGCTGCCTGTCGCGGTATGCTTTATCGTCACCGCCATCGCAGGCAAGCTGCTGATACCGGCGCTGGTAAAGCTGAAGGCGGGACAGTCCATCAAGGAGATCGGGCCCTCCTGGCACATGACGAAGCAGGGCACCCCCACCATGGGCGGGCTGATGTTCATCATCGGCATCGGCCTCACCATCGTCGTGTTGGGCTGGCAGCGGATGATGGCCGGCAGCTTCGTACACCTGTATGTGTACCTGTTCGCGCTGGTATTCGGCGTTATCGGATATATCGACGACTATCAGAAGGTGAAGCACCACCAGAACACCGGCCTGACCGCGCCGCAGAAGTTTATTTTGCAGCTGGCGGCGGCGGTGGCATTCCTGTGCCTGATGCGGTACGAGGGGATGCTGAGCCCCAACCTGTATATTCCCTTCTGGAACACCCACATCGTGCTGCCGTGGATCGTGTATCTGGTGTTCGCGGCCTTTGTGATTGTGGGCACCGTCAACGCCGTGAATATCACGGACGGTCTGGATGGACTGAGCAGCAGTGTGACCGTGCCGGTGGGTCTGTTCTTCCTGGTGATGGCGGTGATCTGGCCCGGCTTCGAGCAGCTGGGGCTGTTCTCCGGCGCACTGGTGGGCGGTCTGCTGGGGTTCCTGCTGTACAACCACTATCCGGCCAAGGTGTTCATGGGCGATACGGGGTCGCTGTTTCTGGGCGGCGCCGTGGCGGCGCTGGCCTTCGCCTATGATATGCCGCTGGTGCTGATCCTGGTGGGCATCGTGTATATCTGCGAGACACTGAGCGACATTATCCAGGTGGGCTATTTCAAACTGACCCACGGCAAGCGCATCTTCAAGATGGCGCCGCTGCACCATCACTTCGAGATGTGCGGCTGGAAGGAGACCAAGGTGGTGGCGGTGTTCACCGCCGTCAGTGTCATAGGCTGCGTCATCGCCTATCTGGCCGTGTGCCAGCGCTTCAGCTTCTAAGGCTTCGCACTATTTTCACAGGGAAGGAGGGAGACTATGACACGGGAGGAACAGCGCGCCCGGAAAGCCCAGCAGGAACGGATGCGGCAGGTGGAGCGCCGGCATAAGGAAGCCGCCCGCGGGCAGATGGATCTCCCCTTCCTGATCCTGACGCTGCTGCTGACGGTCATCGGCCTGATCATGCTGTTTTCCGCCAGCTTTCCCCGGGCCTATTACGACACCGGGGACGGCACCTACTACTTCAAGCGGCAGGCCATCTTCGCGGCCATCGGCCTGGTGGCCATGTTCGTGGTCAGCAAGATCAACTATCAGCGCTGGCGCGGCGCGGGACGGCTGCTGGTGGGGCTGGCGCTGTTCCTGCTGATACTGGTCATTATCCCCCACAACCCGCTGGCCATCACCGCCAACAGAGCCACCCGATGGCTGGGCATCAAGGGCGTGTTCCAGTTCCAGCCGTCTGAGATCGCCAAGCTGGCGGTCATCGTCTACTTCTCTGACACCATCTCCAAAAAGCGGGAGAAGATGCTGACCTGGCGGCAGGGCATCCTGCCCTACGTGGCGCTGCTGGCGGTCATCGGCGTACTGATGATGCTGGAGCCCCACCTGTCGGGCACCGTTCTGATCTTCGCCACCGGCGCGGTGCTGATGATCGTGGGCGGCATACAGGGCTGGCTGGTGGCGGTGGGCGTCGGCGGCGTCAGCGCACTGGGCTTTCTGTTCATCAAGCTGGCGGAGGCTGGCGTCATCAAGTACGGCGCGGCGCGCATCGAGATGTGGCACAACCCGTGGGAGGACTACTATGGCGACGGCTACCAGCTGGCGCAGAGCCTGATCACCATCGGCTCGGGCGGCCTGCTGGGCGTGGGGCTGGGCCGGGGACGGCAGAAGTTCCTGTACCTGCCGGAGCAGTACAACGACTTCATCTTTTCCGTGATCTGCGAGGAGCTGGGGCTGATCGGCGCGTGCGTTATTATGCTGATCTTCTCCATGCTGATCCTGCGGGGCTTCTGGATCGCGCTCCACGCCCGCGACCGCTTCGGCGCGCTGCTGGTGGTGGGCGTGATGACCCATCTGGCCTTGCAGACATTTCTGAACATCGCCGTGGTGTCGGGCTTCGTGCCCACCACGGGCATCTCCCTCCCCTTCTTCAGCTACGGCGGCACGGCGCTGTGTTTGCAGCTGGTGGAGATGGGCATCGTGCTGAGCGTATCGCGACAGATACCGGCGGCACGGGCGGGATAAAAGCGCAAAATCCGACAACAAATCGTAATATTTGACAGATAAAATACAGAACGTATCGAATTTTTAGGTATAAGCCGCCCAAGGCGGCTGGCAGGAGCAACCGTATGAGAGTGATATTTACCTGCGGCGGCACCGCGGGACACGTAAACCCTGCCCTTGCGCTGGCGGGGTATATGAAGGAGAAGGCCCCGGAGACGGCCGTGCTGTTCGTGGGCACGCCCACGGGCATGGAGCGTGAGCTGGTGGCCAAGGCGGGGTACGACTACGCCGCGGTGGAGGTCAGCAGCTTTCAGCGGAAGCTGAACGCGGCGGGCATACGCCACAACCTGCACACGGTGCGGGTGCTGGCGTCCTCCGGACGGCAGGCGCGGGCCATCCTGCGGCAGTTCAGACCCGACCTGGTGGTGGGCACCGGCGGCTACGCCAGCTATCCCATGGTGAAGGCGGCGGCCAGGGCACACCTCCCCACGGCGGTGCATGAGAGCAACATGGTGCCGGGGCTGACCACGAAGCTGCTGGAAAGCTACGCCGACGTCATCATGGTGGGCTTTGAGGACTGCCGGCAGCACTACAAGCACCCGGAGCGCATCGCCGTCACCGGGACGCCGGTGCGGGGGGATTTCTTCCGGCTGAGCCGGGAGGAAGCCCGGAAAAAGCTATGCTTTGACGACGAGGCACCCCTTGTGGTATCCTTTTGGGGAAGCCTGGGCGCCAGCCACATGAACGAGTGCATGGTGGACTTCTTCCGCCGGGAGGACGCAGAGGGCTATCCCTTCCGCCACATCCACGCGGTGGGCAAGGGCGGCTGGGAGGCCATGGAGCAGAAGCTGCGGGAGCTGGGACTGCCCAAGTCCGACCGGTTGGACGTGCGGCAGTACATCTATGACATGGACGTGGTGATGGCGGCGGCGGACGTGGTGCTGTGCCGCGCCGGGGCCTCCACCATCAGTGAGCTGACGGCGCTGGGCAAGCCCACGGTGATGGTGCCATCACCCTACGTCACCAACAACCATCAGGAGAAGAACGCGCGGCTGCTGGAAAAGCACGGCGGCGCAGTGGTCATCACGGAGCCGGAGAGCACCGGCGACGGGCTGTACAAGGCCGTGGAGGCCATCCTCTCCGATAGCGAAAAACGCATCTCCATGGCCCGGGCCATGAAGGAGCTGGGTATCCCCGACGCCACGGCGCGCATCTACGACACGGTCATGGCGCTGGTGCGGAAGTAAGGGAGTCACCCCTCTCCCCTGTCCGTTCATACAATGGCATAGCTGTTGGATGGACGGGAAAGGGAGGGCACATGAGGTATATCACCATAGAGGGCGGCACGCCGCTGCGGGGCGAGGTGGCGGTGCAGGGCGCGAAAAACAGCGTACTGCCCATTCTGGCCGCCACGCTGCTCAGCGGAGACGTGTGCCGCATTGAAGGCTGTCCGCACCTGAGCGATGTGGACTCGGCGGCAGATATCCTGCGGTACTTAGGCTGCGCTGTGCAGTGGGACGGAGACGACCTGCTGGTGGACAGCACCACGCTGACGCGGTGCGACATACCCCAGACACTGATGCGGCGGATGCGGTCGTCCGTGATCTTTCTGGGGGCGATACTGGCGCGGTGCGGCTGGGCGGAGTTGAGCTATCCCGGCGGGTGCGAGCTGGGGCCGCGGCCCATCGACCTGCACCTGGCGGCCCTGCGGGCGCTGGGGGCGGATATCGACGACGCAGGCGGGACCCTGCGGTGCCGGGCGCGAAAGCTGACCGGCTGCCAGATCGTGCTGGCCACGCCCAGCGTGGGCGCCACGGAGAACGCCATGCTGGCGGCCTGCGGCGCGGAGGGAGAGACGGTGATCTGCAATGCGGCACGGGAACCGGAGATCGCGGACTTACAGGACTTTTTGTGCGCCATGGGCGCGGAGGTGCGGGGCGCGGGCGGCTCGGTCATCACGGTGTCGCCGAGACGCAAGCTGCACGGGTGCGTGCACCGGGTGATACCGGACCGGATCGTAGCGGCCACCTATCTGTGCGCGGCGGCAGCCGCCGGCGGAGAGGTCACGCTGCGGAACGCGGAGCACCGGCACCTGGCTGCGGTGACCACGGTATTGGACCAGGCGGGCTGCGGCGTCCGCTGCGGCGAGGGGTACATACAGTTGGTGCGGACAGGGCCGCTGCGGGCCGTACCGCCGGTGCGGACGGCGCCGTATCCGGGGTTCCCCACCGACTGCCAGGCCATACTGATGGCGGCGCTGCTGCGGGCACAGGGCACCACGGTGTTTGTGGAGAATATCTTTCAGAGCCGGTACCGGCACGTGCCGGAGCTGGCGCGCATGGGCGCAGACATCCGGACCGAGGGGCGGGTGGCAGTGGTGTGCGGCGCGGAACGGCTGCACGGCACGGAGGTCGTGGCCACCGACCTGCGGGGCGGCGCAGCGCTGGCGGTAGCCGGGCTGGCCGCCGAGGGCGTGACCACGGTGCAGGGCATCGGCCACATCCAGCGGGGTTACGCGGACCTGGCCGGGGACCTGCGGGCGCTGGGCGCCCGGATCACAGAGCAATAGACGAGACAGCAGAAACAGCGGAGGAGCACGGACGATGGCAAGGCGCAGACGGTACAACCATAAGCGGCGGAGAGGAAGCCTGAGCTTCCTCTACAAGCTGCTGGCTTTTGTGCTGATCCGCCATCTCTCTGGCTCTGACGCTGTTTTTCCGTATACGCAGCATCGAGGTCAGCGGCAACGACCGCTATACCCGGCAGGAGATCATCGACGCGGCGGGGGTCAATGAGGGGGACAATATGTTCCTGATGAACAAGTACAGCGCGGCGGAGCGCATACGCAGGGCGCTGCCGTATATCGAGACGGTGCAGTTCCGGCGGTCGCTGCCGGACGGGCTTTCCATCATCGTGACGGAGTGCACGGACCCGGCGGCCATCGTGCAGGACGGGAAAGCGTACCTGCTGTGCGACACGGGGAACATCGTGGACGAGGTAACGCCCGCTGCCGCGAAGCAGCGGATGCAGGTAAAGGGCCTGACGCTGACAGACCCGGCGGTGGGTCAGCCGGCAAAGGCGGCGGAGGGACAGGAGCTGACACTGGAGCAGCTGCTGACGCTCATGCAGGCGCTGGACCAGCGCGGCATGACGGCGGACGTATCGCTGCTGGATATGAGCGACCCGGCACAGCTGACGCTGCGGTATCTGGGACGGTTCGACGTGCAGCTGCCCCGGGAGGCCGACTACGGCTACAAGCTGGACTATCTGATGGCCGTGGTGAAGAAGCTGGAGGTCAACGAAAAGGGCGTTATCAATATGATGCAGGAGGGAAAGGCACGGTTCATTCCGGAGTGATGCCGCGCGTACCGCATCGGGGACGCTGCGTAGGTGCTTCATGCTCCCGGCACATAACTTTTTCGGTAAATTAAGTGCTTACACTTGACGCTTGCGCCAATTCGTAATACAATACAAGATATAGCATTTACCAGGAGATAATCCGTCATTTTCATACAAATTATGGCAGGAGGAGCAGACATGGCTTTTGGATTGGAAACCGGCCCGGAGAACGTTGTCAGCATCAAGGTCGTGGGCGTAGGCGGCGGCGGAAACAACGTGGTCAACCGCATGGTACGCGGCGGCGCGCAGGGCGTTGATTTTGTCGCAGTCAACACAGACAAGCAGGCGCTGAATGCCTCCAGCGCTACCTATAAAATTCAGATCGGCGAGAAGCTGACCGGCGGTAAGGGTGCGGGTTCCAACCCGGATGTGGGCCGCAAGGCCGCGGAGGAGAGCCGCAACCAGATGGCCAAGGCGCTGGAAAACACCGACATGGTGTTCATCACCGCCGGCATGGGCGGCGGCACCGGCACCGGCGCGGCACCCGTGGTGGCTGAGATCGCCCGGGAGGCAGGCATTCTGACCGTGGGCGTGGTGACCAAGCCCTTCGGCTTCGAGGGACGCCGCCGCATGACCCAGGCGGAACAGGGCATCGAGGAGCTGCGGAGCAAGGTGGACTCGCTGGTCATCATTCCCAACGAGCGTCTGAAATACGCCACCGACCAGAAGATCACCTTTGCCAACGCCTTTGAGATCGCGGACGACGTGCTGCGCCAGGCGGTGCAGTCCATCTCTGACCTGATCCGCGACACCGGGTTCATCAACCTGGACTTCGCGGACGTGACCGCCATTATGAAGGACGCAGGTCTGGCCCACATGGGCGTGGGCCGCGCGGCCGGCAAGGGCAAGGCCGAGGAGGCCGCCAAGATGGCCATTTCCTCCCCCCTGCTGGAGACCTCTATCAACGGCGCGCGGGGCGTGCTGATCAACGTCACCGGCTCCATGGACATCGGTCTGGAGGAGGTCGAGCAGGCCGCCACACTGGTGCAGCAGGCGGTGCATCCCGACGCGCTGACTATCTTCGGCGCCGCCTTCGACGAGACGCTGGACGATGAGATCCGCGTGACCGTCATCGCCACGGGCTTTGACGAGGCGCAGCAGGCCGCCAATGCCGCTGCTGTGACCCAGCCCGCACAGACGGAGAACAGCGGCGCGCCCCAGCCCCTGGACGAGGTGAAGGGCGAGCAGGGACAGGACGAGATGGACAAGTCCTTCGACGAGATCCTGCGGATATTCAATAAGGATAAGTTCTGAGAAACA
>OLOH01001810.1_pt1 | contig 11475 bp, 11 predicted proteins | sample 1673221 | NCBI WGS metagenome assembly OLOH01 (sample SAMEA3136767, study PRJEB25190) | human gut metagenome
GGTGGAGCATCGCTTCCAGAAGCTGGTAGGAACTCACCCCATGATACAGCACTTTATCCGATTCCCGGTTCATCCAGCAGCGCCTCCAATCCCTGGCGGTAAGGGGCGTTTTTCTCCCCCAAGACTTCCAGCATGGGCGCATAGGCGTCCCTGCCGGAAATGGGAAATTCCATGCCCAGCCGCCGTTCCACGGTCAAAAAATCCTCTGCGAAATCTAGAATTCCCCGGTGGATCTCCCTCACCTCCCGGGCATGGGAATTTTCCCCCAATTCCAGCCGCCATCCCTTTTCGGCAGCAGGGTAGAATCCTTTCAGGCTCCCTTCTTCCCCGCCCAGAAGCAGCTCCCAAAACAGGTTGTGCCCTTGGCGGGGATGATGGAACCCCCACAAATCCCGGTTTTCCCTTTGGGAAAACAAATAGCTTTGCAGTCTGCCCGTCAGCAAAAAGGGCTCCGCAGCGTCACGTTCCGGGGTGTGGGCCGAATTGGTCCCCGCCACCAACCCGGTGATGTTACAGTCCAGGCCCCACAGCTTTTCCGCCGCGGACCACAGGGACACCGCCCCACTGCCTGCCCAGCCAATATCCACCGCCAACGCCCGGGAACTTCCGGAAAGCAGCCTACGGTAATAGGCTTTTGCCGCCTGGCGCTGAGGCTCATACAGTTTCAGCACCCGGTCCCAGGCCTCTGTGAGATAGTCTTGGACCGCCCCGGCGTTTTTATGCGTCAGAGGCGTTTTGGGCCCTAGCCCCTTGGCTGCGCACAACTCCGGCAGCAAGGGGGTGAGCTCCATGGACCGGATCACTTTTTCCAGGGGAATCCCCCCTTCCGCCTTGTGCCACAAGAACCGGCGGAAATAATCCCCGGGGAACAGCCCGGCGGTCACTTTGGCTGCCGCCAACCGGGACCAGTAGGCATACACGGGCCGGGGATCTTCCGGGTACAGACGGCGGTAAAGTTCCAACAGCACTTCCCCATCCCGGGAAAGGAACAAGATCCGGTCCGCTTGTTTTTGGTGGGCGCATGCCCGGATAAACCGGCAATATCCCAGGGCAAACAGTCCCCCATACACATAGCCGTATTCGTAAAGTTGGGAAAATTGCTCCTTGCCGTTGTGCAGCTTCCCGTTGACGATCCCCCGATACACCCCTCCCAAAATCCGGGACATATCCTGGGTACGGAAAGGATTCCCCAGCCGGTTCACGTTCTCATAGGGGAAGGGGGTGAAGCCCTTCTCCCGGGCCTGGACCTGGTCGGAAAAGGGATTGTCCCCCAGGTGGGCCAGGCTGCTTTTTCCCGGAAGCTTCTCCCCCACCCGGGCAAACAATCCCCCTTCCCACTTGGAGACCCCTTCCTCTCCGGAAACAAGACACCAGTCAAACCGGCCGAACCCTCCGTCCTCCACCAGCTGCTCCACAAAGGCCCTGGGAAGATACATGTCCGACAGCAGTCCCAAAGGCTTTCCCAGCCGCCGCAATCCTTCCACCACCGGGAGAAAATAGGGATTCCCCCGGCACAGCGCCCGCTCCACCTGGAGCTCCGCCTCCATGCCGGTTTCCACAGGCAGCCCGGTGGTCTTTTTCAGCTCTTCCCAGATCTCCCCAAGGGTCACTTCCCCGGTGCCTCCGTTTTGACGGTTTTTATGCCGGGCAAGCTGTTCCGCCTCTACCCGCAGCCGCTGGAAATCCGGATACCCCAGCTTTGCCCCCACCAGGAAAAAAGCGTCTTCCGGCCGGTCCACCCCTCGGAGCACCAAGGTGTCGAACACGTCAAACGTGATCCCGTCAAAACGGCGCAGTTGTTCCACCAGTTGTTCCGGCGGTTGACGAAGGCTAAAGGACGACTCGCTGCCTTTTGCGGGAAGGGGGTGGGTCTCTCCCTGCTTCCCGGGACGAATCCCAGCCAGCAGGGCAGGAGCGGCTTTCCACCGGGGCACTCCGGAACGGCGCAACGTTTCGTAACGTTCCCGGGCCTGGGGATTCCGTTCACTGAGAAAACGGTACAGCGTTTCTTTCACAAAAAACTCCTTTCCCATGGTTCCCTTTCAGCGGCTGTTTTCATACGCCGCGCACACCTCTTTTGCCGGGCCGTTTGCCCGAAGCTTGCCTTTATCCAGCCAAATGGCTTTGGCACAGTTTTCCCGGATCACCCCAGGGGAATGGGACACGATGAGCACGGTGGAACCACCATGGATCATTTCCCGGATGCGGGCCTCGCTCTTTTTTCGGAAAAACATATCCCCCACACTGAGCACCTCATCTAAGATCAGGATCTCCGGCGCTTCCCCGGCAGTGGCAATGGCAAATCCCAACCGGGACACCATCCCCGAAGAGTAATTGCGCACCCGCTCTTCCATGAAGCCGTCAAGCTCTGCGAAATTGACGATCTGCCGGTAACGCCTGGTGAGAAATTGCCGGCTCCTCCCAATCAGCGCCCCATTCAAAAACAGATTTTCCCGCCCGGTCAGCTCCGGGTCGAATCCCGTTCCCAAGGTGAGAAGCTGCACCTTTTCACGGTCCACCTTCACTTTTCCCCGGGTGGGGGTAAGGGCCCCGGCAATGATCTTCAACAGGGTGCTTTTTCCCGAACCATTGGCCCCCACGATCCCCACCACCTGGCCCTGGTCCACGGAAAAACTCACGTCGTCCAGCGCCCGGAAGGTCTGGCGTTTTCCCTGGCCTTTGAGCAGCAATTCTTTTAAACTGCCGGCGGTCCGCTCGCCCCGACGGAATTCCATGGTCACATGCTCCACTTGAATGACCGTTTTTTTCTTGTCCATCCTCCCACCTCACAGCCTTTGCAGCAATTTTTCCCGCAAGCTGCGGAAAATTCCCCAGCCTATGAAATACACTCCCCCTCCCCAGGCCGCCATCAGCAGAAAATCCCACAGGCTGGGGGGAAGGCCGTCCATCACCGCGCCCCGCAGGCAGCGGATATACAAATACAGGGGATTCCATTCCACCACCTGCCGGATGGGCCCTGAAAGCTGATCCACAGGATAAAAAATGGCGGAACAGTACATCCACAAGGTGAGCACCACGGTATACAGGTGTTTCACATCCCCGAAAAACACATAGGCGGCCGCCAAGGCATAGGACACTCCCAGGGAAAACAAAAAAAGGAACGCCACCACCGGCGCCAGAAAAATGACCGTCCAGCTGGGCGGGATGCGGAACACCAGGAGCATCACCCCATAGGCCACAAAGGAATAACCCAAGTTGATCAAGGACGTGCAGCCTCGGGTGAGGATGAACAGCTCCATGGGAAATTTCACCTTGAGCAGCAGGGACCGGTTGTCCGCCAAAGTGGTCATGGCCGCGTTGGTGGTCCCTGTGAACGCCTGCCACAACAGGTATCCGGTAAGGTAGTAGATGGGATAATTTTCAATGGAACGGCGGAACATCTGGGAGAAAATCAAGGACAACACCGCCATGGAAAGCAAAGGGTTCAGGACGCTCCATAAAATTCCCAACACGGAACGGGCGTATTTCCGCTTTAATTCCCGGGATGTGAGCTGCTGTATGACAAACCAATACTGCCGCCGCTTTTCTCCGCCTTCCATGGCAATCCCTCCTGTCTTATTTGTGTCCGTAATTTCGTGCAGCTAAAAACAAGACCCGCGCAAACCTTACCCGGTCAAACGCTTGAAACTGTTTGATGGGAGTTTTTCCGTACAGCGCTCCACTTCCCGGAAGCCAGGCGCTTGTCTTTTCCGGCGTTCCCAAAAGAAGCCGTGGCAGCAGATGATTTTCCCCCAGTTGCTTTTCTGTAAGAGGGTCCGCCAAAGGAGCGATTTGAGCTTCCAGAGGACTGTCGGAAAAGGGCAGTTGTCCCAGCACCCTTGCTTCTTCCACGCTGGGACGGGTCATCACCTGTTTTAACGCTTCCCAGGCATCAAGCCGTTCCTCCTGTGCTTGACAAAGCAGGGATTTTGGCGGTCCTTCCTTTTCCAGCAGGGCTCCATACGCCTGAAACACGCGCCCCAGCCGTTTCCATGGTTCCCCATCGGAAAGGCCTTTCAGCACGGGGACATAGCGTTCCCCTTCCTTTTTATATCCCATGGTCATGCCGTGAGGCGCGGAAAACACCCCTTCAAAAAAGCTGGGTTCCATGAACGCCTGCACAGCGATCTTCTTTCCTGGGTGGAAGAAAAAGCAGTCCCATTTTCCGGACTTTGGTCCCCGGTACAATCCGGCGTAATAGCCCATTGGCGTCCCGTTCCAGCCGAACGCCTGTAATCCTGCGGCCAAAGTTTCCTGGGTAGAACCCATCCATCCGCTGTCCACCAGCGCCCAAGGGACTTTTTCCATCAATCCCACTTGCTGAAAATAGCCTTTTAAATTTGGCAGCGCTTTTCTGGAATGATCGTCAAGATAAGTCCAAAATTGGGGACAGTTTGAAAGGTTCGTTTCAAACGCTTTTCGTTCCCGCTGGGATAGAACAGCGGTGCTGGAAACTGCCATTTCTCTGAAAACCAATTTTTGCTCTTCCGGGGACAGCCCTGCCTGAGAAAGTATTTTTTCCGGCGTCAAGGCAACGCTTTTTTTGCACAGCAGACGCCGTGCCCGCTGATGGTCCAAATGATACAGGGGAAGCTGCCAAGCATACCGGGAACCAAACAGATACCTGCACTCCAAAGGCAGTTTCCACCCCTGGCAGAGCTGGCGGGCCAGGACGTAGGGAAACCAGCCGTCCCTGGCCAAAAAATACAGCCGGGAAATACCGTCCTCCATGGCACGTCCCAACACCCACTGGACAAACGCCCCCAACGAAGGGGCAAGTTTGTGTGCCGCCACTTGGTCCAACAAGTCTTCAGGCTGTCCCAGGCCTTCCACCCGGCATCTCATCCTGTCATTCACGGAGTTGCCGCCGCCTTTTTGCCCAGGAGAGAACACTGCCCGGCACCAGACATGCTGCCAAGGGGCGCAAAGTCCCCCATCCTGCCACGGGGGTGGGAATGTGCAGCATTCTGTATCCTTGCCATCGAAGTTCTGCTTCCCGCAGCCGCCTGGAAACTGTCCGGCGGCGGTAGGAGTCCCGGTCCTCCCAGTAGCCCAACAACGGCACTTCCAGGTTATATCCCTGCCAGCCCCGGGAATGCAGGCGGAAAAACAAGTGGTAATCCTCACAGCCAAAATGGGCGGGGGACTGGCTGTACCCTCCCACCATTTCCAAAGTCTCCCGGCGAAACATGACCGAAGGATGGATATAGGGGGAGTGTGGCAAGAAATCCCAGGTCCCCGGGCATTCTGGGGGATTTAACTGCCCCCACACCCCGGACTCGTCCAAAAGCAGCGCCCCACTTCCCACCCACTGAAAGCCCGGCTGGGCTTCCAAAAAAAGTGTTTGCAGCTCAAAGCGCCTGGGAAAGCACACATCATCGTCGTCCAAACGGGCAAGATAGTTTCCTCTGGCCCGTTCCATACAACGGTTCAGCCCGTAGCCCAACCCGCGGTTTTCCCGGCCATGGTACAGCCGCACCCGAGAGTCCAGCAGCGCTGCCTGCTCCAAAATCATGGCTCCTGCTGGGGAAGAACCGTCATCCCAAAGGATCAATTCCCAATTTTCCAAGGTCTGGCTTTGAAGGGATTTTATCCCGCGGCGCAGCCTGTCCCACTTGGGATTATGGGACCCCATCAACACGGACACAACCGGTTTATCCTCCATATCGCTCCCTCACTTTCCGGTCCATCTCCCCATAGACCGCCTTCATTGCCGCCCGGGTTTTTGTCCGGTCGAAGGGGGCTACGGAATCCACACAGCGCTGGGAAAGGGCTTCCCGGCGAAGCTGGTCCATCCCCCGCAGCAGGGCGATCCCTCTGGCAAACCCTGCCGGGTCGTCCCAAGGGTAGATCAGGCCATTTTTTCCATGGATCATATATTCCCGGGTGCCACGGTTATCCGCTGCCAACACCGGCACCCCCATGGCCAACGATTCCAGCCCTGCCATGCCCAGCCCCTCCCGGCGGGAAGGGAACACGGTGGCGTCGGCGCAGCCCAGCAGTTTGGGAATATCCTGCCGGTAGCCGTACAGGGTGACTACCCCTTTCAAGCCCCGCTCCCGGATCTCCCGTTCCAATCTGGGCCGGGCGAACCCTTCCCCACAAATGCCGTACCGCACACGAAAAAGCCCCCCAGGCCGCCGTTTCAAAATGGACAGGGCTTCCAGCACCACCTGGTGGTTTTTATTCAGGTTCAGCTCCCCCACGGAAAGCAGAAACAGGTCCTCCTGGGAGATACCCAGCTCTTGCCGGAGGGAATCCCTTGCCTGGGAAGGCAGGGGGGAAAACACCTGCCGGTCCAATCCCACTCCCGGCAAGCGGAACACTTTCCCGCCCTGCCGCAGGGGAAGCTTTCTGGCCGCTTGGTAATCCTCCGCATTGATGACCACCAAAATATCCGTGTATCTGGCCAGGTTCCACTCCACCGGGTAAAAGGCCAAGTGGTTGTAAAGAGGGGCTCCCTGGTAAAAGTGGAACCCGTGGGCGGTATACACCACCACCGGTTCCCCGGGGGAAAACCGCCCCGCCAACCGTCCCAGCAGCCCTCCCACCGGGGTATGGCAATGGATTGCCTGGATCTTCCACCGTTTCATAAGCGTTAAAATCTGCCCCAGCGCCCGGTAGTTGTCCCGGACCAAATAGGGCGAACGGGCAATATCTATGTGGTGCACCCTCACGCCCAAAGCCCGAATCCGTTCCCCGTCGGAAACATAGCCCGGCTCCCGGAGATTGGCGGCATAATGCACGGTATAGCCCATCTCCTGCAAAAGCTTCACGTTTTCCCGTTCAAACTTGAAAAGAAAATCGTTGGTGGTGGCCAAAATGAGAATCTGCTTTTCCAAACTTTGCCGCCTCCCAAACAACCTTGTTTTGTAGCAGTGTTTCCCAAGGCGGTTAAAATATGCGGATACTGCCTTTTCAACCGCCCCGCAAACTAAAAAAAGACCCGCAAGGAATGCCTTGCGAGTCTTTCATCTTTGTGATCTTTTCAAATTTTATGAGTGCCTTCTTTTTGGAAGGGACCCCACCAAAACGGCGGGTCTTTTACCGGTTCAGGTCCTTTTTGATCTGGGTGGTGGAAATTTCCGGTGTGCGGGGCAGGTAGATCACTTCGCACTGGTCTTTGAGAAAATCAAATTTCCCTTCCCAGTCGTCCCCCATGACAAAGGTGTCCACATGGTACTCTTTCACGTCGGTCACCTTCTGCTCCCAGCTTTCCTCCGGGATCACCAGGTCCACATAGCGGATGGCTTCCAGAAGCTGCTTGCGCTTCTCATAGGAGAAATAGCATTTCTTCTGCTTTTCTTTCCAGTTGAACTCATCGGTGGACAGGGCCACGATCAAATAATCTCCAAACTGCTTTGCCCTGCGCAGCAGGTTAATATGCCCATAATGGAGCAAATCGAAAGTTCCATATGTGATCACTCGTTTCATCGGATATCATCCTTTCCCTTTGGAATTTCTGCGCTTTTCCAAATAATCCACTGTCTGACGGGCAGCGGTGCCGCTTTCCCGGATACCGAACTCCCGGCAGAATTCCTCTACCCGTTTTGCCTGGACTTCCGGATCAAATTCCAGAAGTTCCCGCTCTAACTGGCTGTTGTCCTCCGCCCGGGCAAAGGGCAGCTTATCAATGTCGTAGTAGAAATTCCGGTCGCCCTTGTAAGCTTCCAGATCGTTCACATACAAAAAGCAGGGTTTCCCGGTGATGAGAAAATCGAACATCACCGAGGAATAGTCGGTGATCAAAGCGTCGCAAGCCAGATACAATTCCTGAATGTCCGGATAGTCCGAGGCGTTGCGGATCACCTGGGGGTCCAGGTTCATCTGGGCGGCCTTCTCCGCAATATTGGGGTGGAGCTTGGCAAGGATCAGCCATTCCCCGCCAAACCGCTTTTCCAACGCTTTGGCGCACCGGGCGTAATCCATGTCATAGGCCGCCAAGCCCTTGTCCTTGCGGAAGGTGGGGGCGTACAGCAGCAGCCGCTTCCCCTCCGGCAGATTGAGCGCCCGGCGGACCTTTTCCACCATTTCCAGATGGGGCTGGGCCAACACGTCGTTTCGTGGGAATCCCTGCTCCAGCACTTCCCCACTATACCAAAAACCGTGGCGGTAGATCTCCGTTAAAAACTGGCTGTTGGACAAAAACAGGTCCCCCATTTGGGAATCCCGCCGTGCTGCCCGGAGGTAATCCTCCGGCAGGGCGTCCGCCGCGTCCCCTTCGATCCGTTTCAAGGGGAATCCGTGCCAGGTCTGCACATAGCAGGTGGCGCCCCGCTTTTGGGTGTAGGCCCACTTGCGGCAGTTGTCCACCCACACCCCCGCAGTACACAGGTGGTAGATGGCCCGGGGACTCTCCACCCGGATAGGCGTCACTCCCGCCGGGAGGGTGGCAGCCTCCGCCTCTCCTTTCACCGTCCAGTACACCTTCCAGCCCCTGGAAAGGAGCTCGTCCGCCACTGCTTTGGGGCTGTCGGAATACCCCCGGCCGTAAAAGCTTTGGCACACCGCTTTATTGGAATCTTTTGGAAGGAAGGAAAAAATCTGCCAGAGGCTGTTGCGGACCACTTTCCGCAAAATCGTTCCTACGGTTCCCCCCACAGCAAGACCCCCTTTTCAAAAAAAGTCATGGGAATGAAAAAAAGCGGCCTTCCGCCGCCTTCCCCTCTGGGACAGCAGCCTTGCGCCGCTTCCTGTAGAAACAGCTCACGCTGAGCTTCCCTTTCATTTCATGGATGCAAAAGGGCCAAAAAACCGTTTTTAGACACATCTAGTATATAACATACCACACTCTGAAAAATAAGTCTAGTCTTTTTTTCTTTTTTTGATATACTCTTATAAGAACGAATACGAACAGAACCTTAAAGAAAAAGGAGGCCGCTGTCATGGACCAGGAAAAAACACCCCAGCAAGCTATCCCCCCAGAAGAGCTTGCCCATCTTGAAAAGATCTTACACATGGTGAACGAAGAGCTGGAGGAAGCCCAGCGTTCCGTGGAACAGATGGACGAGGAATACCGGGAGGCCCAGCTTTACATGGCCGAGCATCACGGGGAAGGCGACGCCAAAGAAATGTTCCAAAACGAAATGGCTCTGCATCAGATCGACTCCCAAGGGGTGTCGGCGGTGCTGTACCGGGACCGGCTGAAAAAGACAAAGGCCTCCCCCTACTTTGCCAGGATCGACTTCCTTCCCGAAGGGAAAAAGGAAGCCTTGATTTATTACATTGGGCTGTACGCTTTTCGCTATCAGCGGCAGCTTTATGTCATCGACTGGCGTTCCCCGGTAGCCAGCATGTTTTACGATTTCGAGCTGGGCCACGCCTTCTACGACGCTCCTCAGGGCCACGCGGAAGGAGAGCTGAACCTGAAACGGCAATTTAAAATCACCGACGGGGAAATGGAATACGCCTTTGACAGTTCCCAAAACATTCAGGATGACATTCTCCAACAGGAGCTGGCTCACACCTCCGATGAAAAGATGAAGTCCATCATCTCCACCATTCAAAAAGAGCAAAACCAGATCATCCGCAACGAAAAGGCCCACACCCTGATTATCCAAGGCGTGGCGGGTTCGGGAAAAACCAGCATTGCCCTGCACCGGGTGGCGTTCCTGCTCTACCGCTACCGGAACACCATCAAGGCCCAGAACGTGACCATCATTTCCCCCAACAAGGTGTTTGGGGACTACATTTCCAGCGTGCTTCCGGAACTGGGAGAAGAACCCATTTTCGAAGCCAGCCTGGAAGACCTGGCCCTGGTGCAGATCGAGAACGGGGTGGATTTTGTAGGCGACCGGGACCCGCTGGAAACGGCCGACCCCGCCTGGGAAGAACGGGTGAAGTTTAAATCCACGGTGGAATTTGTCCGGCTGATGGACGACTTCATCGAGCGTCTCCCCAGGCTGGCTTTCCAGCCCAAAAACTACGAGTACAAAGAGTGGAAAGTCCCGGCGGATTGGATTCAGGCCCGGGTGGACGTCTACAAACGGTTCCCCCTGATGAAACGTCTGGAAATGGTGGCGGACGACATCCACAGCCGGTTGGAAAACGAATTTCTCCGGGAAGAGCAGCCACCCCACCGGAACAAGATCTTCCAGGGGCTGCGGAAAATGCTTACCATGAAAACCACCCTTTCCGCCTACCGGGCCTTTTTCCGGCAGCTGGGAAAAGAGCGGGCCAAGCTATACAAGCCTTTCCAAAAAGGGGTGCTGGAATGGAACGACGTGTTCCCCTACCTGTACTTACAGGCCGCTTTTACCGGGTTGCAGCAAAGCCGGATCATCAAGCATCTGGTCATCGACGAAATGCAGGATTACAGCCCCATCCAATACGCGGTATTAAACCTGCTGTTCCAGTGTCCCAAAACCATTTTGGGCGACTTCAGCCAGTCCATCAACCCCTATTCCCCCTACACTTTGGAAGACCTGCACCAGCTGTATGAGGGCTCCCAGCTGATGCGGCTGGAAAAGAGCTACCGCTCCACCTGGGAGATCATCCACTTTGCCAAACAGATCGTCCAGCAGGCGGATTTCCAAGCGGTGGAACGTCACGGCCCTGCGCCGGATCTCCAATCCTTCCCCACGGAGGAAGAAGAGCTGGACGCCCTCTGTAGCCGGGTGGACGCCTTCCATCAGAGCAAATACAACGCTCTGGGGATTGTCACCCGGACCAACTCGGAAGCCAAAGCCCTGTATGAGGATTTACGCAGCCGAGGCGCGGAAGTCAATCTGATCACCCCGGAAAGCAGCTCCTTTAAAAATGGGGCCACCGTGCTTTCCATCCAAATGTCCAAGGGCTTGGAATTTGACCAAATCCTTCTCCCCCACGCCACGGAAGAAACATACCACACGGACTTTGACCGGAATCTTTTGTATGTGGCCTGCACCAGAGCCATGCACCAGCTCACCGTCACCTGCACGGGAGAACCCACCCCCTTACTGCCTTTTGACCGCTAAAAAAAGTGCTGTTGCGAAAAGCAACAGCACTTTTTCTGTTTTTCAGTTCTCAGCAGTGATGGCAGCTGCCTTCGCCGCAGCTATGCTCCCCGCAGGAGTGGCCCTCCTGATGATGGCCTTCCCCGTGATGGGCACACAGGATGTCCGGCTGGAAAACCAGCTTGCCGGCCAACAGGTCTTCCACGGCCTGGTCAGCGCTGCCGGTAACGCCGCCGTACAGGTCGATCCCTGCCTGGGCCAGCGCCATTTTCGCGCCGCCGCCGATGCCGCCGCAGATCAGGGTGCCAACGCCCTGGGCCTGGAGGAATCCGGCCAAAGCGCTGTGGCCGGAACCGGCGGTATCCACCACCTGGGAGGAAACCACTTTGCCGTCCTGGGCCTCATAGATCTTGAACTGCTCGGTGTGGCCAAAATGCTGGAACACCTGGCCGTTTTCATAAGTTACTGCAATTTTCATGACAATTTCTCCTTCTATGATAAAAAATCAATAAATATTTGACAAATGGATCATCCTCCCGTA